>Ga0116149_1004797_pt1 | contig 13024 bp, 12 predicted proteins | sample AD_UKC057_MetaG_FD_89787 | JGI IMG/M metagenome (GOLD analysis project Ga0116149, IMG submission 89787) | Active sludge microbial communities of municipal wastewater-treating anaerobic digesters from USA - AD_UKC057_MetaG | ecosystem: Engineered > Bioreactor > Anaerobic > Digestate | place: USA...
TTAATAAACTGAAAGACATCAGTCTGATGATTGATGAAATTTTAGAGCAAGAGCAGAAAGTTCTTTAACATAAAATACGGCCCGTATTAATTCTTTAAAGGTTGAAAAACTCAACACTACTACAATTGGAGCATGACTCTGATTATGTACGGCAGGCCTCAGCCCGATTCGTCGGGTTTGCCTAACGGCAGCAGTGGAAGGCGGAAATTTTCAGGACGCTCCACCCATGTGAAAACAGGGGTTTTTCAAACAATTAAAGTGATTAATACGGGTTTTTTATTAATTTAATACAGTATACTGAAATGGATGCTATAACTTGGATTGTTGGTGCGGTTGCTTTAATTGCGGGTGGAGGATTGTCTTTTTTCCTTTGGGATAAAGCCCTCGTCCGTAAAAAAGAACGTATCATAAAGGACGCCGAAACCGAAGGCGAAGTGATTAAAAAGGAAAAAATGCTGCAGGCTAAAGAAAGATTTCTTCAGTTGAAGACCGAACACGAAGCAGTAATTAACGAACGAAACCAAAAGATTGTAAACGCCGAAAACAGAATCAAACAAAAAGAAACGACAGTTTCACAAAAAATTGAAGAATTGCAGCGTAAGGAAAAAGAAATTGAAACCTTGCGTGAAGGCATCGAAATGCAGCGTGAACGCCTCGAGAGGAAAGAGGAAGAGCTTGAAAAACTGCATAAAGAGCAAGTGATTAAACTCGAAACTGTATCAGGTTTGTCAGCCGAAGAAGCAAAAAAACAATTGGTGGATTCACTCAAAAGTGAGGCTATTACTGAATCTATGGCAATGGTAAACGAAATTGTTGAAGAAGCAAAGATGACCGCCAATAAAAAAGCCAAGAAAATTGTTGTGGAGACTATTCAGCGGGTTGCATCGGAAGCTACCATCGAAAATGCGGTGACTGTGTTCCATATCGAAAGCGACGAACTGAAAGGCCGCATTATTGGTCGCGAAGGCCGTAATATCAGGGCACTCGAAGCCGCTACCGGTATCGAAATAATTGTTGATGATACTCCCGAAGCGATAATACTCTCCGGCTTCGACCCAGTGAAACGCGAAGTAGCCCGACTTGCTTTACACCAACTGGTCACCGATGGCCGAATTCACCCTGCCCGCATCGAAGAGGTGGTAAACAAAGTTGCCCATCAGGTTGAGGAAGAAATGATTGAAACCGGTAAACGTACCACCATTGATTTGGGAATTCATGGTTTGCATCCCGAATTGATACGTCTTATCGGTAAAATGAAATACCGTTCTTCGTATGGTCAGAATTTGCTGCAACACTCGCGAGAAGTAGCAAATCTATCGTCGATAATGGCTGCTGAACTGGGTTTGAATGCAAAACTTGCCAAACGTGCCGGATTACTTCATGATATTGGTAAAATTCCTGATGAGGAAACAGACCTTCCACATGCCATTTACGGTATGCGCTTAGCCGAAAAGTTCAAAGAACGCCCCGAGGTGATTAATGCCATTGGTGCTCACCACGACGAGATCGAAATGACCAGTCTGATATCTCCGGTAGTGCAGATTTGCGATGCAATTTCGGGTGCACGTCCCGGTGCACGACGCGAAATTGTGGAATCGTATATTAAACGTCTGAAAGACCTTGAAGCCCTGGCTCTCTCGTACCCCGGTGTTCTTAAAACCTATGCCATTCAGGCTGGTCGTGAACTTAGGGTTATTGTGGGAAGCGAAAAGGTAAGCGACAGCGATACTGAACGCCTGAGTCAGGAAATTGCACAGAAAATTCAAAACGAAATGACGTATCCTGGTCAGGTGAAAATTACTGTGATTAGGGAAGCCCGTGCTGTGAACTACGCAAAATAATCGCTATGAGCAAAGCCATTCTTTGCAATAAAAAAGTACTGGTAACCGGTGGTGCCGGTTTTATCGGTTCTAATATTATTGAAAAATTACTGCAGCAGAACAACCATGTGCTGTGCCTTGATAATTTTGCTACCGGTAGACGCGAAAATATTGCAGATTTTATCGGGAGGCAGGATTTTACTCTGCTCGAAGGTGATATCCGTGATGCGGAATTCTGCAACAAGTCGGTTCAAGGGGTAGATGTGGTTTTGCATCAGGCTGCGCTGGGTTCGGTACCGCGGTCGATTAATGACCCCAAAACAACCAACGATGTGAATATTGGTGGTTTCATGAATATGATCTGGGCGGCAAAGCAGGCAGGTGTTAAACGCTTTGTTTATGCAGCCAGCAGTTCTACCTATGGCGACAACAATGAATTGCCAAAGTTGGAGCATCGTATCGGGAACCCATTATCGCCTTATGCGGTAACCAAATATGTGAACGAATTATACGCCAGGGTGTTCTCTGATTTATATGGAATTGAAACGGTGGGCTTACGTTACTTCAATGTTTTCGGACGCAGGCAGGATCCAAACGGAGCCTACGCCGCAGTTTTCCCGAAATTCATTGCCTCTTTTTTGAAACACGAAGCACCACTGATTCATGGCGACGGGTCGCAAAGTCGCGATTTTACCTACGTCGAAAATGTCATTCTGGCCAATGAACTGGCTGCAACTACAACCAATCCTGATGCACTGAATTCCGTATTCAATATCGCTTTTGGCGAAAGCAATACCCTGAACGAGCTGACGCGTGAAGTGAAAAACCTGCTTGCATTGTATGATCCGGCAATTGCATCAATTGAACCGGTGTATGGTCCTGAACGGCTTGGCGATATAAGGCATTCACTGGCTTCTATCGAAAAAGCGCAAAAACTGCTGGGTTATCAGCCCGAATTTGATGTCCATAGAGGACTTAAGCTTGCAATAGACTGGTATTACCAGAATCTGAAAGACTGACCGATATGAAACAGGCAATTGTCATACAGGCGCGGTTAGGATCTACCCGTATGCCCGGAAAAATTCTCAAAGATTTTTACCAGGGCGAAAGCATACTGGGTATTCAATGCCGAAACCTGGGTGCAATACCCGACACCGGTTTAATTATTGCAACCAGCACAGCGAAAGGTGATGATCCCATTGTCGATTTCTGCCGTGCATATTCAATTCAATGTTTCAGGGGCTCCGAGAACGATGTGCTTCAACGTTATATTTCTTGTTCTGATGAATACGGGCTTACGCATATTATCAGGGTATGTTCCGATAACCCTTTTCTTGGCCGATCAGGTGTAATCCATCTGCTGGAAATTCAGCGTCAAAATAAAGGCGACGATTATATTGCGTATCGGATAGGTGGGAAGCCCAGTATTCTAACCCATTTTGGGTTGTGGGGTGAAGCTGTCAGTGTGGCTGCGCTTAAAAAAGCGGCATCGCAATCGTCAGATAAGTTTTATCATGAGCATGTAACCAATTATTTGTATCATCACCCTGAGGAATTCAAACTTAAATTTATTGATTTGGGTGAGTTTTGGGAAGCACATCAGCAATTCCGGTTTACCGTTGACACACCCGACGATTTTAATAATATGGCTGCCCTTTATGCTCATGCAGCAGTCGAAACAACTCCTGAGGTATTGATAGAGAAGGCGATGGAAATACCCGGGTTATCAGAGGCAATGATCCAACAAATAAAACAAAACACCAAATGATAGAACCAGTGTATGTTATTGGCGAAATCGGACAAAACCACAATGGTTCGGTTGATATCGCACGGCAACTGATTGATATGGTTGCAGTTCCGTTCAAAGATGAACTTTTTGGCAGGGAACTTAAGCCTATGGATGCTGTGAAGCTTACTAAACGCGATTTGAATGAAGAATTGTCGCACTCGGCCATGATGAAACCTTACGACAACCCCAATAGTTTCGGCAAAACATACGGTGAACACAGGGCTGCCCTTGAGCTTGACGAAGCAGCACATGCCGAATTGTTCCGGTATGCAAAATCAAAGGGTCTTGATGTGGTAGAAACATTATGTGCCAAAGGATGCCTTTCGATGCTGAAGTATTTTACACCCGATAAGCTTAAAGTGGCCAGCCGTGATCTGACCAACCTTCCACTGCTTGAAGCCATGGCTGAAACACAAATTCCCATGATATTATCTACAGGAATGGGAGGCGAACATGAGCTAGATAATGCCCTTGAAATAATTACCAAATACCATTCTGATATTTCTATTTTGCACTGTCTTTCGGAATATCCCAGCGATTACAAAAATGTAAACCTTAATACAATCCGGTTCCTCCAGAAACACTACGGGCAATATACAATCGGATATAGCGACCATACCCTGGGTATTATGGCTCCGGTTGCTGCTGTGGCGATGGGTGCCCAGATTATCGAGAAACATATTACCCTCGACCGCAATATGAAAGGAACCGACCACAAAGGTTCTCTTGGACCGGAAGGCATTTGGCGGATGATGCGCGACATCCGAAACCTTGAACTTGCTCTGGGCGAAGAGGCTTTTTTTGTTTCGGATGCTTCAAAAATGTCAAGCGTCAAGCTGGAAAGATCAATTGCTACACTGAGGGCTATGCGAAAAGGCGAAATTATCAGAGAGGAAGATTTGCATCTCTTAAGTCCGGGCGATGGCTTTAAATGGGCACAACTCGGTGAAGTTACAGGTAAAAAACTCAATGCCGATATTGCAGCAAATGAGATTATTTATCGGGGCATGCTTGATTAGCTGTTTTTGGTTTCGATAAAAAATTGATTGTATCGCATATTTTCTGATGACTAATTTGTATTTTGGTGCCTCTAATTCTGATGTAATATGGTAAAACTGGTTTTAACCGATATTGATGGCGTTTGGACCGATGGAGGTATGTATTACGATCAGTCGGGTAATGAGTTTAAAAAATTCAATACTTCCGACAGTGCAGGGGTACTTTTCCTTCACCTGCTGCATATTCCGGTTGGGATAATTACCGGTGAGAACACCGAAATTGTGCGTCGTCGTGCGGAGAAACTCAGGGTAACCCACTTGTATATGGGTGTGACGGATAAGTTAAGCAAAGCCCGCGAGATTTGTGAACAGATGCAAATTTCATTCAGCGATGTGGCCTATATTGGCGACGACCTCAACGATGTAAAATTATTGAAGGAAGTTGGCTTCAGCGCAGTACCGGCCAATGCCCCCGATTATGTTGCACGCTACGCCGCTATCAGGCTTCAGAAAAATGGTGGAGACGGGGCATTTCGCGAATTTGTGGAACGTATTCTGGGTCCCGAAAACCTCAATAAAGCCATCGACCTCTATTTTGAGATGAGGAGCTGATGAATCAGGTTGATATACAACAGATTGAGCTAAAGTTCCCGGTCGAATGCATCCGGGTCAATGGTTTTGCCGCGTGGCCATTCATCAGGGTTTATCTGGGTGATGCCTTGTTTTTTGATGCCGACCGGCGTGTTAAAGTAAACGAAATAAGTAAGCGGGCCATACTTTCATCGCTGATGTGGGGTTTTTTGGCCTTTTTCGGAAATTACCGGCGAATAATTTTTTCGGTGAGTAGCCAGCGACGAAATATGAATGGAATCATGACCGACCGTTTCGACTATCTGGCCGAAAAGCTGGGCGACTGTTTATACGCCGAAAGTCCGGCACCCAAACATTTTGCACGGAAAACAGTGCCTACCCGAAGAATTATGTCGAAAACATGGTTTCATGTAGCCGAAATGCTTAAATCAAAACGAATTAAAACCGTGTGGGAAAACGAAAACATTCTTGACGAAATTTACGGGTTTTGTGGAGTCTGTGTAGAGCATCGATCACTTGCAAAGCGTTATTTTGCTCAGTATCAGATTATGCGACATCTTATCAAGCGAAAGAAACTTACCGACCTGTTCCTGATTACATCATACACCAATATGGGTTACGTAAAGGCATGCCGCGAGGCAGGAGTTCGTGTGACCGAGTTTCAGCACGGGGTAATCAATAAAGCACATTTTGCATACAATGTTTCGAAGAATATCGATCCCATGAATTACCCCGACCATTTACTCACCTGGGGAGAATTCGAAAAACAGGTTTTTGCAGAAGAAAATTTCTTTATCGATAGTAGGAGGGTGATTGCTGTCGGGCATTTTTATCTCGATTTTATAAATTCAAATCTGCAACCGGATACCACTTTAGGCAGGGTGCTTGGTCGCTATACCAAAACCATTGCCTTTACGGCTCAGGATGCTTTTGAGGAAAAAGTGCTGCCGGTAATTGTAGAACTTGCCATGCTGAAGCCTGAATGGGCCGTTGTATATATACCCAGGCGCAAAACTGCAGCCGATTATACCGGAATGCCCGAGAATGTTATTTTTGCCGGACATCTGAACTGTTACGAAGTGATGGCTCAAACCGATATTCATGTAACTGTAAGCAGCACATGTGCACTTGAGGCTCCGGCACTCGGAAAACCCAATGTGTTGTTCGATTTTGAAGGTAGGGCAGGCTTGTTTTATATGCATGTGCTGGGTAATAAGAAACATACCATTTTTGCTGCTGATGCCGCTGCGCTTGTCGGGATTATTGAGACAGCGAAATTTCCTGATGCCAAAAGCATTCAGCAGGAAGCCTCGGACCTCATCAGACCTGACTTCAGGAAAAATATTGATGAATTTTTAAAAATGATTCAATGTTAGGACTCCGGAAACATAAGGTACTGGTGCAATCGGCAGGTATTTATACTCTTGCAAACTTTCTGAATGCTGCTATACCATTTTTACTGTTGCCATTTCTAACCAATCACCTGAGTCCGGCTGACTATGGAATTGTTGCCATGTTTCAGGTACTGATGCAGTTTACCACCCCATTTGTAGGAATGAATTCCACTTCGGCCATAACACGCCAATATTACGACAGAGATAAAATTGACTTCAGGCAATATGTGTCTGATAGCTTTTTTATTACTATGGTTACCGGGATTTTTATAACATTACTGTTTGTTGCTTTTAAAAGTCCCCTTTCGGCGGTAACGCAGTTTCCTGAGAATTGGTTGTTTGTGGTAGTGATTTATTGCCTTGCGCAAAACATCGGTTTGATTGTGCTGTCGTTGTGGCAGGTGCAATACAAACCGGTACCTTATGGCCTTTTTCGCATTGGACGTACAATTCTTGATATATCCTTCTCGGTGGGCCTGATTCTTTGGGTCGGAATGAGGTGGGAGGGAATGGTTATTGGTCAGACTACGGCAACCTTGCTGCAGGCAGCCCTGGCATTGTTTTTTCTGTTGAAAGGGAAGTGGCTGCGTAAGGGCATCAACAAAGAGTATATAAAGGATGCTTTGAAATTTGGAGTGCCGCTGATACCACATGTTATCGGAGCCATCATTATTACCTATTCCGACCGGTTGTTTATTACAAACATGGTTTCCATTGCCGAGACGGGCCTTTATAGTGTAGGCTATAACGTCGGGATGATAGTATATCTGGTACAAAATTCATTTAATCAGGCATGGGTTCCATGGTTCTACGAAAAACTGAAGGGAGATCGACACAGTGACAAACTCAATATTGTAAAATTTACATATCTCTATTATCTTGCCATGGGGCTGCTGGTGGCCGTGGTAACTCTGGGAACTCCCTGGTTTTTTACGACCTTTCTGGGCCAAAACTTTCAAAATGCAATGCAATATGTGTTTTGGATAGCACTGGGTTTCGGTTTTAACGGTATGTATAAAATGGTGGTAAACTATATTTTCTATCTGAAAAAAACCTACATCATAAGCATAATGACTGTGGTGACTGCTGTTATCAATATATTACTGAATTATTTCTTCATTCGAAGTATGGGTGCAATCGGTGCAGCTAAAGCAACTGCCGTTTCGTTTTTTATTGAGTTTGTAGTTGTATGGATTATTAGTTCCCGGTTATATAAGATGCCATGGCTAATGCAAAAAGCGAAATGACCGGATTTCTGACATATCTGCCCACTTTAGCTTTTGTGCCTCACGAGGCATTTGCCCTTACTTTTCTTTTTGTGCTGATTCGGTATCAAAAGGACATTATTGCCCTTTTTGCCGACTTTGCAAAAATTAAAAGGTCATTTATCCTTCTTTCCGCAATAGCCGTATTAAGCATTATTAATTTTTTTGTCGGGTACTTTTTTTTCGAAACAGAATTGGATTTTCCTTATCCTGTTTTGATTTTAGCAACCTATATAATTGCAATGGTAATTAACCGAAAAGATCTTGAGGTAATATTTTGGCTTTCGGTTTTCGAAGGTTTTGTGGTTATTGCTGAATTTGCATCCGGAACAAATAGTTTTATTCCCGAGTATGCCCGTATGGGAAGCATCGATACCGATCTTCTTTACTTTTCACGTCCTATGGGATTAAGTTATAACAGCAGCATCGTGGCATATAAGCTGTTAATAGCCATATTGATTGCGGAGCACCTTAAACGAACCGGATGGATGTATCGCCTGGCTCAAGTTGTTTTATTTACCGGGATAGTATTGACTTTTTCTAGAACCATAATAGTAGTATTGTTGATTTATTTTGCATTGAGCTATGCTACCCGCTATATTGCCGGAATATCGGAGTTGCTGCAATTTAAAATTAAGGTTAAAAATTTTCTGTTTCTTTTCATTTTCACCGGTTTTCTTGCGGCAGGTATTTACTTCGCTGTTGCTAATTTTGGAACAATTAGCAACCAATTTACCCGTGGACGTGGAAATATCGAATTTTCAGGAAGAGAAATGATTTGGCCACAGTTTATCGGTTTTATACAGGAACATCCTTTCGCTGGCAACCATTCCGTTAAATTTTATGCTGATTATCATGGTGTTCCTGATGCAGCACATGCCCATAATTCGTTTTTACAAATTCTGGCAGATCAGGGCGTTTTTATTTTCGCTTTATACATGTTATTTATTGCATTGAACATCAACAAGCGAAATATATTTATTGTAATTGCCTTTATTATTTACAGCATAACACAATACGGAATTTTTTGGGGTATTTCGCTAATAGATATTGTTTTTATAGCTTTTTTATTGCGAAGCAGCCAGCTGATCCCGACTATTGAAAACAATGCAAAACCTTTGTCAATATGAGAATTGTTCTGGTAAATCATTATGCCGGATCACCTGAAACAGGAATGGAATTCAGACCATACTATATGGCTTCATTATGGCAGCAAGCGGGACATGAAGTTTTGGTTGTGGCGGCTTCATTCAGCCATTTGCGTTCGAAACAGCCGGTTTTGCACAGGCGTATTGAACAACAGCAACTCGAAGGTGTGAATTACATTTTTGTAAGAACAAATACATACCAGGGTAATGGGTTGGGTCGCATCCGAAATATGCTGAGCTTCACATGGGCCCTTCGCTTTTCTGCCGGAACGCAGATTCTTAAATTCCGCCCCGATATTATAATTGCCTCATCGACTTACCCTTACGAGATTTATCCTCTCCGGCGTTTATCGAAGAAGTCGAAGGCAAAGCTCATTTTCGAAGTACACGATTTGTGGCCACTGTCACCACAACTTTTGGGAGGGTATAGTAAATGGCATCCTTTTATTTTTTCGTTACAATTAGCCGAAAACTATGCGTGTAAACACTGCGATAAAGTGATCTCGTTATTGCCCTGCACAGTAGAGCATTTGCAGTCGCATGGGTTAGACGCTGTTAAATGGAATTATGTCCCCAATGGAATTATCCCCGATGAGGTAAATACCAATGTAGTGCTTCCCATGGAGCACACCAGCCTGTTTCACAAACTCAAATCAGAGGGTGCCGTATTGGTGGGTTATGCCGGGAGCATTGGAATTGCCAATAATATTAAGATGCTCGTCGAAACGCACCGGTTAATCAATAACGACAAGATTCATCTTATAATTACCGGTAAGGGACCCGAAAAAGAAAAAATCATTTCATCACTCACCGATGAAGATAAGCGTTTTATACACTTTCTGGATGCAGTTCCCAAAACCATGGTTGGCAGCTTGCTCCACCAAATGGATATTCTGGTTATGGTTTGGAATAAAAGTCCATTGTACCGCTATGGTGTTAGTGCCAATAAATTATTCGATTACATGATGGCTGCCCGACCGGTTGTACAGGCATTGGAGGCTGGAAACGATCCGGTAACGGAATCGGGTTGTGGCATTACGGTTGAACCTGATAACAGGGAAAAGCTTGCCGAAGCAATACATTCTCTCTGTAATCTTAGTCCTGAAGAGCGGTTGCAGATGGGTAAACTGGGGCAGGATTATGTTAGGCAAAATCACGATTACCGAAAACTTGCAGCAAAGTGTCTCGAAATATTTAGTAGTTAGCTTATACCTGTTTGCGCATTTTTGCTTCCCGTTGCAAATCGAGATAAATTCCCAGTAAAATTGCTAAAAGGAAGAAAACACCTCCCCAAATAAACAGACTGATAAACAGCGATTTGTTCTTTTGCATCACCAGGTCATCGGTAATAAAACAAATGGGTTGTACCTGCATGAATTTTCCACGAAGTATATACCTTTTTTCGTAGAGGTTTACCAATTCTTCGTGTGAACCAGCCACCGAAGGGTAAATATTAACCCCGCCGGCATCATTTTCTGTCTTAAGCATTTTTGCCTGATATGCATTGAGTTCTGCAATTTCGGAGTCTATGGTTTTAACAAAATCGTTCAGGGCTTTTTTCTCGTTTTCGTAGAGGGCGGTAATGAATTTCTGCTTATTATAGAAATTTACTACAGCCTCTCTGAATTCTTTTATAGTGCTCGAATCGGAAAACACCATCGTAAGTTTTACGGAATGAAGGAGGGTTGAGTCGAGCTCCATACTTTTTATGGAACTTACCGTTTTTTCGTCACAACCAAGGTAGGTAGCCAGATCTTTATACTCGCGCTGATCAACATACATTTCAATCGGACTTGCCAATTCATAAACATACTGTTTGTCAAGTATTTCGGATGAGGCAATCATAATAACCCTGTAGCGTGGCGGGGCTGTGTAATGGCGTATCAGACCCAGACCAATGCCTAAAGTGGTAACTCCCAACAGCAGTAAAAACCTGCGCTTTACAAACGATGTAACTTTTATATATAGTTCGACAAGGTCAATTTCTTTTTGTTTCGACATAAAAAGCAGGATTAAATTATTTCTTTCTCTATAATATAGTGATTCCGGTCGCTGGCGCTACGCGAAATAAGTTCTCCCAGAAACCCGGTCATAAACAACATACTTCCCAGCATGATGCAAGTAAGCGATAAATAGAAATAGGGACTTGATGTAACCCTTTCGATTTGAATTCCGTTATGTACTGCAATCAGCTTGTGAATACCCAGATAAGCCGCCGAGATAAAACCAAAAAGAAAGACTAGGCTGCCCAATACACCAAATATATGCATGGGTTTTTTACCAAACCGGGTGATGAACAATACGGTAAGTAAATCGAGATAACCATTGATATAGCGTTCGAATCCGAATTTGGTTTTTCCGAATTTCCGTGCCTGATGCTGAACCACTTTTTCGCCGATTTTTTTAAATCCGGCCCTACGTGCCAGCACGGGAATATAACGATGCATTTCACCGAACACTTCGATGCTTTTCACAACCGATTGGCGATAAGCTTTCAGTCCGCAGTTAAAGTCATGAAGTTTTATACCGGTCGTAACACGGGTTACAAAATTAAAAAACTTGCTGGGCCATCGTTTCGAAATGGGATCGTGGCGTTTTTGTTTCCAACCTGATACCAAATCGAACTTTTCTTCAACAATCATCCGGTATAGTTCCGGAATCTCTTCTGGACTGTCCTGCAAATCGGCGTCCATTGTGATGACCACATCACCACTGGCAGTTTGAAAGCCGGTATGCAATGCCGGAGATTTGCCGTAGTTGCGTCTGAATTTGATGGCTTTCAGCTGAGGATATTCGGGCTTTAATTTCTCAATTACCTGCCACGAATTGTCGTTACTGCCATCATCAACCATTATCACCTCGTAGCTCAGCGGATGTGGCTGCATTACGTTTTGTATCCACCGCATGAGTTCCGGTAACGATTCTTCTTCGTTATAGAGGGGAATTATAATGGAGATATTCATCCTATTCCTGATTTACCGATTCTGGTTCAGTGTCTGGTTTTGTTTCAGGATTCTCTTCAACGTCAGAAAACAAAGGAGGATTCTTCTTAATAATCAAGCTGCCTGCAAAGGTCCATACCATTTTCATGGCAAGGTTTGGATCAGGCCGTTCCGACATCCTATCAATCATATCATCAATCTGTGCATCAGGAACACCTTGATTTACCATGTATTCCACTGTTTTCTGAACCATTTCGGCTTTTACCCTTGCTTCATAGCCAGGGTCAATAACGGTGGAGAACAGGAGGGTGTATAAAGTAGTCACCAGTGAACTGATTACAATAACAATCACCAGTACTTTGAATATTTCGCCAAATCGGACAAAACCGCCTTTAATTTTATTGCGATAGTGTTTGCCCGCTATAACAAGACCTGCGATCAAAACGCCCAGATTAACAGCTCCAATAATGGTACTTGCCCAGAAGCTGATTGTTACCAGATTAAAGACGTATACAAGTACCGAAAGTACAACTAAAGCCAGTCCAAGAAACAGACCATACTTAATAATTTGATTCATATTCGATTTCATAAAGCATCAATTTGAAACAAAGATAAAATGTTTTTTTTGAAAACACACGGGCGCTTGTAAAAGTGAAACAAAAAGTGTTATCTTTGCATCGGGTAAGTCTTATACGACCAGCTCCTGCTGAACTCCCCCAGGGCCGGAAGGCAGCAAGGGTAGGCGGTTGTAGCGGTGCGATATAAGTAGCTTACCCTTTTTTTATTGTATATTTTCAAAAAGAACAATCTTATTTCGCAAACTAAATCAACTAGGCTACGGTGCTCCGGCTACGAAATGATTTCTTATAAAAATGTAATAAATTCGATTTCAAAAATGTGAGAATGATTGCTGTGCAAGGTCTTGGTAAAAATAGCCGTTTATTAACCGTTAAGTAGTCAATCCTTAAATTAAGTCTAACCTGTTGATAATCAACAACAAAATGTTGATAAAGCGTTGGATAATAGGGTTTTAAATTGCAAGGTTTTTTGTACTTTAGTGAAAAAGCTTGCAAAAAA
>Ga0116149_1004805_pt1 | contig 13012 bp, 7 predicted proteins | sample AD_UKC057_MetaG_FD_89787 | JGI IMG/M metagenome (GOLD analysis project Ga0116149, IMG submission 89787) | Active sludge microbial communities of municipal wastewater-treating anaerobic digesters from USA - AD_UKC057_MetaG | ecosystem: Engineered > Bioreactor > Anaerobic > Digestate | place: USA...
ACTTCCTGCCCTATGTGGATGCCACTACGGGTTCATGGCAGGATCCTTCCGGTCTCTTAATCTGGCATATTGATCGTGTTAAAATCTACTCTGCTTTTTCAGATGACTTTGAAATGAACCGACCTAACGGTGATGCCCTGCATAAAGGGGTTGACCTGGAAGAAGCAGACGGCATTCAACACATGGATTCATCCAGACCAGACTACTATATGCGTGGTGGTCCCTTTGATTCATACCGTGAAGGCAATAAAACCTATTTTGGAAAATCTGTTAATCCTTTTACAGGTCAATTCTCCAACCCTACCAGTGAAAGCTATTATGGCAACACACAAATCGAAATCTATAATATATCCGCATCTAAAGATACGATGACTTTCTCGGTCAGATTTAATCAGCAGATTCATTTCCCTGATGCACATGCCGTATATAACGGTCATGATGGTGAATTTATCTTTGCCGAAGACTTTAATCAGAATGATTTAACAGAACTTTATTTTTTCAATATAGACGGAAATATCCTGTCTGATGAACAGGGTAATCAGAGCAGTTATGATTATAACAACATAACAGATAACTGTTTTTACAGAACTTATGCTTATGACACTGTCGATAAAAAAATATATATCCCTTTTAATATAGGAGAAAATGCCGTCATCAGTTTTGATGGTTCGAATATAGAATTGATTGGTCAGGCTCAGGAAACTCAGGACCATCATTTTTTTGGACCTTTAATCACAATTCCCGATACTATAAGCTATAATGGCAAGCGGGTCTTTCTTGCCGGATTAGGTCAGCGTGTTGTAACAAATTGCAGCGGATCAGAATTTATTGCCTGGATGAAGGATGATACCGGTCAGATCAGTAAGTTTGAGCTTCAAAAATTTTATTATCGCCCGGTCACTAATATGTGCTATCAGGATGGTATCATCTCTTATATTGTGAGAAATCTTGAATCAAACTATTTGATACAGGTCAATCTAAACAATATGACCCACACGATGATAGAAATCAGTCATAGTGAGAATATGGAGTATGCTTACCTTTTGCAGGCAGATTTCAATAATGACGGAATTGATGAATTTAGTTTCACATACAAAACCTATCGTGGTACTTTTGCGGCATGTATCATGAAAGCAGATGGCAGTCTTTTATCCGGATTCCCTGTTGAACATAAAGCCAGATATATTTGTGTGCCGACTCTGGCTGATCTGGACAATAACGGTAGCATTGACCTGATAGTTGGTTCATCAACCGGTTATCACGCGATTGCCTATAATGGTGCATTGATAAATCCGCATTTTGAAGTGATCAACCCTGACAGTTCAGGATATGGTGAAGGGCTTATCACCTTGCAAAAGGATAACAAAACCTATATAATGGGGATAATCGGGAATCAACGACTATGCCTTTGGGATCATACAGGTAAAATGATGCCTGGCTACCCGGTGGTGTATCGGAATGCAAGAAAATCACCCTTTATCTATGTGAAAGGTGATTCGGTTTTTGCTTATATAGGAACTTGTGATGGGGATGTCTATAAACACCACCTAAGCATGTTTACGCCTTCAGATATTCAAAACTCCAATTTCCTGTATGGATATGGTAATTTAAACCGAACTGCTTCCTGGCGAAAAGCTCAACCCCAGAATATGATCAGTGCAGAAGCGCTGTTTATTAAAGGACAGAATTATGTTTATCCAAATCCATGGCTCAATCTGTACGAAAATAAAATCATTGTCAGAACGATGCTCAGCAAGACAACAAATGCTAAAGTAAGCATTTATGATATCGCTGGTAATTTGGTTTGGCAGAAAACAGATTTGTGTACTGCTTATATCCCAAATGTTACTTCATTCGTTTTAGATAGTAAAAAATTAGCAACAGGCGTATATTACGCTATTATAGAAGCCAATAACAAACTACACCGTCTTAAATTTGCGGTAGAAAAATAAAGAAATCCGGAGGATTTAAAATGAAAAGAACAATTTTAATATCAGGTCTTATCCTGTTACTGGTCAGTATGATACATGCAGAAACCATAGACAGTCATTCCGGAGAATACGGATTTCAGTTTTTAAAATTTAACCTTTCTCCTGCATTATCAGCTCAGGCTGGGACTGGTGCGTTTTATAGTCCCTCTGCTTCTGTTATCGCTCAGGATCCGGTTGCAGCCTTAAATTTTAAAACTAAAAGTGTTCATTTTTCTCAAATGCAGTTAAATCATTTTGACGCAAATGCTTATTCTGTCGCTTGGAGAAACTCAAGTCTGAATCGTTCTCTCGGTCTTTCGTTCAATACAATTGATTACGGCAAAATTGAAGAAAGACTGGAAAACGGAACTTTGATTGGAGAATATTATCCAATTGATATAAACATGGGACTCAATTATGCACAGCGAATTGCCAGTAATCATCTTTTTGGAATGACAGTTCATGGTTTGTTCACGAAGATTCACACAGAATCGGCTTTAGGGATGTCATTTGATTTTGGTTATTTATGGCAGACTCCTTTACAGAATACCAATCTGTTTGCAAATATAAAAAACATCGGCTTTACGGATAAAATGAAAAATGAAAAAATAGAGATTCCTTATACATTTGAAGTCGGAACCAGTTATTCAAAAGACTTTACAGACTTACTAAAAATGAATATGGAAGCAAAACTCGTTCAGCATGAAGATGATGATGATCCAAAATATAACCTGGGTACCCAGATTTCTATGTATAATATGCTTCACTTGAGAGCCGGTTATAAATTTAATCATGATATCGAAAGTTTGACTACCGGATTAGGTATTCACTGGAACCGTTTTGATGTTGATTATGCTTACACTTCAAATGATTTTGAAGACCTTGGAAATACCCATCATATTGGTCTTACATTCTATTATTGATTGAATGAAACGATAATCTGAAAACTGATTTATCAGTTTTAATAAAAAATAATTGAATATTCTGAAGGACGGTTAACCACCGTCCCTTAGAAGTTTATAAAGGAGGATATGAATGAAGAGAACAATCCTTTTCTGGATGCTCGTAGCAAGTATGATGATATTGAATGCGATAGATTATGTTCCAAATGAACTGATTATCAAGACAAAAAAGAAAGAAAAAATAATAAACAATCAGTTTTCCAATAAAAAACTGAATCAGTTGTTTCAATCCAGAAATACTCAGTCGATAAATACTATAACTGCCAAATCAGAAAATGAGTTTTTTCTTGTTCGATTTAAAGAAAATATTAATCTGGAGCAAGTAAAATCTGAGATTAATCATCATACTGAGATAGCATATACCCAATATAATTTCATCAACCAATTGTATAGAATCCCTAATGACCCCTATTACAGTTCTCAGTCAACAGTCGCACAAATGATGAAATTACCTTTTGCCTGGGCTCATAATACCGGATCTCATCAGGTATTTGTGGGGATAATTGATTCAGGGTACAATTTTGATCACCCAGATCTGCAAACCAATTTGTTTGTTAACAGTGGCGAAATTCCGGATAATGGGATTGATGATGATGAGAACGGTTATATAGATGATTATCATGGCTGGGATTTTGTAGATGCGCCTAACATGAATGGAATAGGAGACTATTTAGGCAGAGACAATAATGCAAATGATGAAAACTTTCATGGAACACACGTTGCAGGTATTATAGGCGCAGATACCAATAATAATACAGGAATCGCTGGAACAGCCTGGAATGTGAGTCTAATGCCTGTCAGAGCCGGATTCAGAACTTCTGACGGACAAGGATATCTTGAAGATGATGATGCAGCGGCAGCTATTATATATGCTGCTGATATGGGTTGTCATGTACTCAATCTAAGCTGGGGGGATAGAAATTATTCACCCATAATTGAAGATGCCTGTAACTATGCTATCAGCAAAGGTACTATTATTGTTGCTTCAGCCGGTAATACACCTGAACCGGTTGTCAGCTATCCAGCCCGTTTAAATAATGTAATTTCTGTTGGTGCTGTTAACGCTTCAGAACAACTCGCTTCTTTTTCCAGTTATGGACCTGATTTAGATATAGTAGCGCCTGGACAAGAGATAGTCAGTACATACAATAATGATAATCCTTATTTTGCTCAGAGCGGTACGTCAATGGCTGCTCCTTTTGTAACTGGAGCAGTTGCTTTATTATTATCTCAAAATCCAACTCTTACATATCTGGATGTCAGAGCACGACTTCAAGCTTCAGCAAAAGATCTGGGTATAAGTGGTTTTGATAATGTTTTTGGGGCTGGAATGCTTGATGTTCAAAAATTACTTTCAATTACGGCTGTTCATCAAATCAATGTCAGCTATCCCGAAGACAGGGCTTATTTAAATTCAGAATTTGATTTAACCGGCACAATTGATTCTCCTGATTTTTTCAGATACTCAATTATGTACACAGATAAAGTCAACCCTGCGTCAACAGATTGGAAAGACATTACAACCCATCAGAATACTCCTGGATTTGTTTATTATGTAAAGCATAATGAAATCTTAGGACATTTTCATTTTCCTTCTTTATTTACAGATGGAGAGTATAGGATACGGATAAGAATAGAAAAGAAAAATGGTCAGACTTCTGATAGCTATAAAACCATTTTTATTGATAGAAAAGCCCCTGTATTTAAAGAAAATAGTCTCTATGTGCAGAAAAGATGGGATAATCATCTGTTAACTTATGTCGCTTTGCTTGGTTTTGACGAAAAGGTTCAAGTGAGTTTGAGAGGAAGAATTTATGATAATATGTCCAATCAGTACTCAGAAGAATTTTTAGTTCATTCTGTTCTGCCTGACTCCATTTTCTTTCTCAAACTGCCTGAAAATAAGGGACTTGGTATGCTCAGCCTGAAAGTGCAGGCCAAAGACTTGGCTGGTTATGAAATTGAAAGTAACTGGATTGATAATATCATTGAAATCCAGGAACAGGAAATTAACTCTCATGACTATATCGAAGAAGAATTTGGGCAGGGTTTAATCTTTGCCAGAAATACTTACGATTTTAATAATAATCAGATACAAGAAGTTATCGCTATGGATATCAGTAATGAAATCAACGGAACCGTCAGAGCTTATGAATATGAGAATGGTGCATTTAATACGAGTTATACTTTTGCAGAAAAATATAATCCACTTTACATCGGAAACAGCAATTCAAGCGGAATCGAATTGATTGGTCTCAAATCAGATAAACTGGAAGTCTATGAAAGTATTGGAAGTGGTCTTGCATATCCTGATTTTGCACTGTGGTCATTGAATGAAGTTACAGGGGCCATGTTTTTTGATTTTGATACTGACGGCTTTCAGGATTTACTGGTGGCAAGAAATTTAGCAGATCAGACGGCGATTGAACTATATAAACGCCAATCGAGTTCGTTTACCAAATGCGCAACAATTAACAATACAACGAATACGACTCAGCGTCGTATGTTTGTGCCTAAATTTTCAGGGGGTAATCTGGACGGTGATGCGTATCCAGATTTGTTATTAGCAGATACAGACGGTGATGTGATGATTTATGAATGGGTAAACAATGCCCCTGTTATGGTATGGACTACCAGACTGCCAGTGCTCAATGTTTATTATTTGTCCATAGGTGATTATACCGGTGATGGGCAGAATGAATTTCTGGCAGGTGGCTATGTAAAAGCAGATGACCCTGCAAAATCATACTGGTATTTTGCATTATTTAAAAATACAACAGGAAATAACGGATCTGATAACAGTTACTCTATGATTAGTGAGATTAGCTTTTCTAATGTTACAACTGGACAAAGCTCCATCTCATCAGCAGATATAGACGGAGACAGTAAAATGGAAGCGATATTATCAATCCCTCCAAATGCTTATATTGTAAAATATGAAGATAATGAATTGAAACCGATATGGTTTACAAAAGCAGATAAAACATTTCAGATCATTGCATTGAACGAGAACACCCAGACTCAGGGGGGATTTATTCTAAATCGAACGGTTAATGATGAATTAAAAAGCTTTTTTATAAAAAAAGATATTCCGTTTACAGGTCCTCAAAGTCCGGTTTTGTTAAAAATAAAAGTGCTTGATGCAAGCTCTGTAAAACTGGACTGGCAGAATACTTCAGGGGATACATGCAATGTTTACCGTAAACTAAATGCCAGTGGTCAGGTTGAATTAATCAGTACTGTATATGGTAACTCGTTTGTAGATGCCGGTTTAATGGCTGATAGTTTATATATGTATGCTGTAACAACGCTCAATCAGTCATATTTTCCACAAGAAAGTCATTATTCTGTATGGACTTCTGTCAAACCTGGAACTCCTTCTGTATTGAGTGATGTAAAAATGATTAATCAGAATATCGTGTTAATGACATTTGATAAAGCGCTTAACATGAGCTCTCTTAACAGAGGTCACTTCACTGTTACTATTGGTGGCTTTGAAAAACATCCTTCATCTGTATCTTCACTTGGAGAAGAAAAAAGAGTATTACTACATTTTAATGAAGGTTTAAATACAAATAACCGCTTTCAGCTCACTTACCGAAATTTACAAACAGAAACAGGCTTAGCAATTGAAGATCAAACAGTCTGGGTTGATTATCATTCTGATATACAAAATCCACGAATATTATCAGCTCACCTGGATAATAAACGGCAGATTAGCATTCAGTTTTCTGAGCTTATACATCCTGCATCATTGATTCATTATAGCCGTGATTTTTCTATAGAAACGCCTTTTCCGGGCTTACAAATTCTGGTTGATAATGCTGAACTGGCAGATTCAACGATTATTCTCAGCTTAAACAATGATGTGGTAAATAGTATCAAACCTTACTGGATTAAAATGGAAAATGTGACAGATCTTGCAGGGAATAAAATTGCGAATAATGAAAATCGTTTCTGTTTAAGCTTGACAGAAATCACTGATTTAAGTTTTGTGGAAGCATATCCTAATCCTTTGAAATTAAAGGAGATTAAGGAGGTAACCTTCGTGAACCTTCCTGCGGGTCAGACAGGAGAAATCAAGATTTACAACCTGGCAGGCGATCTGGTTTATCAGCAAAAGATAAACAACAGCTCAGAGATTGTCTGGAATGGAAAGAATAGTAAGCAAAAAACGGTAGGTTCAGGCATTTATGTCTATCTGATAAAGATGGGTAATGATTTAAAGCGAGGCAAACTTGTCCTCATTCAATAGACAGAAAGCCATTTAAGAATCAGTTCGATTTTAGAAAGGAGAATCAATGATCTCTTTAGATTGGAAAGAAAGATTAGTAAGAGACTCACAGGATTTTTTAGAACGTAAAATTCCTATGAGGGATTATGATTTTGACATTATTTACAATGCTTATCCTGAAAGGATAGAAAACAAGGTGCCACGTGATGTGGTGGTGTTAGTCTCTTCTACTTTAGCATCAGCAATGGCTAAAAATCCGGATCAGTATAAAACTTTTTTTGATTATATATGGGAAAAAAAAGGTGAAAACGGTAAAGTTGCTTTTGCCTGTATCTTAGGAAAAGTGATGAGTCGTAAACACAATGAGTACATGGATTATGTTAAAGCACATCTCTTTAAAGCAGATAATGCCAATGACATCGCTCTTTTACTGGAAAAAACGCTTTATCCGATATTTAAGAAGAATCCTGCTCAGTATTTTGATACACTGATTCAGTGGATTAGAGAAGATAATGAACAGCTTTCCCAGTGCATTATCAAGATGTTGATGAAACTGTTAAAAAATGAATCTGAATTGCTAAGAAAATTTTTTGCAAAAATGGAAAACCGCTGGATGAATGCCAGCCCAAACTTTATAAAAATTAACGCTTTTCTGATTAAATCCATTGCAAAAACTGATGAAACAATGTATTTCTCAATATATGAAAGTTATAAAAATACAAGAGATCCAAATTTCGTTGAAATTTTAACTGGCGGATTGACATTATATTCAGACAACATAAAAGAATATTATGAAAACTGGGCTAAAAGTGGAAATGCAAGAGTAAAAAAAGCTGCTTTAACCGGTCTGAAATTTTTAAAAAAGAAAGGAAGTGAATAAGAGGCATGGCAGAATATATTACCCCCGAAGGAATGCAAAGACTGCAAAAAAGAATCCAGCATCTGATTGAAGAACGCCCTGATATTATCAATCAGGTAGTAGCAGCAAGAGAACTTGGTGATCTGAGCGAAAATGCAGAATACCATGCAGCACGTGAAAGACAAAGAAATGTAGAAACCGAATTAAATCGCCTGCAAGAAAAAGTCTCAAGACTTAAATTAATCGACCCAACTACTTTACCTAAAGATGCAGTTCGATTCGGTGCTTATATAGATTTAATAGAAATACCCGATAATACACTCTACCATTATCATTTGGTTGGGGTGGATGAAGTATATGATCGGGATGATAATATTATTCAGGTATCTGTAGCTTCGCCTCTGGGTAAAGCTCTTATTGGAAAAAAAGTGGATGAAGAAGCGATTGTGAAAGCCCCAAAGGGTGATCGTAAATTTATAATAAAAAAAATATACTAAAAGAGTTAACTTAAAATAGAAGGAGTCAGTATGAAAAAATCAGATGAACTCAGGAAAAAAATTGGTTATGAAAGAAAAAATTTTTGGACTGATACGACCAAAAACGAACAAAAAACTGCGCTTAAGTTTGCTGAAAACTATAAGAAATTCTTGAGTACAGCTAAAACAGAAAGAGAAGTTATTGATTATACCATTGAAGAACTGAAAAGTAAAAACTTCATCAATATTGATGTTCCTCAAAAAAATCATAACAACAAGCGAGTTTACAAAATATTCAAAAACAAGGCGATGGCAATTGCTATCATTGGGAAAAAACCTCTTTCTGAAGGTATCAATATCGTAGCATCTCATATTGACGCTCCAAGAGTTGATCTGAAGCAAAACCCACTTGATGAAGATAAGTTAACCAAACTGGCCATGTTGAAAACTCATTATTATGGGGGTATCAAAAAATATCAGTGGATGTCAACTCCACTTGCTTTACATGGTGTCGTTATTAAAAACAATGGCGAAAAAGTGAATGTATGTATCGGTGAAAATGAAAACGATCCAGTACTGGTAATGCCAGATCTGTTAATCCATTTATCCAGAAAAGAACAAATGGGTAAAACACTTACTGATGCTATTACCGCTTCCCATATGAATGTCTTATTTGGTTCAATCCCTTTCTATGAAGATAAAGAAGAAGTCAGGGATGCAGTTAAACTGAATGCACTTCATCTGATTTATGAAAAGTATGATATTAAAGAAGAAGAATTTTTAAGTGCTGAATTATATCTGGTTCCAGCTGGTAAAGCACGTGATCTGGGTATAGACAAGAGTATGGTAATTGGATATGGTCAGGATGATCGTATTTGCGCTTATACATCTCTTCAGGCACTGTTAGATGTAATGGAAATGGAAAATGATAAAACCTCTGTGATTTATTTCTTTGATAAAGAAGAAATCGGCTCAGATGGTGCAACCGGTGCAAATTCAATTTTCTTCCTTGATTTCATTGGGGATATACTGAAATATAACAATGAAGATACCGGTAGCTTTAATATTCGTAAAACCTTGATTAAATCTGCTGTTTTATCAGCTGATGTCAATGCTGCCATTAATCCTAATTTCCCAAGTGTGCATGAAGCAAACAATGCAGTTCATATGGGGCATGGTGTTGGGATTGCCAAATTTACCGGTAGTGGCGGAAAAGGCGGATCTAATGATGCAAGCAGTGAATTCGTTGCCAAGGTTATGAAGATCTTCAATGACGAAAAAGTCAACTGGCAGATTGGTGAACTGGGTAAAGTGGATGAAGGTGGCGGTGGAACTATTGCCAAGTTCCTTGCATATTATGGTTGTGATGTAGTTGATTGCGGACCTGGGCTTTTAAGCATGCATTCATTGTATGAAATTTGCTCAAAAGCAGATTTGTATTCAACTTATAAAGCATATAAAGCATTTCTATTGAAAGCATAAATTGATTTCAGGGAGCAGATTCTGCTCCCTGTTTCATTTATTTTTGGAGATCATAACATGAAATTAACAAGTCGGTTTTTATTCTCTTTGCGTGTTTTGTCTAATAAATACATGTTTCTCTGTGTTTTTATTTTAGCTAATGTGTTGTTGCTAAATGCCAGTCAGATAAGTATTTCTCAGACAACTACAAAGTTATGGGATTCTTTGAAAAATCCCCTGGATTCTCTGAATACCAGATATATCTATTTCGATGTGATTAAATCAACCGGCTCAGATTTAGTGAATTTTCGTTTGACTGATTTTGCTTTAAATGAGGGATTTGTGGTCTCTGATATAAAAAATGACAGCGTAACTGTCATTAGTATCTTAACTGATAACAAAACGTTAGTTAAAAGACAAAATTATATACTTTTTACAAAAGAAGATACTTTTATTTATCCTCAATATCTGATAAAGATTTCTCAGGGCAATAGGATAGTTCTTAGCAGAACACTGAGTATGAATGAAAATCTATCAAAAAAAACTAAAACGATATCCAGATGGTATGAACCTCTAATGCTGTCCGCAGTTATTGGAAGTCTGGTATATCTGATATATTATGGAAATCATTAAAAAGAGGTACTGAATGAAAATGAAGGCATTGCTGATTGCTTTGATAGCACTTTTTGTCTTAATCGGATGTTCCGCAAATAAGGGACTAAATACGACACCAGCATCTGAAAAATGGGATAAAGCAGAGACTTTTTACCAGAAAAAAAAATATGAAAAAGCCATTCCTTTGTACGAACAGCTCGTTCTGGAAAGAAATTCTGTTTATACTGCAGATGCTCAGTTTAAACTGGCTGAATCATATTTTTACAGCAAGAAATATGTCGAGGCTGTAACTGAATATCAGCTTTTACTCAGTCTTTTTCCTGATTATAAAGACATCAGCTCTGCTCAGTTTATGATTGGAGTTGCATATTACAAGCAAGGATTAAATCCGCATTATACTCAGGATGAAACGAACAAATCTATAGATGCCTTTCAGGTTTTTATTGATAAATATCCATGGGATAAGAGACGTTCTGATGCCTATGATTATATCCAGAAATGTCAGAGAAAGTTACTTGAAAAAAAATACTTAGCGGGTTATATCTATTATAAAATTGACGATTACAGCTCGGCACTTCTATATCTGGATGAAATTATTGCTTTAAATAATAAGGACGAACTTGAATTAAAATCACTCTATTATAGTGGCTTAATTCATTATGAAAGAAATGAGTCAGACAAATTATATGAAATACAAGAAAGACTTAGACAAGATTTTCCTGAGAGTAAAGAACTTCAAAAGATTATTAGGAAAACAGTAAAACTTTCTAAAAAAGTGTCAAAAAAAGGCGAATAAATCTGATGAATAAAACAGGTCTGTTTGGAGGTACTTTTGACCCATTTCATTTGGGTCATCAGGCAGTCATAACAAATGTAATAGATCAATTACAATTGGATGAGTTATTTATTCTACCTGCAGCAAATCCCCCACAAAAAGAATCTGTCTTGTTTAGTTTTAATCAGCGACTCGATATGGTAAAAATGGCTTTATCAGGAATGGATAAAGTGATTGTAAGTGATTTGGATTCAGTTGATGGAAAACGATCATATACGATTGATTTAATTTCTTCTTTTAAAAGTAAATACCCGAATCGCGAGATATACTTTATTATTGGAGAAGATAATGTTTCACAGTTAAAAACCTGGAAAAATTATCGGATGTTGTTAGATCAGGTAAAGATAGCTGTTCTTACCAGAAATATTTCTGATAGGGATCAATGGTCTAAACTTGATTATACTGATCGATTGCATTTTATTAAAATGCCCCCTATTGATATCTCATCATCAGAGATTAGAGAAAAAATACAAAAAAATGAAGACTTCTCATTTTTGGTTTCAGAGCCAGTTTATGCTTATATAAGGGCTTTGAAGTATGTTTAAGAAGCTAGTTACTTTTTTACTTGACCAAAAATGAAAGATAAATTATTGATTATTCCAATCAAAACCTGGAGGAGAAATGGATTACTTTTTAACAGATGACCAGATTGAATTAAGAGACTTGGCAAAAAGAATTGCTCAGGAAAAAATTGCACCTTTAACAGAAAAATACGATGAAGAACAGATATTCCCATGGGATATCGTTGAAATAATGGCTCAATCAGACCTTTTTTCTGTTTTAGTGCCTGAAGAATATGAAGGATTAAGCGGAAAAGTATTAGATTTAGCGATTGTTACTGAAGAACTATGCAAAGTGGATGCTGGTATTTCTTTGGCATTTGGCGCTACCGGACTGGGTATGTACCCAATTTTGTTATCTGGTAGTGAAGAACAAAAACAAAAATACTTACCTCAGATTGCTTCAGGGAAAAGGCTGGCTGCTTTTGCTCTGACTGAAGCGAATGCCGGCTCTGATGCAGGTGCTATTCAGACAACTGCTACCCGCGATGGAGACTTTTATGTATTGAATGGAACAAAACAGTGGATTACCAACGGAGGCGAAGCTGAGATTTACACTGTTTTTGCAATGACTGATAAAACAAAGGGTGCCAGAGGCTGTTCTTGCTTTATCGTTGAGAAAGATACCCCTGGATTTACCTTTGGTAAAAAAGAAAACAAAATGGGTATTCGTGCGTCTGCTACACGTGAACTGATCTTTGAAGACTGCCGTATCCCAAAAGAAAACCTGATATCAAAAGAAGGTATGGGTTTTATGGTCGCTATGAAAACTTTTGATAAATCACGTCCAATGGTTGCAGCTCAGGCAATCGGTATTGCACAGGGTGCGCTTGAAATTGCTGTGAAATACTCAAAAGAACGTCAGCAGTTCGGCAAACCTATTTCTTCCTTCCAGGCTGTCCAGTTTATGCTTGCAGATATGGCTACCCAGATTGAAGCTGCTCGTGCGATGATTTTCCAGACTGCTAAAATGATTGATGCAGGAATTACAAAATACTCAAAAGAATCAGCTATGTGTAAATACTTCGCATCTGATGTTG
>Ga0116149_1004810_pt1 | contig 13004 bp, 9 predicted proteins | sample AD_UKC057_MetaG_FD_89787 | JGI IMG/M metagenome (GOLD analysis project Ga0116149, IMG submission 89787) | Active sludge microbial communities of municipal wastewater-treating anaerobic digesters from USA - AD_UKC057_MetaG | ecosystem: Engineered > Bioreactor > Anaerobic > Digestate | place: USA...
TCCCGATGCTTTAGCATTCGTCTGTCCTGCGGGTCTAAGCAGCATCCTTACCATTTTCCAGGCATGATCGCCGTCGAGGAATCTGGCCCAGAAATTTATCTTCCAGGCAAGGCTCCAGCCTGTACCCTCATCACCACGGGCTATAAGAGATCTCTTTGCTGCCTCCATAAGTTCGCGGTTTTCATCATAACTGATCTCCTTTCCCGGGTGAACGCCCCATAGGTGTGAGACATGCCGGTGTTTGTTATCCGGATCATCTGTATCATACATCCATTCCTGAAGCTGGCCAAATCTCCCGATCCGGTACGGAGCGATTCGTGGAAGGATCTCTCTCAGAGTATCAGCAAAAGTCTTATCCGTGCCCAGAACAGCTGATGCCTCAATACATGCCTTGAACAGGCTTTTTATAATCTGATGGTCCATTGTCGGCCCATAAACCAGACCACCATTCTCCGGTGAATTTGAAGGTGAAGAAACCAGCCATCCTGTTTCAGGATCAGTGACAAGAAAATCAACATAAAATCTGGCAGCACTTTTCATCACAGGCCAGGCTCTGCGGGAAAGAAAGGATTTGTCGCGGCTGTAGAGAAAATGTTCCCAGAAATGATGCGCGAGCCATCCGCTTCCGCTTACCCAGATACCATGATCAGAAGCATTAATTGGAGCGGCACCCCTCCAGAGATCAGTATTATGATGAAGCACCCACCCCCGGGCATTGTAATGATCATGGGCAACCTTAGAGCCTGCAGGAACAACCTCTTCTATCATCCTGAAAAGAGCATCATGGCATTCTGCAATATTAAGGACTTCCACAGGCCAGTAATTCATTTCAGTATTTATGTTTACAGTGTATTTGCTGTCCCAGGAAGGATTTAGCTTATCATTCCATATACCCTGAAGATTGGCCGGATATGTACCCTCGCGGCTTGAAGCAAGCATCAGGTAACGGCCATACTGGACATAAAGTGCGGCCAGGGAATTGTCCATCGCCTCAGGAATCCTTGAAATCCTCAGGTTTGTCGGAAGGTTTTCAGTGTCTGAAGAACCCAGAAGAATTGAAAATCTGTTGAAATATTTCTGATAATCAGCAATATGAGCCTTCCTGACCTGGTTAAACGATCTGTTGCCGAGATCGGACAGATATGTGATGCATCTGGCTTCCGGATCGCCTGATACATCTTTCGGATCAATAAAATTTGTTGCGGCAGCAAGCCAGAGTACTACACGGTCTGCCTTTTCAATATGGAGAACCTTATCCCTTGCGGTAACACTTCCTCCATCGGCTCTCACTTTAACCATGGCTGTTCCCTTAAGGACACCATCCTTAACCGCTACATTCATTTCGATGATGCCATCATCAGTAGTCACTACAGAGAACCCTTCATGTGGTGATTTAAGCATTATATCAAAGGTCAGCGCCTTTTTCCTGCCTGCAGTCAGGTTCACCGCAATAATATTATCAGGATAACTTGCTATATATTCCCTCGAAAAAGGTATATCCCCCGCAATATAAGAGGTCCGGCATACGGCACTGGAAATATCCAGTTCTCTCCGGTATGAGGTAACAGTCTCATGATCAGGGAAGCTCAGCAGTATATCTCCGAAAGGCTGATATTTCTGCTGGCGCAGAGGAACGCTCATAAATTCCCTGAGAGCAAGTTCCTCGGCTTCGTCCTGTTTGCCCTGCCACAAAAGTTCCCTTATTGTCTTCAACGATTTATATGCACCTTCATGAGAATAATCATGCGGCATACCTGCCCACAGGGTTTCCTCATTGAACTGGATCCTGTCAACAGCAGGCCCGCCGAAAATCATTGCCCCCAGCCTTCCGTTACCTATGGGAAGAGCCTCTTCCCATGAAGAGGCAGCATGCTCATACCAGAGCTTTAAATCATTGCCAGTCTGTGAATTGCCGGAAGCAGTCACAAATATCATCACCAGCAGCAAAAGGATATACCTGATTTTCTTCATCCGAAGAATTATTTTAAAGGTTATAAATAATTAGAGCTAAGATACGAACTAAACTCAAAATGTTTTTTCAATAAAATGCAACATTTCATATTTATTAAAGTCTTTAATCCGGAATGAACTGAATAATCATATAATAAGGAAGGCCATGAAAAATATTAAGGAATTATCGCTTTTATTAATCTGTCTGACAATCACTGCGTGTGTTGATGCGCAGTTCCGGAGAACTGTATATGGCAACGGAAAGGTGGTAACCGAAGAGAGAACGCCGCTTCAGGCAACCGGAGTAAGAGTAAGCACCGGTATCGATGTTTATCTTAGCCAGGGCGACAAGCTTAACCTGGTTGTAGAGGCGGATGAGAACCTGCATGATTACATAATCACGGAAGTCAAGAACGGAATACTCGATGTCTATACAGATGCCAATATCCGTGGTGCTGAAAAGAAAAGAGTCTATGTCACGCTTAAGACTATCAACACTGTCAGTACCTCGAGTGCAGGAGATATAATCGGTGAATCGCCGGTTGAGACAGATAATCTGAAGATCTCAGCCAGCAGCGCCGGCGATATCAAGCTGGAGGTTTATGCTGACAATGTTGATGCAAATATCAGCAGTTCAGGGGATGTTACCCTGACTGGAGAAGCAGGATTCATGGAAGCTGACCTGAGCAGTGCAGGAGATCTTAATGCAAATAATCTCAAGGTAAAAGAGGCTGACATTTCTGTATCCAGTGCAGGCGGGGCCGATATTTATGTAACTGAAAAACTTACCGCAAGGGCATCAAGTGCCGGAAGTATAAATTACAGGGGTGATCCGAAAAATGTAGATGCCCATTCCTCCAGCGCCGGGGGAATACATCGCAGATAACTTCCTTATCATTATATATAGTTATATTATAATAGCCGCCAGGGAATCTCCCCGGCGGTTTTTTTTATCTTTGCAGTAAAGCACTGACAAAAAATTACTATATATGGAAAAAAACATAAGCATAGACCTTAAGAATGCGGCAGGCTTTATCTCCTATGAAGAGGTAGTTGCACTTGCACAGCAGTCAATCAGGCATCTTGATTCCCTGAATGCAGGAACAGGAGCCGGAAATGATTTTCTCGGATGGCTCTCTCTCCCCGATGATATAGTCAAACAATTCGACAGGATTGAAAAAACAGCAAAGCATCTGAGATCGGTTTCAGATACAACGGTGGTCATTGGTATCGGAGGCTCATACCTGGGGGCGAAAGCAGTTATCGAAGGACTTTCACATTCTTTCGCACCTTTACTTAAATCAAAACATCATGAGATAATTTTTGCCGGTCAGAATATTTGCGAAGATTATATGTCTGATCTTTTAGAGATCCTGGACGGCAGGAACTATTCAATTATAGTTATCTCAAAATCAGGAACCACAACCGAACCGGCTATTGCTTTCAGGATCCTTAAAGATCATCTTGAAAGAAGGGTCGGAAAAGCCAGGGCTGCCGACATGATCATCGCTATCACCGACAGTTCAAAGGGCGCATTGAGATCGCTTGCCGATCTTAACGGGTACGATACATTTATAATTCCCGACGATATCGGTGGAAGATATTCGGTTCTCACACCTGTCGGACTGCTGCCCATTGCTGTTGCCGGAGCCGATATCAGGATGCTTGTCAGGGGAGCGCACGAAATGGCGCTTATCACAAGAAAAAACAAGGATGCAGTATCAAATCCTTCCCTTATGTATGCTGCTGCCAGAAACCTTCTCCTCCAGACCGGCCGGCCCGTTGAGACACTTGTCGGATTCACTCCGCGACTGCATTATTTTTCCGAATGGTGGAAACAGCTCTTTGGGGAAAGCGAAGGCAAGGAAGGTAAGGGGATTTTCCCGGCATCAGTCGATTTTACTACAGATCTTCACTCACTCGGGCAATATATCCAGGAAGGTCAGAGAATACTCTTTGAGACATTTCTGTCAGTTGCCGGTACACGTAAGAAAGTTACAATACCTCCCGAAAAAGATGATTCCGACCAGCTGAACTACCTTGCCGGGAAAAGACTGTCGGAGGTCAACAACAATGCTGAAACCGGCACTATCCTGGCTCATAATGACGGTAATGTACCTGTAATAAAGATCAACATTCCGGAGCTTAATGAATTTTTTATCGGCCAGCTTATTTATTTCTTCGAGATGGCCTGTGCTATCAGTGGATACATCCTTGATGTCAATCCGTTTGACCAGCCGGGTGTGGAAGCCTACAAGAAGAATATGTTTGCACTCCTTAATAAGCCCGGGTTTGAAGAGGCCGGGAAGAAGTTGAGAGAAAGGCTGGGGAGGTAGGTATTACGGTTTGACGGCTTGACGGCTTGACGGTTTAACGGTTTAACTTTTTAACGGTTTGACGGTTTAACGGTCTGACGGCTTGACGGTTTTGCTTTGCCAGCCGAAGCCTTTTTCGGCCTGCAAAGCTTTAGCGGAAGGGGTGGCGAAGGCTGGCGGTCTCAGGTCGTATGATCGTATGGTCGTAAGTAAGAATAAAAATTATATTTTTTATAGAACTTTAAACTAATTATTATGAAAATTGAATTGAAAAAAGATTTTACCTGGTCACTGGTTGTGCCCACGAGTATGGGTGTCCGGATCACCCCGTTGAACGGTCAGCCTGTACATTGCAGCGATACATTTCACATGCAGGCGACCAGTGCCGAAACCAATGTTGCCAGTGTAAGTTCTTATCTTGGATTACCTGTAAAAGTATTGACAACCTTTGTAAGGGAGAGTCCGGTTGCCCGTTTTATAAAGGATAATCTGGCCGGCCGGCATATGGCATATGAAGGTGCTGAGGTCGATCAGGGAGGACCCTGGGGTTACAGGCACCAGTTTAACATAGCCGACAGCGGTTACGGATCAAGAGGACCGAGAGTTCAGAACGACCGTGCCGGGGAAGTAGGAAGGACATTGAATGTGAAGGATTTCGATCTCGGGAGGTTATTTGACAAAGAAGGAGTACAGATCCTTCATCTTTCAGGACTTATAGGTGCTCTTTCTCCCGAAACAAGCAATTTCTGTCTCGAACTGGCAAGAGCAGCCAGGAAATACGGTACCAGGATCTCCTTCGACCTTAATTACCGTGCAACCTTCTGGAAAAACAGGGAGAAGGAACTTTCCGCAACCTTTAAGGAAATAGCCGGTCTGGCAGATATTCTTGTGGGCAATGAAGAGGATTTCCAGCTTTGTCTGGGTATCGAAGGTCCCGAAGAAGGAGGAAAAGATCTTGCCTCGAAGATCGGAAGCTTCAAGGAAATGATAGGCAGGGTGAAGAAGGCTTATCCCGGTACATCAGTGTTTGCCACCACTCTCCGCCAGGTCATCAGTACAAATGAGCACCTCTGGGGTGCAATAATGCTTGAAGGTGATAACTGGCATATCGTTGAACCACGTGAAATTCATGTCCTCGACAGAATTGGAGGTGGAGACGGTTTCGTAGGCGGACTGCTTTATGCCATCCTTAAGGGCTGGGATGCGGAAAAATGGATTCAGTTCGGATGGGCTACCGGAGCACTTGCAACAACGGTTATCACCGATTATGGACAGCCTGCAGATGAGGACCAGGTTTGGAGCATCTGGAAAGGTAATGCCAGAGTAAAAAGATAGAGAATATTTCATTTATGATTCCTGCCACCGGAATCCCCGGCAGGAATCATTTTTTCCTTAGTTTATTCTTTGCAACAAATTCATCCAGTATCTGTGACAGAGTCGGATCACCAATCTCCTGCAATTCATAATTCACCCTTGTTGCAGGTTTCTCTATGTTTATTATCCGCTGCAGGTCGATAGGTGTTGCTACAATTACACTGTCGCACTTTGTATTATTGATACTCTTTTCAAGGTCACGAAGCTGTTGTTCTCCATATCCCATGGCCGGGAGAAGAGTTCCGATTCCGGGATAAAGGCCGAAGGTTTCTTTGAGCTTGCCCACAACAAATGGCCGGGGATCAATTATCCCTGCAGCCCCAAACTTACGGGCAGCCATAATACCTGCGCCAAGCTTCATCTCTCCATGGGTAAGGGTTGGCCCATCTTCAACAACGAGTACATTCTTTCCCCTGATCACCGAAGGATCATCAACTTTTATTGGTGATGCAGCATCTATGACTGTTGCCTTTGGATTGACTTTCTCAATACTTTCCCTTACAATGTTTATGGAGTCCGGGTCAGCGCTGTCGATTTTGTTTATAACCACCACATCAGCGATCCGGAGAGTAACCTCCCCCGGATAATACCTCAGCTCATGCCCGGCCCTGTGGGGATCGGTCACAGTTATCATAAGATCAGGTTTATAAAACGGAAAATCATTATTCCCTCCATCCCAGACAACGACATCGCATCCTGCAGGATCCTTTTCAGCTTTCCGGAGAATAGCCTCATAATCAACCCCGGCATAAATAACATTACCCCGTACAACATGAGGTTCATATTCCTCCATCTCCTCTACAGTACATTTATGCTTTTCGAGATCTTTAAGAGTGGCAAACCTCTGAACCTTCTGTTCACTCAGATTACCGTATGGCATGGGATGACGGACAGCAACAACCTTCAGCCCTTTTGCCATAAGGATCTCAATCACTTTCCTCGAGGTCTGGCTCTTTCCACAACCTGTCCTCACCGCTCCCACTGCAATAAGGGGCTTCGTACTTTTTACCATTGTTGCATCCGGACCAAGCAGAACGAAATCGGCACCGGCGGAATTAACGATGGCACCGACCGACATCACCTTATTATATGTAACATCACTGTAGGAAAAAATGCATTGATCAACCTTGTGTTTCCTTATTATTTCAGGAAGGTTCTCCTCTGCAAAGACCGGAATGCCTTTAGGATATAATTTCCCGGCAAGGTCGGCAGGATACCTTCTCCCGTCAATATCGGGTATCTGGGCTGCTGTGAAAGCAACAACATTATAGCTTTCATTATCCCTGAAACAAATATTAAAGTTGTGGAAATCCCTTCCGGCAGCACCGATAATTACTACATTTTTTCTTACCATAAATTTATTTTTTCAGCAATTTATTGACAGTACAGATTTTCATTTTAAAATGAATCAGCAAATGTATAATTTGCATACCGGAATTCCGAAAGTTTATTCAAAATTTTTAAACATGGTTTCCACATTATAACTGTCTGTAATACAATAAAATTTATATCAACCGGTTATGATCTGTAAATACTCCGGAGAAATTATCTTTTGTAATGAACTATCTGATAAATTCTTTGTACTATTATAACTTTGTATGAATGTCCTTGCCCACATATACCTGTCGGGGGATTCCGATAAGATAATCATCGGTAATTATATCGGCGATTATGTTAAAGGCAGGGATTATCTCAACTACCCCGAGCTTATCAGGAAGGGTATTATTCTTCACAGGTATATAGATATGTTCACCGACCGGCATCCTGTGGTACACAGAAGCAAGATATATTTTTCACGCAAATATCATAAATATGCCGGAGTTATAACTGATATAATCTATGACCATTATCTGACCAAAGAGTGGAATTTTTTCTCCCGGAGGCCTCTTGAGAGTGTTACCTACAATTTTTACAGGGCACTTGTAAACAATTATGAAATACTCCCCGAAAAGGTAAAAGGGATGATGCCATTTTTCATAATTAACAACTGGATAGAAACATATCAGACTACAAATGGTATAAAGCATGTTCTGAGGACATTAAGCAGGAATTCAAGTTTGCCGAATGAAACCAGATATGCAATAAAAACGCTTAAGAAAAACTATTATGCACTCCAGGACGATTTCATGGAATTCTTTCCCCAGCTGATCGATTATGTTGAAAAAGATTTCGGGATAGAGATATCCCACAGGATCACAATGCCTTTCTGATCAGATAAGGTATTCAGTACGGCTTGCATCGAGCCTGAGAAAAATAAACAGCAATATTGTAAAGCCCCAGAGTGAACTGCCACCGTAACTGAAAAAAGGCAGCGGGATACCTATCACCGGAACGATACCGATAGTCATACCAATATTTATGAAAAAATGAGTGAAGAGTACAGAAACAACTCCATAGCCGTAAATACGCGAAAAGACCGAACGCTGTCTTTCAGCAAGCTTTATTAGTCTCAGAAGCAGGAAGAGATACAATCCCACTGTCACAAATGATCCTACAAAGCCCCATTCTTCGCCTACTGTACAGAAGATGAAGTCCGTGCTCTGAGCAGGGACAAATTTGAATTTTGTCTGTGTCCCCTGAAGATATCCCTTCCCCCCGAACCCTCCGGATCCGATCGAAATAAGAGACTGGTTAAGATTATACCCTGTGCCGTGCGGATCGGATTTGAAACCAAGCATTATCTCAACTCTTTCCCTCTGATGTGGTTTCAGAAGGTTGTTAAAAGCAAAGTCAACAGAATTTATATATATTATACTTCCCAGCAGAAACAGGTAAATAACAAGTATGCTCATCGCCTTTTTCTGATAAATGTAATAGGCGAAGGCCAGACCAGCCAGGATAAGTGTGATTATCAGAATATACTCGTTGCCTATTGATCTCAGTACAAAATGATCCAGCGCAAATAAGCTGCCGCCGATAAGGAGGATAATACCCAGCCCCGTAAATGATAATTTTGTTTTTCGTGTCACAAACCAGGTCAGGAAAAAGGCCAGCGCCACAAGAATTAATCCGAGCAGGAGATTATCCATCAGGAGCGTCAGAAAGAACAGGATTATCATCAGCAGTCCTGATACAAAAATATACGGGCTCATACCCTCCCTGAACAGTACTATGAAGAATGAGAAAAAGACTACTGTTGAACCCATGTCGGGTTGTTTAGCTGTCAGAAGAGCGGGAAGAAAGATTATGGCAGCTGCAGGCAATATAACCCTGAGCCTGGTAAGTTCGCCTTTATGATTATTAAGGTAGCCTGCCAGTGCAAGAGCTGTGGCGAATTTTGCAAATTCAGAAGGCTGAATTGTCAGCGGTCCAATCTGGAACCATGACCTTGCCCCATTTACTTCCTTACCGAAAAAAAGAACCAGTATAAGCAGTATTACAAGCACAGCGTATACCCCCCAGGCGAAGAAAAGATAAAACCTGGTGTCGATTATCACTACTAAAACCGCCAGAACAATTGCAGCAATAACCCAGATGAATTGTTTCCCGTATCTCTGTGAAAAATCAAGTATATCCTTATGTTCTTCGTTATAGACGGCAGCATAAATGTTAAACCAGCCTACGATCATCATCAGCAGGAAAAGAAAGACAGTAACCTTGTCAATCCTGTACCATATATTAACGTTGCGCGGCACGTCCTGTAAGATTTAATTCAAGCATTCTCTGTTCCTTCCATTTACTTGCCTCGCCAATCTCCTTCTTTATATACTTTTCGATCATCAGACTGGCCACCGGAGCTGCATAAGTAGCTCCGAATCCTGAATTCTCAACATATACGGCAATGGCAATTACCGGTTTATCCTTCGGCGCGAATGCAACAAATACAGAATGATCTTTTTCCCCCTGGGAATTCTGCGCCGTTCCTGTTTTTCCGCACACAATTATATCTTCCATTGCTGCAATCCTGGCAGTAGCTCCTGCTCCTCCGTTAACAGCAGCTTCCATACCCTGTATTATCTCTTCAAAATTTGCAGAATCAATATGTATCTCGTGCTTCCGTCTGAACCGCTCATCTATGCCCTGCAGGTTCCCTGTTGATTTAACAATATGTGGTGTGTAATAGTATCCCCTGTTAGCGATAGCGGCAGTCATATTTGCCATCTGGAGTGGTGTAGTGCCAATCTCTCCCTGACCAATTGCCAGGGATATTACTGTAAGCGCCTTCCATCCGTTGATCCCGTGATACCTGTCGAAATATGTTGCCGGGGGTATCAGTCCGGGGAGTTCATTAACAAATTCAGTATCAAGTTTCTTCCCAAAACCGAACTCAGTAAGATATGATCTCCATTTTTCATAGGCTTCGGAAATTGTACCATATGCAGGATTTTCAAGTACTTTTCTGAAGGTCTGGCAGAAGTATGAGTTGCATGAATTCATTACGGCACCTTTCAGGTTAAGCGGAGATGAATGGGAGTGGCAACCAACGAACAAATATCCATTGCTGCAACCGAAAGTAGTTGATGGCACAATAACCTTCTCCTGTAAAGCAATAAGGCCGATTATGGGCTTAAATGTCGAGCCCGGAGGATAAGAAGCCATGAAAGCCCTGTTAAAAAGAGGCAGTAAGGTGTCTGCCGACAGCCTGGAAAAATTCTCTGAGCGGACCCTGCCTACAAGAAGAGCCGGGTCATAGTTCGGTGACGAGACCAGGGCAAGGATCTCGCCTGTAGACGGTTCGATAGCAACAATGCTCCCGGTTTTGTTCTGCATAAGCTTTTCACCATATTCCTGCAGACCGAGATCAATACTTGCAACTATATCATTTCCCTGAACTGCCACTGTATCCATCATCCCGCCGGCATAAGAACCCTTTACACGGCTGTAAACATCCACGAGGAATATTTTAACACCCTTTGTCCCCCTCAGCTCTTTTTCATATGCTTCCTCTATCCCAAGCTTTCCGATATAATCGCCTGGTTTATAATATGGATCTTTTTTAATCTGAGCTTCATCAACTTCACTCACATACCCCAGAAGATGGGCAGCAACCGGCCTGGAATATTTCCTTAAAGTCCTGGGCTGTACATAAAAACCCGGGAACATGAATATTTTTTCCTGGAACCTGGCATACGACTCGGCAGAGATCTGTTTAAGGAAAATTGACGGAGCCCTTCCTGAATAATTCCTGGCAGCCTTCATCCTTTCAAGGAAAACATCCTTTGTAATACCCAGGTCCTGGCAGAAAAGTGTCGTATCGATTTTTGAGGTCTGGGAGGGTATTACCATCAGATCATAAGCAGCCTGGTTATAAACGATAAGTTCACCGTTCCTGTCATAAATCAATCCCCGTGCAGGATATTGTGTCACATATCTCAGAACATTATTATCTGCCGACAGTCTGTAAGTATCCTGGACTACCTGAATTATGAACAATTTTACGACCAGAGCAAGTGAGGCAAGTACAACTATTGCCATGATCAGATATTTCCGTGTCGAATAGAGGTCCTTCATGCCAGGTCAGTTATTTACCCTTTCGTATATATTCCAGCAAAAGGATAAAGGTGATTGAAAAAATCGAGCTCAGCAATACCCGGAGGAAGGTGTTGAAAAATCAGACAGCCGGAACACTTCAAGATAGAAAAGAAGAGTATGATGAAGAAGGACGATGAAAACCGTATACAAAAGAAACCATTTGAATCCGTAAACAAACATCGAAGGATCAGCGCCGGTTTCATATCCTTCCCTGGGAGAAAATAATCTCAGGACATAAGGCCTTGCAAATCCCGCAAGAACAGTGGCTGCTGTGTGCATTCCCGGGGTTCCCGTCAGCAGGTCGATTATCAGTCCGGTAAAGAATGAAATAATCAGCAACAACCATGCCGGGATATCAACCGGAAGCAGCAGTATGAAAAGGATATAAACATAAGGATTAACATACCCGCTGAACTGAATATTATTGAATAAGAACAGCTGGAGCAGCAACAGCAGAACAAAGATCAGGGCATATCTTAAAATCCTGTTGATCATTGGAATTGTTTTTCGAGTTCCTGTTGTTCAGTCTTCTGAAGGTTCCCTATAACATTAACATAATTCAGCTTTTTAAAATCGGTTTTAAGCAGAACCGAGATCCTGTAGAAATCGCTTCCTGATTTTTCAATCTCGGTGATAGTCCCGATCATCAACCCTTCCGGAAAAACAGCCGAATAGCCTGTAGTCTCAATTGTATCCCCGACATTTGCTATAACATGCTGAGGAATTTCGCTGAGGATTGCATGACTGTAGTCCCTGCCGTCCCAGTTCAGTGAACCGAAATATCCGTTTGATCTGATCCTTGCACTCAGCCTGAAGTCGGTATTGAGGACCGACATTGCAACCGAATAGTTTGAAGAGCACCCGACAATTACACCGGCTACACCGTCATCAGATACTACAGCCATATCCCTGGCCAGATTCTGGTTATAACCTTTGTTAAGTGTGAAGAAATTTTTCTGCCGGTTTACCGAATTATTTATGACCTCAGCCGAAGACCAGAAATATTTCTGCCTAAAAACCGAATCGGTGACAGAAAAAAAAACAGTATTTATGGCTTCCCCCGATTTCTCAATATTGTTCCTGAGAGAAGCATTTTCGGCAGAAAGCTTTTCAGCAGTTTCACGTAAACTGAAATAAGATCTGGTTTTACTTACAGATCTTTCGATGGCCGTAGTAATCCCCCTGATACCTTTTACAAACCTCGTATTATGATAATTATTTTCTGATGTGAGCAAGGAAAGCGCTATTCCTTCAAGAATGAGAAAGATTATTATATTGTTATATCCCGCAAGAAAATTCAGGAGGTTTCTCATCTATACCGGAGCTTATCTCATGAGGAAAGGATATTTCTCAACGTTCTTAAGGGCAACACCGGTTCCTCTTGCAACCGAATGAAGCGGATCTTCAACGACATTGAAATTAATATTGATCTTGTCAGCCAGTCTGCGGTCGAGACCTCTGAGCAATGCTCCGCCGCCTACCATATAAACTCCCTTGTTAACTATATCTGCATAAAGTTCGGGAGGTGTCTGTTCAAGCACACTAAGAAGGGCTGCTTCCACCTTGGTAAGGGATTTATCGAGGCAGTAGGCTATCTCCTGATATGAAACAGGTATTTCGATAGGAAGGGCAGTCATAATATTGGGCCCTCTTACAATATAATCTGCAGGCGGATTATCGATATCCGGAAGAGCGGCGCCGACAGCGATCTTGATATCCTCAGCGGTTGTTTCGCCTATCTTTATATTATGCTGATGCCTCATATATGCCTGGATATCGGATGTGAATCCGTCACCTGCTATTCTGATCGATTTATTGCAAACTATACCTCCGAGAGCTATAACCGCGATTTCGGTAGTTCCTCCTCCGATATCGATTATCATCGAACCTTCA
>Ga0116149_1004811_pt1 | contig 13002 bp, 16 predicted proteins | sample AD_UKC057_MetaG_FD_89787 | JGI IMG/M metagenome (GOLD analysis project Ga0116149, IMG submission 89787) | Active sludge microbial communities of municipal wastewater-treating anaerobic digesters from USA - AD_UKC057_MetaG | ecosystem: Engineered > Bioreactor > Anaerobic > Digestate | place: USA...
AGCGGGCGACACGTTGACGGTAACGTGCATTGCTGTAACCATATAACGATATAACTTTGGTGGATGACATCTTCTTGCTTATGGAAAGATGTCATCCACCATTCTTCCATATAACGAAAGGAGTGATTTTCTGATAGGAATAATTCGCCGAATAAGATTTCATCCACAATCCGCGCCACAAGGTGTCCTAGTGAGGGATCCACAACCAGGCGTGTGGGGATCTACCTGTGGTGGAGCATCACTATCAAACGATGCATCAGTTGTATAAAATCAATATGCCACATCGCGGAGCGTGATACGACGTGACAACAATACGCGTCGAACAAAAGAACAAGAACAACAAATCACGAATAGATTTTATTCAAAATGAAATCATTCTTGTGTTGGATGAGCACGTTGTCCAACGATGTGATCAAAAAGAACTCGAACAACATATGAGTCGCCAAATGCTCATGCTCCTAGAAGAAGAACATAATCCGATATCCAGTTTAGTGCAACAAACGGAACTCGGAAAAGAATTAGCATTCAAAAAGGGAATCGCCGACGCCGCGACTCTGGGAACTGCGGGAGCATTCTACAAAAAAGCTCTTACCAACCCCTTCGCCGCAGCAGCTACCATCATCACTATGGGAGTCAACGGAGCCGCAACATGGGCAACACATCATGATGACGCACAAAAACAACCCACCATCCAAGAATACGAAGCGTGTTATGGCAAGCTAGCTGAGCAGATTCCGTCGATTAAGAATTATGTTGATAAGATGAAAGTTGGCAGATTTCTTACCGATCCTGAATTGAAAGATTTGAAAACACAAGTTACTTCGTTTATGAGAAAACATCCATATGACTACTTTAACACAGTCGCGCGCACAATAAATCTTCAGAATCCGCTACGTGAACGAGCTGAGCAGATCAGGAAACAACTCGAAAGCAAAAGACCAATTGATCCTCGAAAAGGACGACTCCCGATTTCACAACGAGAAGTTCTAGCGAAAGCCGCATCGCCGGTGGTGGGCGCGCAGCTACAAAACATACGCGATGCGTATATGCGCCGAGGGGGAAAACTTTCGGCGTGGGGCGAGCGCGCGGCGGTTGAGATCTATAACGCAATTCCGGGAACAATGGGCGTACAAACCGCAACAACCATAATAACGCGTATAGCAAAATATATGCCCAAGGAACTTATATCCACATTAACAAAAGCAAACGTCGGAGCATATTTCCAGAATAAAGCCAATGGGAATGGTGGAGTTCTTGGAACATCGGTGTCTATTGTTCCGATGAATATACCAAGTATGGCCGTGGGTTCTCTGTGCAACCTCATCCTCGGATATGATTCCTATGGAAAGGTTGTTGGTGCGGGAGAATCGGCTGCCGAAACGATAAAAGCCGCGGCAACAACACTTGCCGACGCCAAAAAGGGTTCCGCAGCGATGTCCAGACTTTTATCAACGATAAATTCCGAAACCTATGCGACCATCAAACCCATACTTCCAGAATCCATAACAACAGCCATTGATCAAAAGGGTGGCATCGATTCGGCGCAAGCTCTTATCAAAAAAACTATAAATGCAAAAACAATCTTAACGAAACTGAACGCCATCAACAACGAAACATACGAATCAGTGCGGGATAAAATCCCCATACCGATTCAAAAACTTGTCAGCAAATATGGAGACGTTAACGTTCTTAAGAGAAAAGCTTTTGGAGCGATAATCCGAAACACGTCGCCAAAAACCGCAATCAAGCTTATCAAATATAGCACAATAAAATAAAACGACCCTGTAGTGGAGGATCTGCGCGATCAACTACGTAAGATGAAACAAACTCCGTCCACACCACTCCGCCATATCAGAGATGGATCGATTCCACAGTAAACTTATCCTTTATGTTCTATGCTCAGTGCCGCATATAGGATTGATGTGTTTTTGAGACCGAATTTATCAAACGTGCGTCCACTGCTGAGGATCCGCCCACCAGTAAAAGCTCCAAGAACAATTGGTTGATGGGTGAGATAACACAAGCCCAATCACTTCATTTGGGGGAGGTGTCTTTTGTTGTGGCTAAGATTTTGTTTTTGAATGGGGATTGCGGATCAGGGATTGAACAGATTGGGTATGTGTATGCGGGGATGTTGACGCTGTTGGGTCATCATGTGGATATGTACCTGACACAAGATGTTGCCACTCAGAAAAGTCTAGCGGATCGTGCGAAAGATTATGATATCCGAATCGTGAACGAGCCACACGACAACGTTGTGTCTCGCATCGATCCAACGGGTGAGTATCGGTGGTGTGCGATTGTTCATAGTTTTGCGAACATTCCACGACATTGGATCACGTATCATATGAATTATGCACATATCGTTTCTTCAGCACCTATCATCTCTGGGATGTTTCCCATCATTTATCCCTTCGTTATGTCGAATGATCAACTCATGCCCACAGAAAAACGACCGCTAAAATATCTATTCGTTGGCAGATTCAACGAGAGAAAATTTCTTCCGTGGGTTCGGGATACTCTTAAGAAGAGAAACTTCCAGTTTGATGTGGGCTCGATTCATGGTGGAATCGATTCGGTTCCTCAAGAAGATCGCTGCTTGTTCAAGGAACTCAAAGAGAATCTTCCCATCCAACATGTATACGAATTGTATCGACAAGCTCAATATCTCATCATGCCTTCCGACACAGAGTGCTTGAGTTTGATCGTGGGAGAAGCTCTCGCGAGCGGATGCACACCACTCGTATACGACCAGGGTACGGTTTATAACCAGTACCAGATTCCAAAATCGTGCATCTTTTCTGACAAAGCTTCCCTCATCGCGGCGCTAGAACTCGGACGTGTACCCGACGAAACCTTTGCGTGGTTTCATGAATTCTACTCTTTTCCGCGGACAATGAAACATCTTGAATCATGTTTTGGATGCGCACAATCGAGTCATACGACATATCAGATCTTTGGACACAATGATCCGCTTAACAAGCTTGAGTACAAAAACTCGCTGTTTCATTCATATCGTGGAGCAACATTCGTTAAGTTGGAGGGATCGCATTAAATGCTTATTCCAATCGAAGAATGCCGAGACGATGTCGTCAAATATCGCCGAAGAACATCCGTTGAGTTCATCGTGGGCACAAAATGTCAAAACGCATGCAAATATTGCTATCGCGTCAGTTGCCAAAACGATGGCGAACTGTTGGGAACAACCGTCGAGCGCATGCGCATGATGTACGAAAATGCGATCGATATGGGTATGATTGATCGGGGCACTGGTATAGAAATCTTTGGCGGAGACCCCATTACTGATTATTCATTTTTCAAATCTGTGGTAGAACACTTCCGAGATGATACAACGCAGTTTCTAGTACCCACAAATGGACGCATCATCGAAAACATCAAAGATGCGGAAATCGATGCACTCATTGAAGCCTCGGGAAACAAGCTGTCTCTCAGTCTTTCCTAGATGGCCCACAGGATATGAATCGTCCCATGTCGCAGTTTGGGCACATGTCGGGTGTTCCGGAGGAACGAAATTGGGATCGGCTATTTAGCTTAGCCAAAAAATATCATTGGGGTTTTCATCCCATGCTGCATTTCCCCACCGCGTCTTTGTGGTTTGATACGTGGAAGTGGTTCTTCGATCACGATGCGCACGTTTATCTCCTCGAGGTCCGTCATCCCATCGACGATCCAAAAAACATCGTGGAGGGCGTTTATCAGTTAGCTAAAATTATCCTGACTTGCGAAAAAATGAACATCAAGCCCGCGTTTAACACCACAAGCCCCAGTCGAACCCCGAGGGGTCTTGGGTGTTCCGCATTAACATCTCTTTGCATCAACACCGATGGCCGGGTTTATTTTTGTCATCGATTGATGCAGGAACGATATCTCATCGCCGATCTCGTGACAAAGCAAGTCGACATGCGAAAGTACGTTATGCTTGGCGCGGGATATGATTTCAAGAACTCCGCAACATGCATGAGATGCCCCATCAAAAAATATTGCATGACTGTGTGCGTGGGAGCTGCGGATGAGTATTGGCAGGGAGCGGTTTCTCTTCCCATTCCGTCAACATGCAAATACGCGCTTCTCAAACTCTTCTATCTGATCAACAGAACCAACACGTGGGGAGCTATCAGACCATCCATTGATTTGGATCACACGAAATGTATACTTCAGGCGGCGTTTCCAAACTTCAACGATGTCATCGCCGATCTTGACGGGAGATTGAAAACAGATGGACTCCTCTAAAGTTCAACACATGCTACTGCGGCACAACTTGCGGCACATAAACCACACAGGTGGTCCCGCCTACAACGGATCGAATACTATCATGCTTGATAACGGCATGAAGCTCATCAACATCCCGAAAGATATCGATGTCGAAGAAGCGAAGCGACAAACTCAGATGTGGCTCTCTGGGCTGTGCGCCGTGGAGTATCCGTCCAGTCTGATGTGCAATCTCAATTGTCGTTACTGTTACATTACTGATAAACACATGAAAAACAAGGTTGTTTCCGTAGAGTCGTTGCAAAAAGTTATGCCACTCGTGGAAGAAAAGATCCTTCGTTTTTGCCCCGACAAACAAATGAGCCACGGCCCAGATATCCATATTTCTGCGTGGGGCGCTGAACCGTTCTGCAATCTGGATACGCTAGAGCTGCTTGTGGATTATTGCACAAGAAATAATTTCAAGTTTGGCACATCGACGAACGGTACCAACATCTCTGATCGAGCTATAGGCATTGCGAGAAAGATCTTTTCGAGTGGAATATCCACATCGATTCAGGTTTCGCTTGATGGTCCCGAATATATCCAAAATCAGAACCGTCCCTATTTCTCTGGAGAGGGCTCGTATAAACACACAACACAATTCGTTCGCGAACTGAACAAAATTCAGAAGCAGCTTCACATTGATCATCGCCTCTACACCTTCTGCTCCACAATCTATCTCGAAGATGGGGTCAAGGAAAAATATATCGACATCATCAATTTCTTTGCACACCCATCGTCGGAAATGTTCTGCGGAGGCGTGGGTGGTCGCATAGAAAATCATCTCGTCTATGGACCAAAGACGAGAGACATGTTTGTGGATGTTGTGTCCGCGGGAGCCGATCGCATCATCGAAATCATGAGAGAAACACACATCCCATTAACTGACTTTTATGCGGGAAAAATCTTCGCTGATACGTGTCGTTGCAATGGTTATCCAGAATGTTCGGGATGCAACACACAGATCGGCGCCGACATCGATGGATCCCTCTACATTTGTCATGGGCCCATCACATCTCCACAAATCAAACCAGAGTTCACCATCGGAAACATTTTCCTTGATGTGTTGGATTATCGAGCCATCATGTGCGGCATCGATTATATGCATTGCAAAACATTATCGTATGGCATGTGCGCCGAATGTCCAGTTATGCAGCATCCCGAAGCAACGGGTCATTTGTGTTTCTCGTGCCCACCGAGTTCTATTTCCATGGATGGACATCCTTCAAATATCGACTTCTATCGATGCCAAGCATATCAGCGCTTAATGCCAAAATGGATCGAAATGAACAATGTGCGAAAGGAGTACATCCGCGATGAACCCCATCGAAATGCTCCTCGCTAAAGACTACGACAATCTCCTGGAGCATATGGCGCATGTCGGGAATAAAACGTCAACATCGGTGTTAGAAATTATAGGATATATCGCTCGCGATGTGTTTTCGAAGGCCCGAACAAATGTGTGTTGTTCTGGACAAAGGAATAACAAACCCGCGAGCCACGATCGGTTGTTTAACCATCATATTCATCTGTTTCCCTTCACGTTTATCACGAGCCAGCATCCGAGTCCCTACGCAGCATTTTCTGATATCAGCGGAGAGTGGTGGCAGATGATGGATTATGTCAAAATTGCCACACAAGGAGAACAACCATGTCGCGAATAGATCGAGATAATTTGTTGATGCGCAAATTCGACGACGTCAAAGATCTACCACCAGAAACTATTTCTGGGAAACTGCTGGGAGTTGTGGGGTATTATGAACGGTTAGCATCACAACAACAACAACAACAACAACCCACAAACACCAACTCGTGGTGGGGGCCACACATGCACGCAAAATGATAGGAGGAATTGTTGATTATGATGAGCATCGAAACAGTCAAACGTATGGTATCCGACACCATATTCTGCGCTGCTTTTCGCACAATTGATCCGGATCGGTCCGAAACGTTTCAGAAAAATATCGCGGAACTGGAAGCTGCGATTGACGATCCACAATTTGTGGCATCCCTGGATAAGAACACAAACGAACTGATTGCGCAACTGATTCTCGTGGCTCGCATGGATGAATTCTTTATGCATGCATTAACAAAAATCACAACTCGGATTGGAGCGAATGAAAAATGTTGAAAATGGTTATGACGCTTGATGAGAAGCACACCGCGGATGTCGACAACTGCCATTTCAATTCCTACACAAACGAAAAGAAAGAACCCGTTATCCAATATCGAATTATGGGAAGTACCGATGAGTTCTGTGCCTTTGCTCCCATCATTGTTGCGGATCCTGCCGCCACTCATAAAGTTAAAATCACTTTAAACAACCAGGATATTCTCACCGGAGAATTCTTTATCAAAGATATTTCTATCGAATCCTCGAGCAACCAGCGTCTTATGTTCGCGCTGATGAAGAAATGATTCATAAACATCGCAGTCGCGTCATAAGGTGGTGATCACGAGATGGCAAAATATAACTGGGGGATCAAGCACCCCGTCACAACAAACCAACCATATGAGGATTTCGACCTCGGGGTTGTTGTTGATGCAATCAACCAAATGAGACTGCTCCTAACCCAAAAGATGGGCAAAAATATGCCTCCGTTAACAAAAATCAGTTTTGGCATCGAAAAGGGACAACCCATTCGAGTCCAAACAATTCTTAATCTTCGCGCGAGACTTGAAGAACTGAATGCCGCGGCATACCCATCAGGATATATGGTGCATTATACGACGCACAAATCGGGAAATGATGATGTACATGATTCTGCGCACTTCGATTCACATAACAGCACATACGAAGCTTCGCATCTCGACACACTCTACTCATCAAACGACGCAGCAAAATATGACGGAAACGACACAAGTGATAAATTGTCGGTAAACACCTCCGTTGAAGCTACACATAACAATTCTCATGTCTATGGAAGAAACACAACAGATAACGGAGACGATTATTACTCCGCAAGATCTTCGGAGAGGACAAGCAACAATACAAACTACCACACAAGCGTCAAGGTGCCAATTAATGCAGCACGGTACTTAACAAACGATGGTTCCCAGAAACAATCGGTTCTGCTGCATTGCCCTGTATATGATCACGCTCGAGCGATGACCGTAAACAATGGATTAACTATATAAGAAGCATTAATTCCAATATAATGAATGTTTTGTTATATTAGAAACTATCATAGATGGATGTGATTAACATGGCGCCATCTCTTCCAGGAACACCCATATGGAATCCCACAGATGTCACAGAAGGCGTCACTTCGATGACACCAACTGAGGTCAACAATCTGCGAGAATTTTATGATTTTCTTTATGAAACATGCTGCATGGCACATTACACCACAAACAACAACGATCATTTTTCAAGCAACGATGCATCAAAGTACATCGACCATGATGGGGGACACCGAACAACCCATCATACTTCACAATACTCAACCAACAACAATCCAGCAAACGTATCTGTATGCAGTGCGCACAATGGTGGGCAATATTCCACACACTGGACCGCCGACCGAACGGAAAACAATGGTGCGCAGTATGCACAGCATCTCGAGGCAAACGAGACAGCAAAATATGCCACACATAAACAACAAAACAAAATAACCGTGTTTGGTGCGCATGATTCCGCGGCACAATCGAACGCATATGTCTCGGATAATGCGTCCAAGTGCCCAAGTGTGGATAATTATGCGGTGGGGACGTACAACGGAGACGTCCGTGGCTCCCATTTTCTTAACGTCGATCATTCCAACGAGGGATATCATCATCCGGGAGCGGTAGCTGCTGTATATGGAAGCCACAACTCAACATACAAATATGGTCTAAATTCGGTAGACTATTGGACGCACGAAACATGCCACAACAGCGAGGCATACGCGACATATAATAATGGAGTCACGTCGTGCTGGTCCCATTACGCAACACAATATCAAACCAACAATACGTCTGATTATCCGTTCAGAAATGATACCAACAAGGGTCATCAAAGTCGTGACGACGACGGTAACAGACCATAATAATATTAAAAATAACAACCACATCTTGCCGCCGATTGGGATCTCTCAACCGAGAGATCCCAATTCTTTCAGGTTTTTGTGGGAACCAAACAGAGCAAAACACACCACAAACTCACACAAACAACATTGCTCCATATATGAACAAACTATAGATATCACGTCATTCTGATGACATTGGTGGGAGGATTAATTCATCATGAGCCGCATTCGTCGCAGTCGGTCGGCTTCAGCAAATCCCTTTAGAAAATGCATCTTTTTGGAAGGCGCAGTTTATGATCACTCTTCGGTAGTGAGATGTGGATCAAACATCTACACGAAACCATGTGCGTCTGTTGCGGCGAGTTCGTCGATTATTCGCTGACGAAAATTATCACACAAATAAGGAGCTGATTGTATTATGGCAAAGATGGAATGTAAAGTGGCGGATGTGCGATTTGATGTGATTCGTATCACCGTGCGGAAAAACAACACCGGTGTCCTTTCTGGATACATGACGTCGTCAGATGTGCAGTGTATGCCCGACCTCATCTCACAACTCAGTGTTGAAGATAATAAACTTGATGTTTACATTGATGACGCAGTAGCGTTCTCATTTCTTGGAACCATCACTGATGTCAACATCGCCACAGGCCAACAACAGGACCAAGAGCTTGCCATTATGTTTAATTTCAAATAGAAATTCATAATTGTAATTTTAAGAAATGTGGTGATCTGACACATGGCTACCTCGGAATCTCAATTTCCGTCCTTCGATTGGGGGACAAAAGATCCTGTTGCAAAAGATCAAGAATTCGAGGTTATTGATCTAAAACTTGTGGGCGATGCCATTAACATCATGCGGGCACGACTTAAATCGGCAAATGTCCGCACATTACAGTGACAACGACACAGGGGAATACTATCATTATGATGGTGCAGTGTACTCGATCCATTATTATAGTGAACTAACAAGCCGGAATTCTGGAGTGGAATCGACCAAGAATACAGTGGATCACCCAACATACAATTTCAGCAACCTAGCTTTAGCTAAAACAACTTACAACTCCAAAGACTAATACCATCGAGAAGGGCACGACCATCATATGATGGTGGTTCTTAGTCGATGGATAATCTTTCCAAAACTTCATAGTTCCTTGTATCACCGAGGGGTGTTTCAGTCGCAATCAGACCTGAAACACCCCTCCACACTTCGCGTTGTTGACTCTATTTTAAGGAGAGGGCGTCGCGTGTCGGATTTCACTTCACACGATGATGATGATGATGGCACCACACCCGAAACAGTTTTCACAGAAAACTTTCTTTCACGCGCAAAACAAAACCTCGCAAAAAGCAATGACATCACGAGGTATGTCAGCATCGATACAGAAATCACGGGCCTATCACATGAAGACAAACTCGCCGCCATTGCATGTATTCCTTTTGATGCAAAAGGAACAACATATGAAAGCTTCTATACCACATTGAATCCTGAATGCCCCATGCCATATGAGGCATTCATGGTCAACAAACGTGATGACGAAACATTGCGAAACTCTCCTCTCTGGGAAGACATCAAACCACAATTCCATGAGTGTGTGAAAGGTCACATCCCTGTCTTTCACAACGCACAATTCGATAACAAGTTCCTACAGATGCATTCGACTTTGTTGTGGAAAAACTCTACATGTCCCATGGGGTCGACATCCTGAGAAACAAATCTTCCTGAGACATCATAGTTCCTTGCTTCGATGCAGCGGCTGAAAAATATCAGAAACATGTGCGAAATATTCGTGAATGCTTCATGGAAGTTTTTGGAGGTCACTAGCAAACAGACCATCGAAACAATAACTCCATGTGGGTACTATATAGAGGCTATTCCGATCAACGATGCGTAAGGAACACACAGTTTGTGGACGTTCTTCGCGAGAGACATGGGGTAGTGTTCGGCGGTAGAAACAGCGGTTCGCCGAACACTACCCCATGTGACTCCGGTTTTTTGAGACATATGATTCACTGCAGTGGAGCAGGTTGATACTTGGCGAGTCGTTCGATGGCAGTAGCCGCCACAACATCCACCCGATTCAACGCTTTGGCCTGCGCTGGGGAGAAGTCCGTATCGGCAAGTGTGACATCACGCTTCGACTGGATATCAGCACGACGCTCTTCCATATCAGTGTCTATTGCTGTATGTCGATGTCCAAACGATGGATATATACCCAAACGGAACACATGACTGAGAGCGTTGGATGTATAGGTCCCAACAAAGTTCACAATGTTGTGGATCTGTTCAAGAACGTTGAACCCCGAAGCCTTGAACGATGCGGTGCCCATGGTGTAGGACCTGAGTTTCGTGAGAGCTCTTTGGAGAGCGGGGCCATATCCACAAAGTGTAGCAGCTCGGTCGGCTTTGTACTCCATGGAACGATACATCATGAGTATGAAGATCGCCACAACAAGACAGGGAAGCGTCAGCGGAAGAATAAGTGATCCAGGCACCACAAAGTTTGAAAGCAATGAAAGAATGGCTGTTCTCTTTCCCATGGTGTTGTGTCCAAGTTCGTGGAGGAAGACCGCCACAAGTTCATCATCGCTCATAATCTCAAACATGCGTCGAGAAGCATACACAGTTGCCGCATGCAATCCGGGAATAAAAATCTTCCCATTCCTGAACGTCGGTTGTTCCTGTGGAGCCGCCATCGATGTGGTCAACATTTCTGCGGTAGTTATGATGCCACCGACAAGAGGAAAGAGGAGGCTGAGAATGCGTCCATCGTATGATCCCATGAAGGGCGCACTTGGTACAGTCCACGCGTTATATGAATATATCTTGTACATTCTTGTATAGAGCGTGGGTCCCACAAGATGCCGTTTGACTTCCTGGACCGCGGGGTGATTGATCTCTTCCTTTGACAGCAATGCAGAGATGCCACCCGCGACATCGAATATACCGAGGAATGCGGCAAAGGCTTCACCAGTCCGACTCATGAAACCACGATCACGGAGCTTGTCATAATCTGTTGATGCGTTAACCATCTCTTTCTTTTTCTCGGTGGATTGGTTCTGCTGGACTGTCATGTGGGAGATACCTCTTAATTTGATGGATATGGATCCAAATTCAGATCGTCCTGCTGTTCTTCCTTCCACTCTTCATACCAATCGATAAGTTTTTTACTACCATACACAAGTCCCAGTCCAAGGATGATCTGAATTGGACTTGGCAACCATGTCGTTGATGCATCAGCACCAGGCTGTTGTTTGAATGGTGGCCTAACAAACAATACATCTGATGATTTTCCATCCCCACGTTCCGTTTTGATATCTGCTTCATCAATTGCTGCAGAAGGAGTCACTTGTTGCATAATGTCGTTGTACACCATGGGACCAAAAGCTTTCTTTAACTGTGACAACATTGTCTGTACAGCGGCTATAGCCTTGAGATCGTTTCGATCAACTTGCATCAGTATGTTCCTGAGAGTGACAATGACATCATTCATGGCAGCTTGTCCCACACGGTTCATAGCCATATCAATCGACACAACTTGCTGACCTCGATCACGAACTCGCTCGGAAGGTGGAGCAATCTTTGTGGGTACTGTGAGTTGGTCCGCATCGGGATTGCGTTTTATCGTCGGATGTGTATCATAGTAGGATCGAAGCTGTGTGATGAGTTTGACAAGATTGAGTTTGTCTTTTGTCCGAGCATACTGCTCGATGTTCTTTGAAATCGTCTGCTGATGTGCGGGTGAGAGAGCACTTTTCCGAATCAGATCGTTCTCAAGTGATTTCGCTACGGCAACGTATGTGTTGAGCGAAGATTCAGTTGTGTCCTCGGAACGTCGCATGTTGTGTCATCACCTCTCTATTCTTCGCCACGACGACTGTGTCATTCCGATTTCGACATCCATTTAATGATTTTATAGATACCAAAAATCGTTATCAATCCAGTTACAAACAGAAGGGCATTTGTTGCTGTATAATATGGGTTAGCTTTATCCAAGAAACCATTGTTATCGCCATTATTACTTTCTGGGTTGTCATAAAGCGATGGTACATTTGGATCATCGTCGTGTTGACCGGCGAACAGGGATCGTCCAGCTCGTCCAAATTGTGTACTCACTCGAAGAAGATCATCGATTGAAGTCTCGGTTATCATACGTCGTCCATCCACAGCAGCATCAAATTGAGCAAGTACTGATAATGCGTGACGTCTATGTTGTGGACTCATTGCGGGCAACTGCTCTTTAAGATCGGCGGCAGCATTTGTGGCATCATGCATCGCTCGAGATATAACTTTTCCAAGCGCCGCATCTATGGGAGTTGATTTATTTGTCCCATTCAGTTTTGTGTAATAATCATACACACCCCGAAGTGCTTGCGCTACAAGCTTCGGATCGTCGGTAGTTTTCATCCACATTCAAGCAATGGAGAGTTGCGTTGGTGGAAGATGTCCTTGTGTTACAAGATTCTGTATTGCATTCATAAAAAGATCTTTACCCATCAATTCAGATTAGGCGTCTTGTTGTGAGCCACCCAAGGCCAAAGCCTTGGGCTTCCTGCTTCAATGACGGAACTTAGACCGACAAATGCTGCATCGATCCAGCGGCTCCTGTCTCCACGGACGTCAATTTCCGCGGACTCCCGCGGTATCTTTGCTGCAATGTATCTCAATCTGAGTGTGTGTCGCTCATCCCGTCAACAATATTGATTGCCGCGTTGACATCTC
>Ga0116149_1004813_pt1 | contig 13001 bp, 10 predicted proteins | sample AD_UKC057_MetaG_FD_89787 | JGI IMG/M metagenome (GOLD analysis project Ga0116149, IMG submission 89787) | Active sludge microbial communities of municipal wastewater-treating anaerobic digesters from USA - AD_UKC057_MetaG | ecosystem: Engineered > Bioreactor > Anaerobic > Digestate | place: USA...
ACCCTAGATATCTCTTCCCAATTGCCGAGGGTGAGGCCGAACACCAGCACCGCGATCGCCCCGCCCCCTGCCTTCTCGACCAAGATATCGGTGATCGAGTAGACCATGAGCATTGCCGCTATGGTGATCATGTATGAAAAGGGCTGTCCGCTCAACCGCTGGAGCAGTCTTGTCCACAGCACCCCGGCGATGATCCCGATCATCGTGGAGACCATGAATGAGCTTACAAGGAGCTCGACCGCACCCATTATGTCCGCCGTGTCCTGGCTCATAAATACTATTAGCGAGGTGGCGACCACGATCACCAGCACATCGGTGATGGCCGATTCGAGCGTGAGCACCATCTTGAGGTTGGTGGATATCCTGAGGCCGGAGATGATCGGGATGACTATGGCCCCGCTGGTCCCACCCACGATGGAGCCCAATAATAGGCAGGTCTCCAGGTTCCAATCGGTGAGACCGAGGCAGATGAGCGCGGTTATCAGCATGGAGGCAAGGAAGGCGATGATCGTCTGGATCAGTGATTTGCTGAAGGACTTGACCACGTCCCCGATCGCCAGGTCCATACCTGCCTGGAACATGATGATGGCCAGCGCTGCAGCGGCCACGTAGGGGGTGAAAGCCTCGAGGCCCTCTGCCGCCTCAGAGCCTATCAGGCCGATGCCCCCAGGGCCCAGGATGATGCCGAGGAACATGAGGATCAGAACGTCGGGGGCCTTGAAGCGCCTGAACAAATAGTTGGAGATGAACCCCATGAATATAATGGCACCTATAGCCAGGAATAGAATGTCAGCGTCCAATGTATATCGGATGGAGTAGAAGGGTCAGGGATTTTAATTAATTGCAGGGAAGGGATTTGATGATCGCGGCCTACCGCACCAGCTCGGCGCCCTTCTCTACCTCGATGAAGCAGGGGGTGGGCAGCTTGAGGGACGCCTTCCACAACGCCTCCTTGGCGCTGTTGAAGTTGGCCGCGGGCACTCTGATGGTGAGCACGACCTGTCCGGCATGCACTCGGGCGGCGGTGCCCACATTCTTGCCGAAGGCTCCCCTCATCCCGCTGGACACACGGTCGGCACCAGCACCGGTGGCGAGCTTGTTCTCCCGGAGCACGTGGTGCGGGTAGATCCTGAACTTAATGTGATAGTTGTTGCCCGGGGTCTTGGACATGACCCTGTTGCAGGCGATACGGGCGGCCTCCATGGCAATGTGCCTTATCTGGCAGGTTTCCTTGACCTTGAGGTTGACGGTGATGGGGAAGTCCCCGTTGGGGGTCCCGAGATCGAAAGTGTTGATCCTTAGGGCTGGAACCCCACCCATGTATTCCCTTCGGGTATAGGCTTGCCCTGTGAGCCTCCTGTACATCCTTCCCGGCTTTCTGGCCATATCATACCACCTGTGATTGCATTAATGCGACGGGATGGCTACATTCCTATTTTCCTATATAAGACTGATGGAAAGGGCAACTGGGAGGGCATAGCCCTGACCGAGTGGGAAGGGGCGATCGAGGGGACCATCTCCCATTAGGCCAGGCCATGCAACGCATCCGGTACAATGACAGGGGTGGGTTGGGCACTCTCAGCCTGCCTTGGTCCAAGCTTGGGAAGATGGATAGGACTGGGTACCCGATCCTCGGAGGGTGTTGGGTCCTAGGCCTTTCGGGGACCGCCGGGGAGAGGCGTCGAAGAGAACGGTCACCGACCTCAGGAGGGTCGAGCCCGCTCAGGATATGGCCAGGAGTTAACCCGCCCTGTTTCTCCCTTATACCTGTCATGATAGCTGGATCGGTCCGATCGTTGTCGCAACTCTCTATCGTCACAATCGCCTATAACCTGATGGGTACCGGCGATCGGTCGATGGCGGGACGCAGTATTGGAATGACCTGGGCATTGGAGGGCGGGTGCTATTGACCGTCGGGGGGAGAAAGGATCGTTCCCTTCCATGTACTGCCTGGCCTTTCATCGGGGGGCGTTCCCTTAGGGCGGCGGCCTGGATGGGAAGCGGACAAACCTATTTAACGAGATGGCATTATGGCACCCCGAAGGAAATCCCTGTGAGCAGGAAGAAGGTGACGAACGGCCAGGTCCGAGGCATCGCCCGTAAGAGGATGGCCATCCTGGTCCGGATGTCGGAGGAGGAGGCTTTGAGAGGGAACTTGGAGCGGGCAAAGCGCTATATGGGACTTGCAAGGCGCATCTCCGTCCGCACCAAGGTTCCCATGCCCGAAGGCGCCTTATACTGCCGGCGCTGCTCAGCGCCCCTCGTGCCCGGCCTCAATTGCCGGGTACGCCTGCGGAACCATAGGATAGGGACGCACTGTCTTGAATGTGGCTCCGTCAGAAGAAGGCCGTACCTCAGGGAGACCAAGGAGAGGAGGACATGCCGCGAAGAACGCTGAAGGACGTGAAACGGGTGGGGCATGGCCTGCAGCCTACCGTGCATGTGGGCAAGGAAGGGGTCACGGCCTCCCTTATCGACGAGGTGACCAGGCAGGTCAAGATGCGCAAGGTCGTCAAGGTCAGGCTGCTGCCGAGCGTCGAGAAGGACAGGGAAGAGGTGGCCGAAGAGCTGGCCGAAAGGTCAGGCTCGGTGCTGATAGAGGTGGTTGGCCACACCGTATTGCTATGCGACCGCCGTTACATGGAAGGCAGAGGAGACATCGATCTTTAGGGTGAGCGCTGTGTTGGACGTCAATGTGATCAGACACGACCCCGAGGCAGTCCGGACGATGCTCAGGGACCGCAAGTATGACGAGGATATCCTGAACAGGTTCTTGGAGCTGGATAGGGAGTGGCGGGCGGTCGTGGACGAGGGCAACCGCCTCAGGAAGGAGCGGAACGAGGCCTCCTTGCGCATATCGAAGCTGAGCGGGGAAGAAAAGGCCGAGGCGGTGACGAGGATGAAGGAGGTCGCTGTTCGCATTGGACAGCTGGATGCTAGGGTCGCCGAGCTGGAGGCCCAGAGGGATGAAGTGGTGCTCCTTTTCCCGAACATTCCGCACGAGACGGTACCGATCGGGGACTGCTATGAGAAGAACCGCATCGTCATGGAGTTCGGCAAGGTGCGCGATTTCGACTTCCAGCCTAAGGACCACATCGCCCTGGGGGAGGACCTGGACATCATCGACTTCCAGCGTGGGGTGAAGGTGGCCGGGAGCGGCTTCTTCGTGCTCAAGGGCGACGGTGCCAGGATGGAGCGGGCCCTCATCAACTACATGCTCGACCTGCATCATCGCCAGGGCTATACGGAGGTCTTCCCGCCTGTGGTCGTCAACCGAGCGGCGGTCATCGGTACGGGCCAGTACCCCAAGATGAAGGACGACATGTACTGGTGCGAACGGGATGACCTTTGGTTGAACCCTACGGCGGAGGTTCCGGTCACCAATCTGCTGCAGGATGAGATATTGGCCAAGGAGGACCTGCCCATCTACTATACCGCCTACCTGCCCTCGTTCCGAAGGGAGGCGGGCCGGCATGCGGAGATGAAGGGGATGATCCGGGTGCATGAGTTCAACAAGGTGGAGCTGGTGAAGTTCGTGCTTCCAGATGGCTCATTCCAGGAGTTGGAGTCGTTGCTCAATGACGCTCAGGACGTGCTGCGCGGTCTGGAGCTGCCCTTCCGCACGCTCCTGCTATGCACGGGGGACATGGGGTTCGCTTCCGCGAAGACCTATGATCTGGAGGCCCATGCGCCGGGATCTGGTAGCTGGCTTGAGGTGTCCTCATGCAGCTGCTTCACCGATTTCCAGGCCCGCCGGGCAAGGATCAAGTACCGTCCCGAGCCGCACCTCAAGAGCGAGTTCGTGCACACACTGAACGGCTCCGGGCTTGCCCTGCCAAGGACCATGGTGTCGATCATGGAGAACTGCCAGGATCGCGAAGGGCGCATACACATCCCCAAGGTCCTGCGGCCTTACATGCAAGGGCAAGAGCTGATAGAATAGGAGAGTTGAAACGGTTTCTGGGCCTCCGGATGGCCCCTTCTACTTCTTACCTTTCTTGGCCGGGGCTTTCTTGGGCTTATCCTCTTCCTCCTCTTCCTCTTCCTCCTCTTCCTCCGCCTCTTCCTCGCCCTCTTCCATCTCCTCATATCCAAGGAAGTCGAAGAGGTCCTCTTCGAGCCCTTTCAATACCTCAACGGCCTCTTCCTGCTCGCCTTCCTCAAGAAGGTCGATGGCCAGAGTTACCTGGTCTAAAAAGTCCTCCAGGGTGCAGTCGAGCTCCTCGATCAGATCGTTCAGGCTAACCATATGCTGTACCTCGGCCTCCAATATCCTTTGCCAATAGATAAGATATGGGGTGCCTCCAAGCGGCCTAGCCCCGATGCCGATGAATGCAATTGAACGGCCTAGACCATGCACCTCTGCACAGTGGCCTTGCATAGCCAGATGTCTGCCATGGTCCCCATTGGTACCTTGAGGGCGGGCACGGCCGCGGCTGGGACCCCGCTGACCTTGGCCCCGGCCTCTACCGCCCATCCGGGGCTCCGAACGCCGAGCGCCATGGCCAGGACCCCCAGGTTAACAGAGACGGTGGTCTGGTATCTCACCTCGAGGTCCAACCCGGGGGCGGATATCATCTTGGGGATACCAATGGCTCCGAACGAGGACATTCCCAACCAAATACCATCGGCCCCTGAGAGGCCGTCCAGATATGCCCGGAAGGGATTTCCGAAGGATGCGACCACGACACCTGCCGATCCGACCAGGTCATGTAGGGTGTCCCGCAGCGTTCCGCATCGCCAAACAGCCTCCATTCGCATTCCGACCTTAGCAGTGGACGAGGCCTCGGTGACCGCCACCTCGACATAAGCCCCTATTACGACCTCCTTTTCAAGGGCCTCGGAGGAGAGCCTCTCTCCGAAACGGAGGATCGCTGTCTCAAGTGTCAGAGCGAGGCCTTCCATGCTCGGGCCCGTCGACGTTAGCTGGTAGATGGATTCGGTCACGGCCGCCGCGAAGGCCTGTTGGAGAGGGTCGAGGTCAAAGCGGGACAGGTGGTCCTTTCCGTTCGAAGTCCCCTTCGTCCCGTCCCGGAACTCCCATCTATCCACGCCATCCTTAGCCCTTTGCCAGGTCCTTCCATCGTTCCAGCAGTCCGTGGAGAAGGGCGTGCTGTCCACCCTGCGCCCGTGCTCGTCCCTCAGTACGATGCCCTCCTCGTAGGGGAATCCCTCCCCCATATTGTCCAATGCTTGGCCCGGGAAGTGATGGACAGTTCGGGAACCGGGCAGGAGCACGCCGCTCAGCGGGAGCGCGCCCTGCACCCCATGCCGGGTCTCTAAGGACCAGCCAGCGAGATCGACGACCTGGGAGGTGGGATTGTAGAGCTCTACCCATTCCCTCCCTGCGTCCTCTCCGGCCGGGTTCAGCTCGTACTCGTTTATCACCACATCGTCCGTTCGACCTTCCAGGACCATCAGGGAAATGCCGGCGTCCACGGAGCCCTTGAGGCCGGGGATCGGAAGGGGGATGTTTGCCAGCAGCGCCCCCACCCCGGGGATGTCGGAGAGGGCAAAGGTCACCTCCCGGTAGCAAAGGACCTCTGGCATTACCAGCTCCACACAGGCGTCGTCCATGATCCCCCTGACCTCCACCATGTGCTGGAAGACGTCCATGAACGGGTCGATCACCGCGTGGACCGACCATCCATCCCCAAGTAGGGAAGCGTTCGCAAGCAGGCTCATCTCCTCGGGCCCTTTGATCAGGCGGGTAGTGACGTCTATCCTACAGCCATTGGCCCTGAAGGCCATGGAGAATGAGGCGGGGATGCTTACCTCCCGGTACATCATGTCCCGTGGCCTGACATCTATCACCATCTCCACCCCGAGGAAGCATAGGCGGAAGGACCTCTCCCCTATTATATCGAGCAGGACCTCGGCGAGCTTCTCCTCGATCGTCGAGATGGCCTTCCGAAGGAAGTCCTGGAGCTGTTCGACGAGGGCGCCCAGCTTGGCCGAAAGGATTTCGAGCACCTCCTTGCCAGTGTCGATCAGCCTGTCGATCGTGCTCTGAATCAGCCGATAGACCGCCCTCAGCCCGGAGGAAATGTCCTCAAGCCCTTCCCGTATGGGGCGCAGCAGCCCTTCGATGACATTGGACAGGTGGTCCCCCAAGGTGTTGATGTTAACGTAATCGACCCCCATGAGGGCGTGAGCGGTGAGCACGGTGACGGTCTGCTCCGATCCAAGCGCGATCCCTCTTCGCAGCTCCATCGGGACCACCTCCCCGGCCTCTCCCCCTGAGAGCACGGTCACATCCACCTCCCCGTCGAAGGAAATGCCCCATGTGGATTGGAAGGAGGCGGTCTTCATGCTGACGAGGTCCGTATCGTGCGTTTGAGGTTCCCCCTGCCCCCCCTGGAAATGGCGGGGATCGGCGATGGACACCACCAGCCTTTCTCCCGGTCCGTTCATGCTTGGGTATGAGACCTGTACTTGCAGGGACTCGTGATAGACCCGCCCGTCCGTACCGAGCAGGGCGAACCCGGGGGTGGCTGGAATGTCGACCTCCACCTGGTTCCCTCGCAGCGAAAGCCCGTGGGATATCTCCGACAGGAGGTCGTTCACATCATCGGTCAGGACAACGCCGAGCCCGGCCGTGGGGTCCCCTGTCCTGGCGATGACCTCGGCCAGGCATGAACTGCGACCATCTCCGCTCCCCGCGCTCAGCCCACGAACGAACTGCTCCTCGAGGAACTCCGCACGCCGTTCGAACGCGCCCTCCATCGCAGCGTAGACGCCCCAGGGGCCGTCCTCGATGATACGGCCTTCGATGGCCTTCAGGTTCTCATCCCAAAGCAGGGAGGCGTCCGGCATGGATGCCATCGCCGTGCTCAACAATTGCTCGGCCACGCTCGAGACCAGGGTGTCGATGACCTCCTGCCTTCGCAGGATATCGTCCCGGTTCTCCCTCAGTTCAGCCTTGGCGGCCTCGGCCATCGGGTCCATGCTAGTGACCGATACCTCTGCCGCGGCAATCGCCGGTCTAAGCCATCTCTCCTTATTGCACAGGGCATCGGAGAGGGAGGCCTTTATCTCCTCCAGGAAGGGCTTGCCGTCCCTGGGGTCCAAAGAGAGGATGGTCGAAGGGAGGAACAGACCCATTGAGATCTGTTCCGCGACCGCATAGATCTCGCTTCGTATGGTGCTGATGATCTCCTTGGTGCCCTTCTTGTACTGCTCATGGAAATCGCCCCATCCCTCCCAGGCCATGATGTCGACCTTCGGTATGTCCAGGACGACATCGCCCCCGATCAGGGCTGGGACCTCCTCCCAATCCTCATCTAGGAGGAGCATTGTGCCTGGCCGTACCTGGATGGTTTCCTCGGGTCCATCGGAGCCGAGATAGCGATAAAGCTGCTCGGGGACCCCGGACGCCTCGAACTCCTCTTCCAACCATTCCTTGAACCGCCTTTCCGCCATGTTCACGTCCAGGACATCGTCGATGAGATCGTTGACAGCGAAATAGATCTTCTCCCCGACAGTCTCCACGATCTCAAGCAGATCGATCAGGTGTAAGTGCTCCATCCACCTCAGGGCGACCTTGTCAACGGCAGAGTACAGCGCCTGGGAGAAGACCCTGCGCCAATCCAGCTCATCATAGCCGTACAGCCCCAAGAATAGGTCCGCGGGATCGATCCTCCCGCCTCCAGACAAGGCCGCGCTCACATAGTCCCAGCACCCCTGTCCGTCCAGGGCGTCCGTGCGCATCCCGAGGCAGGGGGATGCGCTTCGGAACACCTCCATCTGTAACAACACCAGCCCGAGGTCTAGGGCGTTGAGGAGGTCCCTCTCCGTCAGCGTCTCCTCCAGCCCTCGGGCCCCGTTGACGCTTGCTCCCCATCCCTGCAGGGTGCGATAGGCGGCCAAGGATTCCAGCATATAGTTGACCATGGAGCTGAGGTCCCCCAACCCGTCGTTGACCTCTCGTTCGAAGCTGTCCATGCGGTCCTTCAGCAGCGGCCAAGGGACCTGGCCCAGCCCTTTCAAAGGATAATCCCTGGTAAGGTTGCCGTCCTTCGAAATGACCTTGATGGTGATGTTGCCCTCCGCTCCAACATAGGCGGGGATGTACGTCCCGACGATGCTCGCTGGGGAACCGCCGGGGTCGAGGGCCAAACGCATGAACGTGAGATGGACGCCGCTGACGTTCACCTCGGCCGTCAGTCCGGACCTCACGATCGGGAACTCCGAGGCCATGAGCGCCGAGAGCTGATGGTTGAACCGCTCCACCATCGCGCTCTCGTTGACGGTGTCACCCGCGCAGGTCGTCAGCAGGGCCTGCCATGCCAGCTCCTCGGTCTTTTGCCGGGCGCTGGCGGAGAGCGCAGCCATCTCATCGATCTCATCCATCGTGAGCCCGATGTCCGTGGCCCCATCCTCGATCTCGCTGAGCAAGACGATCGAGAGGCTCGAGGTCACTATGAGCGCCAAAGCGATCATGGAGAACGGCATCTGCCCCCGACGGTCGCGGGCAAGCCTTCGCGGGCAACCATTTTCGGTCATCCCTTTTGGCAAGCCCGGGAGGGATAAAAAGGGGGAGAGCTACAGTCAGGTTACGGGGACGGGCTCATCAAGATATGAAGGAAGTTCTCCAGATGGGCGGCGAGGAGCGGGTTGTCCGAGTATCCGCCCAGGTCAAGGTCCTTGGTGGCGATCATGGCGGTCGTCCCATCTATGATGACATCGGTGGCGATGAGGCCTTTCCTCCTGAAGACCTCGCTTGCTGAAGGCACCTTCACCATCGGTTCGGTGATGATGGTGACCCGAACCCCCCTGCCCATCGCCTCCTTGAACTGGTTGGAGAGTTCGGCCCTGATGTCCTGCATCCTGGGGGAGGATATCATGAACGAATCCCTGGCGGTCTCCAACATCTCCCCGATCTTCGCGAGGACCTTCTTGCGACCGTGGACCGTGTAGACAAGCTCGGGGGTCCCCTTTTCCGAGAGCAATCCCTTTATCGAACTCAGTTTGGCGAACGCCCCGTTGAGTTCGTTCATTGTACGCTCCCGAAGCTCCTCAACGTCCAGTGGGTAAAAGATGGTTGGACGGCCATCGACCTCCTGGGCGAAACCTTTTGCCGTCAGGCCTGCCAGTGCCTTATAGGCTGAGGTGCGGGGCATCATGGCCATCTCGGCCACCTCCTCAGCGGTCGCGTGGGTCCCGAGGATGAGCGCAACATACGCCCTGGCCTCATAGTTCGACAGGCCGATATTTCCCAGGACGGATGCTATTTGAGCAAACTCCCTTTCTATGTCCCCTAAATCCAGTCTTAAAACGTCAATGATGTTCATGGCCTTACATGTCGCTGAGGTCGCTACATAAATATTATATTATCGTGCCGAAGTACCAGTCTGGGGTGCAATCGTGATAGCTAAAGAATATTCATTGCCAAAAGGGTTGCCGAAAACGACGGGGTCCCTTTGTCCCGAGTGCGGCAAGATAATAACGGCGACCATGTCGGAGAAGGATGGCAAGGTGGTCATGGACAAGGACTGCCCTGAGCACGGGCATTTCCATGATGTCGTCTGGTCCGACGTGGAGCTGTACCTCAAATGCGAGGGGCTGGCCTATGATGGTGTCGGGGTGGAGAATCCGTTCATCCCCCATGCCAAGGTCTGCCCGAACGAATGCGGGCTCTGCGATCTGCATCTGAGCCACACCGCGTTGGCCAACCTGGACCTCACCAACCGGTGCAACATGAAATGCCCGATCTGCTTTGCAAACGCCAATCAGGCCGGCTATGTGTATGAGCCCAGCTTCGAAGAGGTCGTAAAGATGATGCAGGTGCTGCGGGACAGCAAACCGGTCCCATGTCCGGCTATCCAGTTCGCCGGGGGAGAGCCCACGATCTACCCCCAGTTCGTCGATGTGGTCCGGAAGGCCAAGGAACTGGGCTTTGCCCAGATCCAGGTGGCCACCAACGGCATCATGTTCGCCAACGACTTCGAGTTCTTGAAGGCCTCGGTGGAGGCGGGGCTCAACACCATCTATCTTCAGTTCGACGGAATGAGCGATGACATCTATATGATATCCAGGGGAAGGAAGCTGCTCGACATCAAGATGAAGGTCATCGAGAACGTCCGGAGATTGGAGAAGAGGCCGTCCGTGGTCCTAGTGCCCGTCGTCGTCAAGGGCGTCACCGACAGCCAGATAGGGCCGATATTCAGATACGCGTTGGAGAACACGGATGTGGTCCGAGGGATCAACTTCCAGCCGGTGGCCTTCACCGGGAGGATCAACAAGGACGAATTGGCCAAACAGCGGTACACCCTTCCAGACCTCGCAAAGGACTTCGAGGTCCAGACCAACGGTCAGATTAGGAAGAGCGATTGGTTCCCCGTTCCCAGCGTCGTTCCGATCTCGACCTTGGCCTCCGCGCTCATCGGGGAGCCGAAGGTTACGTTCACCACGCACCCCCATTGCGGCATTGCCACCTACGTGTTCATTCAGGACAAGGACCACGTGGTGCCCTTGACATCCTTTGTGGATGTGGAGCCCCTGTTCAGGGACCTCTACGAACTCTCCAAGAAGGCGGAGAGGTCCAAGATGAAGTTCCCCAGCAAGGTCAAGGTCTACGCCTTGCTCAGGAAGTACATGCATGAGGAAAGGATGCCCGAGGGGTTGGACAGGAGGACCTTCCTTAAATTGCTGGGCTCCCTCATGGGGGACAGTTCCAAGGGGTCGCTTGCCGAATTTTCCTGGAAAATGATGATGATCGGCGGGATGCACTTCCAGGACATGTACAACTACGATATCGAACGGGTAAAGCGGTGCGCTATACATTATGTCGTCCCTGATGGCAGGATCATTCCGTTCTGCGCCTATAACGGAGGGCCGACATACCGGGAGCAGGTGGAGAAGAAGTTCTCCGTGCCCATAGAGGAATGGAGGCGGACCAGAGGCACGGAGCATACATAAGGAGGGATCAAATGATCGTGAGCATCGAGAAATGCATGCATTGTGGCGCCTGCGTGGGCTCCTGCCCCCAGAACGCCATCTACCTCAATGAAGTGGTGCCGGAGTTCAACGAGGATTGCAACAAGTGCGGGCGATGCGTGCGGGTGTGCCCCGCCGGCGCCCTTAGGATGGAGGGAAAGCGATGAGCCCCGATTATGATGTGATCGTGGTCGGGGCCGGGCCGGCGGGCAGCATGACCGCCAAGCATGCGGCCAAGAAGGGGGCGAGGGTGCTGATGATAGAGAAGCGCCAGGAGATCGGCGCCTCTCTGCGCTGCGCCGAGGGCGTGAACAGGAAGGGGCTTGAGAAGGCCGGGGTAGAGGTGGACCGCCGGTGGGTGGCAGCGGAGATCGCGGGCGCCAAGCTTGTGTCCCCGGGCGGTAAGGTCTTCCGGATCGATGAGAGCCAGGCGGGCAACGAGGTCGGGATGGTGTTGGAAAGGCACCTCTTCGACAAAGCCTTGGCCGCGGACGCCGCTCGGGCCGGGGCGGAGATATGGCTGAAGACCGCGGCCGTGGGCGTCCTCAAGGAGGGCGACAGGGTCATCGGGGTCAAGGCCATGCGGGAGGGGGAGCCTGTCAAGCTCACCGCCGGGTGCGTCGTCGGGGCGGACGGGTTCGAATCCCAGGTGGCCCGCTGGGCCGGGATCGATACCTCACTGAAGACCGGGGACATCACCACCTGCTACCAGTACCGAATGGCCAATCTGAGGACCGAGCCGGACTACTGCGAGTTCATCCTCGGCTCGGCCGCTCCAGGCGGCTATATATGGATCTTTCCCAAGGGCGATGACACGGCCAACGTCGGCATCGGCGTCCTGGCCTCGAAGCTGAAGAAGGCCGGGGAGGTCAAGCGGTACCTGGACGCCTGGATCAAGAAGGACGAACGATTGAGCTGCGGCCAGCCCTTGGAGGCTGTTGCCGGGGGCGTTTCCGTCTCCCCGCCTGTGGAGCGGTCCGTGATGAGTGGGCTGATGCTGGTAGGGGACGCCGCAAGGATCATCGACCCCATCACGGGAGGGGGCATCGCCAACGGCCTGTTGTCCGGAAAGTACGCCGGGGAGGTGCTAGGCGATTGCGCGCAGGCCAATGACTACAGCGAGCAGGCCCTGATGCCCTACGATAAAAGGTGGCGCGACTCGATGGAGAACCGCCTGTGGCGCAACTGGATGGCCAAGGAGAAGTTCCTGACCCTGTCCGACCAGACCCTGGACGGGGTGATCGAGACCCTTTCAACCGCCAATGTGGACAAGATGTCGGTGCACAACATCCTCCGGGCGATCAAGGACCGCCACCCTGATCTTGTCAAAGAGTTCGAGGACCTTATCTAAACCTCTTAAGAACACTTTTTATTCGATCCTCACCCCGGGGACCCCCGTTACCCCTACGAACGGCTGCCCTCCCTTCCTCCGGATCACCTCCATTACCTTCTGCGGCTGGTCCGTTAGGGCGACCATGCTCCCTCCGCCCCCCGCCCCGGTGAGCTTCGCTCCGTACGAATGGGGGAGGACGGAAGCGACGAGCTTGTCCAGTTCGGGAGAGGATACCCCGAGGATCGCCAGCAGCTTGTGGTCCTTGGTCATCGTTCGCCCCAGACCCTCCAGGTCACCCTTGGCGAGCTGGGCCGCCCCATCCAGTGTTATGTCCCCGATCTCATCGATGATGTCCCGAGCGAAGGTGCTGCGGTCCACGTACCGCTTCACCTTGGCCACCAGCGGACCGGTGGGGGCGGCCTTTCCAGTGAAGCCTACGACCAGGGTCATCGCGGGGACCTTGATGTCATGCACGCACCATCTTCTGGTGTCCTTTACGATCTCCCAGAGGAGCCCGTCCGATCCCTCCTTTTTAACGAGTATGCCGCCCCCATGCGCGCAGGTCGAGGTGTCGATGGGACTTGCTCGTCCCTGCACCTCGCACTCCACCGCGAAGGCCTCCTTCGCGACCACATCCTCCCTCAACTTCCCCTCGGCGGAGCTTAGCGCGGCCAGGAGGGCTACGGTGACCGCGGCCGAGGATCCGAGCCCTGAACCGGAGGGGAAGTCG
>Ga0116149_1004817_pt1 | contig 12992 bp, 10 predicted proteins | sample AD_UKC057_MetaG_FD_89787 | JGI IMG/M metagenome (GOLD analysis project Ga0116149, IMG submission 89787) | Active sludge microbial communities of municipal wastewater-treating anaerobic digesters from USA - AD_UKC057_MetaG | ecosystem: Engineered > Bioreactor > Anaerobic > Digestate | place: USA...
ATCGGTGAAGCTAGACCTGAGCGTGGAGGCCGGAACAGGGACAATCGAGGTGACAACAGGCCGTTGATGCCTATCGGTAAGCACAGGGTATTCCTGGCTGCGCTGGCCGCGGCAGTCTTGGGTATCGCGCTGGTAGCGGCTTCGCCTCTGTCGCGGGCTGCTCAAGCGCCGCGCGCGCTAAGCGCCGAAGCGGCGGACCCCGCCCTGGCCATGGCGCACGTAGAGCACTTGGCCCGGAGCCTAGGCCCAAGACCTGCCGGCACAAGAAGCGAGGCGGCAGCGGCAGATTACGTAGCTCAGAGGCTCTCGGAGTACGGCTACATCGTGAGACGGGTCCCCTTCCGCCGAAGTGTGGCCGATGGACTGTGTGTGTCACAGAACGTAGTGGCGGTGTCTCCCTCTTCGAAACCCGGCGCCCGGACCATCCTGATAGCCGCGCCCATCGACAGCCCTGCGCCTGACTTGCCCGGCGCGGATGACAACGCGTCCGGTGTCGCGGCCATGCTGGAGTGCGCAAGAATCGCGGCGCACGTGAATGCCCGGTACAATCTGGCATTCGCGGCATTTGGCGCGGGTTACGCGGGGCGCGCGGGGTCAAAAGCCGTCGCTGAGGCCACAGATGACGCCGTCATAGACCCACGGGATGTGATCATGGCCATTGTCCTGGATTCGGTGGGCCGCCCGGGGCCGGTCAAGCTGATTCCCTGGGGCGGTCCCAGGGCGTTGGCGCCGCGAGCCGTGGCGGGCCTGGTCGGGGCGGTCGGGGCGGTCGGAGACAGCCCACGGCTTGATGCCACAATCGGGCTGCTGACCGAAGTGCGAGCCGATCACGCCCCCTTCCTGTACGCAGGGATTCCTGCTGTCACTGTCACGACTGCGGGGTCTGTGCCTTACCCCGCCCCGGGCTCTCTCGCCCCTTACTGGGACAGTGCCGACTGCGTGGACCCAGTGTCCGTGGCCCGGGCGGCCGACGCGGCAATAGCCGCGGCCAGGTGGGTTTCCTCCCAGACACGGATCCAGGCGCCCGTCCGGCCTTATTTGGCTTTTCAGCTGTTCGGAGCGGCGATCACGATTCCTTATGTCGTCGTTCTGATCGTAGCAGCTCTAGCGGTGGCGTTGGGCATTCTCTCGCTAGGACCGGCCAGATATGCGTTGTACACTGAGATCACCCGGGTGCGACCAGAAGGGTATTCGCGGGCGCTGGCTGTGTCGCTGGCAGTCTACATCGTGTCTGCGGCAGTGCTCTGGACGTCATTTGTGCCGGCTCTCATTGTAGGAGCCGTGCGGGGCATCGAAAGACCGTGGAACGCGTATCCGATACCGTTCGCGGTCGCAGGAACCGTATGTGCTCTCTTCTTCGCCATCGCTGCCGTGTCGCTGGTCGGCGCAGGCGTACGAGACGGAGTGCGACTCCCGCTCTTCAGGCTGTCGATCCTCCTGCAGGTAGCGCTGATAATCTTCGCCTTCGGGGCGACGCGGATAGGCGCCTTCTTTCCGGCAACGGGATTGCTGCTCACCGTGGCAGCTCTGGCCGCGCCGGACGGCCCGGCCCGGAAGATCTTGGCATGGCTTGCCCCTCTTCCCGGGGGTTGGTTGGCGATTCGAGCGGCCCAGGGCATTGCGCGCCATGCGTTCATCGATGCCCTTGAAGTGCCTATCGTCCTGTGTCTGCTGGTTGCGGCAGTGGGACTGCCATACGTGCTGACCCTGATAGCGCTGGCGCCCGCGGGGCAGGGCCAGGACATCGTGGCCAGGGCGGGCTACTTCGGCCTGAACCGCGATGTCATGCCGGGCGTCACCGTGCGCGAGTACAACAGACGCACTCCCAGAGGGATGCCCATGCTTCGGCGGCGCCAATCCCCGCGGGCTGCCCTTGTTTGGGCACTGGGGCTGCTGACCGTGATACTGACAAGCGGGCTCTTTCTAAAGCCCAGTTACAGCCCTGAGTCGCCGCAGTACGTCCACGTAGTGCAGAGTGGCGACTCGCTCGTGTTCCAGAGCGCCGACAACATACGCGGAGTATCAGTGGCGGGAGGGCCAACGGGCGAGACTCGAATGGTGGATGTCGGGCGATCCGAATTCGAGCTGCCCTACAGCCTGGCAATGCCGGCCGTGACGCTATCGATCCGCGTATCGGGAACTCAGATCTCCATGTCGCTGTCATCGGCCGAACCTGTGGCCTGGGCGGCCTTTGAGCTGGAAGGATCGACAGGGATGGAGGTTGCGTCATCCGAACGCGGCTACACCGTGGAGGCAACACGCGATTCGGTGAAGATCCGTACCGTGCTGGCCGGCGAATCAGGCCCGTTCACAGCCGACTTGGAACTTTCTGCACCGTCTGGGACACAAGTCACCATACGCGCTGTAGGGGGATTCCGCCGGAATCCGTCCGAAATCGCCCTCAGTGGCGTCGCTAAACGCTTCTATCAGGGGAATCGGTTCTCAACCCCTGCTCAACGCATTACCATATAAACTACAGAATGACAAAATACTACTTTACAACGGACGGCAGCAATGGTAATCTGTGTATGATACTATTGCTGGGAGGAGGTCATCCACTTGGATGCCATTGCGCCGAACTCCGCTGCGCTGCTCGAAGAAGAGGCACTTGCCAGGATAGTGCTCGAGTGTGTGGGATCGATTCCGTGGCATGTTGGGAAGACGAAAATAGCGCGCCTACTCAAGGGCTCCCTCGCCCAGGACATTCTCAAGATGGATCTCGACCGCATCGAACGCTACGGCGCTCTCCAGGACTTTACCCTGGCCCAGATCACCGCCATTATTGACCAGCTTATCGCCAGCGGCTATCTTCGGTCGTCACGGGGCAGACGGCCCATCGTCCTCCTTACGTCCACAGGCCGTACGGCTCTGCTCACTGGCGAGCTCCCCGGTATCGAGGTACCCGACGCGCTCAAGATGTTCATCGCGCGGGAACGGTGCCGGAAATGTCCGTACAACCCATCGCTCGTCGCTTCCGGCGAAACATCGCCTTCCGTCTCAGCGTGGTAGTCGAGGTCCGTGCCGACGACGCCCAGGCGTTCTAGTCAGCCTTTCACGCGCGTAAACATGGAGCTGAGAACGCCCCTGCTCCTAGGCGAAATTCCCACGCGAGTGGGGGCGCACCGGGGGTGTACCGAGGGTGCACCGGAGAAACCAAGCTTCGAACCCCGCAAAAGAGAGCGCCGGCAGGGTCCTGGCGCTCTTCACAATGCTAGTCATCCTTGCTGCCGTGGCCACTCTGGCAACGGGAGTCATCGCGCCGCTTGTTCCAGCCCCCACCTCCATTGTTGATGCTCCCTGCTCGACCCCCTACGTCAACCCGTCTCCATATGACGAACTCACATACCACAGGAAGTATGCCGAGGGGCCGAACGTAAGTGCGCGCGCCGCCATCTTGGTGGAGGCATCCACCGGCACAATTCTGTATGCCCGCAACGAACACGAGATCAGAGAGCCTGCCAGCATCACCAAGATCATGACCGCCATAGTGGCCATCGAACGCGGCGATATGGCTGACACTGTGCAGGTGTCGGCAAGCGCCGCTCGAGTGGGCGGATCCTCTCTGGGGCTGGCGGCGGGACAGCGCTACAAGCTTGAAGAGCTGATACGAGCCACGATGCTTCGGTCGGGAAATGACGGCGCGACAGCCGTGGCCGAGCACGTGGGAGGGTCGGTGGCAGGATTCGTAGAGCTGATGAATGCACGCGCCGCCAGCATGGGCCTGAAGCACACACGCTTTGCGAACCCGCATGGTCTATCCGCGCCGGGGCACCACTCCACCGCCTACGACATTGCGCTCATGTGCATTTGGGGCTTTCGCCTCCGCAAGTTCGCCGACATAGTGGGCTGCCCAGAGCTGTGGTCGTCGCCGTTGGCGGGCGGTCAGGGAAGGTTGGCCTACAACACCAACAGGCTTCTCTGGAGCCTTGCCGGCGCAGACGGCGTCAAGACCGGAACCACAACCCGGGCCGGGCATTGCCTAGCTGCATCTGCAACCCGGGACGGACTGCAGTTCATCGCTGTAGTGCTCCGCTCGGGGGCACGGTTTCACGATGCGTCGGCCCTCTTGGAATATGGGTTTGCCAACTTCATGCGAGTGGACATGGCCAAGGCAGGCCAGCCCGTGGCAGACGCCCTCGCCGGGCGTCGCGGGGCGGCGACTGCCGGACTTGCCACCGCGCGAGACGTGTCGATGGTGGTGCGGCGCGACGAAGTGGACCAGCTAGACGCCCAGGTGATAGTGGCCGAGCGCCTCAAGGCGAATGCCAGGGCTGGCAAGCACTCCGGATGGATCAGAGTGCTGTTCGATGACGAGGAGGTGGGGGCGTACCCGCTGTACACCGTGGAAGGCCCGAAGAAGAGGCGCTAGTCCATACACTCCCTATCGGCTGTCCCGGTACGTGGTTGACGAGCCAGGCGTGGTCTGCCTCCTCGCCGATTCCCGGACTCCCTCTCGGCCTCCGCAGGCTAGTTGAAGGAAGGCTCGCTGCGCTCGCGCTCTCAGGTAGCGCAGAGCGCGGCGAGCTTCCTATTCAGCCCAAGCCTTCTAGCTGCGGTGTTCGCCGCTGCGCGTTTCATCGGGCGGGGTGTCGGACGAAGGCCGTCACGAACCTGTGCCCTGTGGGCCAGGATTTTCGAGGGGCCTGTGCAAACCGACGCAGGATGTCCGAAAAAGGTGTCCCGTAGGGTACAGGATGCCCCCGCCGACCTTGGCGCGGGCAGCGAGGCCGCGCGAGGGCTTATGACAGAGATGGGTTGAGGCTGTCGGTTACCTGGAGGAGTGACCACTGACGACCTGGCGAAATGACCCTGGCGAAGTGACCCTGGCGAAATGACCCTGGCGAAGTGACCCTGGCGAAATGACCCTCGACTGGCGGCCAGGGCTGCGCTATAATGGGTTCGTGTTCAGGCGAACGTAGCCTCAAGACGCGGGAGTAGATTGGTCCTGGTGGGCCTCCTGGACTTCAAATCCAGTGGCGGGCAGCTAACCTGGCCGCGGTGGGTTCGATTCCCACGTACTCCCGCCACTAACTCTGGCATGTCACCCACCGTCTCGGTTTCTGGTCCTCCACAGAGCCATAGGGTGTTCTCTGATTCGTGCGACTATGGCTGCGTTCTCAAACAGCAGCTCCGGTTGGTAGTCCCCGTCGGCAGAACGGGTGACGAACTCCCGCTCCCGCGGCGTTAACATCATCAGATCCTGGAGAAAACGAGTCACTTGCGCTTTGGCCGATTCGAAAGAGAAGCGTTCGGTGCGTCGAATGACAGGAAGCAAATCGCTACGGATTCTACGGCTTGTCAGCTCATCGACTCTTGATGTCTGGAAGCAGGCAGTCAACGTGCTCGACGCCAACCCTGAGTAGAACACGGCACACTTGCGAAGCAGCACATGCTCGGTCTCGTCGAATAGGCCGAAGCACCGAATCTCGGTCTATGGGCTTGAGGTAGTCCATGTCGATGTCAACGGACAGACGCGGCAAGTTGAAGATCGTAAGATTGATAGCTGTCCCGCCTTTGAGGGCCAGGCTTTCGCGGAATAGTGGGCTCCGGTTGAGGTATTCAAGTATCTCCACGAGGCGATACACCTTCTCCGGCGAGTCACGCGCAAAGCCGGTCTCCTGCGATCTCTTGGCAAGCAGGCTCTTGCTGTAGCTGCAGCTAGACAAGTGCATCGCCTCCTCGCTCATATGGCAAGCAGGCTCTTGCTGTAGCTAGACAAGTGCATCGCCTCCTCGCTCATACATGGAGAAGAGGTCGCTTGGAACGACCAATCTCCATCGTGGATTGTAGATGCCATTGTTGGACATCTCAGGCAGAAGATAGCGGGTGCTCTTGCCGACGCGATCCATGCAGTAGTCGAAGAACCCAGCCGAAAGTCCCAACGCGTCCTGGTAGTGCTCAAGCATGTATCCTGTCTTCTGGTACAGGAACTGCAAGCCGTAGCGATCAAGGTAGTTCCTCAGACTGTTCTCGTCTAGAAAAGTGAGCATGTCGAGGCAGCGAAGGAGTTCGTCCAGACCTGCGGCCTTTCCGAAGTCCTTCATACTGACAATCGCCGTGCGTTCCAGATCAGTCACGCGGATACCTTCAGTGTTGCTCGGCTCGATCACTCCATCGTCGAATTTGGAGGGGGATGAACCTATAGGTGATACCCTCGAAGTCAAAGCTGGCGAACCTGGACTTCGATGAGACAAAGACCTCATGATAGACTTGGTTTGCCACACCATGAAACTCGAAGGTGGTGTGATGGGAAACATATGCTGTCTTGTTGATTCCAGATGCAATGTGGTATCTCGAAGCGATCACCTGACCCGTCTCCACACTTACGCACGAGTATAGGTTATTCCTTATCTTCTGCACAAGCCCATTTCCTATCAGCCTGTGCACCATCGAATGAGCTGTATATCGATTGGCAGTAAGGGCCTCGACATCAGCCATAGAAGACGTGCTCATATTAAAGCAGCATTTTTGTGCCACTTTATTTTGAGCGTGCGATTGCTCAAAAACGGATAATATTGGGCTTGATCTAGAGTTGCCTGCCGTATGCCCGGCCCGCCGGCGCGAGGCCGCAGCTGATCCGGAATGGAGCAGGGCGACCATGACAGACGAACGGTGGACTTTCTGGGGCGGCTGAACTAGAGTATGATACAGGCGAGGAAAGTGGGGATGTGTCATGGACGAGCGGGGTATTGTCAGGCTTACGTCACTGTCGACCAAGGCGGGCTGAGCGGCGAAGATAGGTCCGGGCGACCTAACGTTGGCTTTGGCCGGGCTTGTGCATCGATCCGACCCGAACTTGATCGCGGGTTTCGAGGGTTCGGAGGACGCGGGCGTGTACAGGCTGGCTGACGATCTCGCTATCGTCCAGACGTGTGACTTTTTCACCCCGATTCTGGACGACCCCTACGAGTTCGGGCAGGTGGCGGCGGCGAATTCGCTGTCCGACGTATATGCGATGGGCGGGAAACCGCTGATCGCGATGAACATAGTATGCTATCCGTGCTCGCTCGGCATGGAGCCGCTTCGCGAGATTCTACGCGGCGGCGCGGAGAAGGTATGGGAGTCGGGAGCGCTCCTTGTGGGCGGGCACTCAGTGGACGACCGCGAGCCCAAGTACGGCCTTTCGGTTACGGGAGTTGTCCACCCCGATCGGGTTGTGCTCAACCGGGGAGCTCAGCCGGGCGATGTGATAGTGCTGACAAAACCGCTCGGCACAGGCATAGTGTCTACGGCTCTCATGGCCGGCATGGCCGATAGCCAGGCCCAGCGCCGCCTATACCGGGTCATGTCGGCCCTCAACGATAGGGCATCCCAGGCTATGCTGGAGGCAGGCGCTCACGCGTGCACCGACGTCACCGGTTTCGGTCTTCTGGGCCACCTCATGGAGATGGCGGAGGCATCCGGAGTTTCGTTTGAGGTAGACGCAGGCCGGATCCCGGTGATCGAAGGCGCCTTCGAGTATGCCCAGATGGGCCTGATACCCGGGGGGTTGCGGCGCAACCAGGACTTCCTGGCAGGCAAGGTAGAGGCGAACGGTGCGGAACAGAGCGTGCTTGAGGTGATGTTCGACCCACAGACGTCCGGGGGGCTGTTGATTGCAGTGGCGCCCGACAGAGTCGACGATCTTGTGGGGAGACTGCGGCACGCGGGCAGTGGCCGGCGTGACAGCGAGTGTATCGACACACTTGTCGCGGCAGTAGTGGGCCGGGCAGTGCTCGCGGGGCGCGAAGGCCCGCGTGTCAGGGTAATGCCATAGGAGCAGGTCGCCACGGGGCCCGTGGGGTCCAGTGTCCGGCGTGGCACGGTGTCATCCATGGATGTCTTAGGCAGGCAGGTGGAGCGGGTGACTCAGTCTTCTTTCCTCAGGAGTATTCCATCGATTTCGGATGTTCTTGAGCATCCGGCGGCTGTCGATCTGGCAGCACGTCTACCCCGGTGGGCTGTGCGAAATGCCGCGCGGGAGCTAATAGCGGAGCAGCGCGCCCGTCTGGAGCGCCTGGCAGGCGACAAGGCTGCCCGCGATGTCGGCGAGCGGGAAGCGGCCGAGGGGGTCATGGCGACCACGGGAATCGCAGGGCTGGACGCAGAGACGGTTCCGACCAGAGCCTCGATCCTCGATGCGGTTCTGCTGGCGCTTCCTGCTGCAGCTCAGAGGTGTGCGACTCCGGGACCGCGTCCGGTGATCAACGCCACCGGAATAGTCCTCCATACCAACCTGGGCAGGGCCCCGCTTCCGGACTACGCGGCTCAGGCTGTGGCCGAGTGCGCCCGCGGGTATTCCGATCTGGAGTTCGACCTGGCGACAGGCGAACGAGGGTCGCGCCAGGATCATGTTGCCGGCGCCATTGCTCGAATATGCGGCGCCCAGGCGGCCTATGTAGTGAACAACAATGCCGCAGCGGTTCTGCTCTGCCTGGACACCATCGCCCGCGGGCGCGAGGTTCTGGTCAGCCGGGGTGAGCTGGTGGAGATAGGCGGTTCGTTCAGGGTGCCCGACATCATGGAACGGAGCGGCGCTCGTCTGGTTGAGGTGGGAACGACCAACCGAACTCGCGTCTCCGACTACCGAAGGGCCGCGAGCCCGGAAGTCGGGCTGCTTCTTAAGGTGCATACCTCCAACTTCCGCATAGTCGGCTTCACAGAGGAAGTAGACATCACAGAGCTTGTGTCGTTGGGCCGCGCGATCGGCCTCCCGGTGATGTACGACATCGGATCCGGCTTGATGGCCGACATGTCGCGCTATGGGATGGGCTCTGAGCCCACGGTTACGGGCGCTGTGTCGGTAGGCGCCGATCTGGTCACATTCAGCGGCGACAAGCTGTTCGGGGGTCCGCAGGCCGGGATCATCGTGGGCAGGGCCGACCTGATCGAGCGCATCGCGCGAAACCCCCTGGCACGGGCATTGCGCATCGACAAGCTTACCCTATGCGCTTTGGCGGCGGTGGCCGCAGCCTGGGAGGACCGCGACGCAGCCGAGGAGTCAGTGCCTGTGGCCAGCATGCTTGCCGTGGACCCGGGCGTTCTCGCCCAACGCGCCGCACGGCTTGCCCGGCTGATCCGGCTGGAGCTGGACACGGTCTGCGCCGACACGGCAAGCGTCGACATCTCAGTGGTGGATGATCCGTCCGAGGCCGGAGGCGGTTCGCTTCCCACAGTGTCGATACCGGGTGTGAGCGTGTGCATCAAGGCGCGTGGCGTGTCATGCGACGAGCTGCAGCGGCGTCTCCGGATGGGCGATCCCCCGGTCGTGGCACGAGTAGCTGACGGTTCGGTCCGTCTTCACCTCAGGACCATATTCGACCGCGATTTCGGCCGGCTGGCCGCGGCGACGGCGTCGGCCATAGCGTCTGCACATGCGTGAGCCGCAGGATCGGCCGGCGGAGGTCGCACCGGGCGCGAAACATGAAGTCCTAGAAAACCGAGGGGAAATGTAGTCTCATGAGACATGCGGTGATCGGTACGGCAGGCCATGTGGACCACGGCAAGACCACTCTGATCCGTGCGCTTACGGGCGTCAACACTGACCGGCTTCGCCAGGAGCAGGAACGGGGACTCACGATTGAGCTGGGGTTTGCTCCCCTCACACTGCCCTCGGGCCGTACTGCCGGCGTGGTGGACGTGCCCGGCCATGAGCGGTTCATCAAGAACATGCTGGCCGGGGCGACCGGAGTGGATGTGGCCCTTTTGGTGGTGGCGGCCGATGAGGGTGTTATGCCCCAGACAGATGAGCACCTCGACATTCTGAACCTCCTGGGCGTCCGGCATGGTGTGGTTGCAGTGACCAAAGCCGACTTGGTCGAGGCAGAATGGCTGGAGCTTGTGGCGGAAGATGTACGTGACCGTCTGGCCGATACGCTTCTTGCCGGGGTGGCAATAGTGCCGGTGTCGGCAGTGACCGGGCAGGGTTTGGACGAACTGCTCCGAGAGCTGGACCTGGCTCTGGACCGGGCAGCGTCGGCTTCCGCGGCCGAACGCTGGAGCTGCACCCGTCTTCCCATAGATCGTGTATTCGCGATATCGGGCCATGGCACTGTTATCACCGGTACTCTCATTGGGGGTTCGATCAAGCCCGGCGACCGCCTGGAACTGCTTCCTGCCGGCAAGTCGGTGAGGGTGAGGCAGGTGCAGGTGCATGATAAGACGGTAGAAGCGGCCGAGCGCGGGCAGCGGGTAGCGCTCAACCTGGCCGGGCTGGAACGCGACGAGATCGAGCGAGGTATGGTGCTGGCAGCGCCGGCGATGCTGGAGCCGACGCGGCTGTTCGACGCCGAGTTGACGCTGCTTCGGTCGGCGACGCCGGTGGAGCATGGCGACTGCATGCACCTTCACATGGGCACCGCCGAAGCTACGTGCAGGGTGAGGGTGATAGGCGGCGACGCGGCTATTCCTGGGGAGATCACCTTTGTGCAGCTGGAACTTGCAGAGTGCGAAGGCGTTGCGGCGCGGGGCGACCGGTTTATCGTGCGTACCTACTCGCCCATGGCCACGGCCGGGGGCGGGCGGATCCTAGCCGTCGCGCGAGGTCGGGTGCGGCGGTTTCGCCCGGAGATCGTGCGGGAGTTCGAAACCTTGTCCGGGGGCGACGATGCGGAATTGGCGACATTGTTTGTGCACCGCGCTCTCCATGAGTATGTCCGCCCAGCGACCGCTGCGGATGTGGCGCGGGCCATGTTCCGCGAGGAGGCGAGCGTGCGCGAGTTGCTCGAATCAGGGGTGGCGGCAGGCATGATCATGGGCCTGGGCGGCCCGGGCAGCGGAAGAGCCAGCGCAGGTGGTTCGGGCGGCGCAGGCGACGGTGACCAGCGAGGCTACTTGACGCAGAGCGACTGGGCCGACATAGAAGGGCGAATGCAGGATGTGCTGGCAGACTTCCATGCCCGCGAACCTCTTCGGGCCGGGATGGCCAGGGAGGAACTGCGGACCAGGGTATTTCCCGGCTGGGACTCCAGGTGGTTCGCGCTGGCTATGTCCAGGGCCGCGGCAGACGGCACAGTGCGCGAACAGGGCGCTTTGGCAGCGCTTCCGTCGCACCAGGTGACTCTCAGCCCCGAGCAGCAGGCGTGGGCGCACCGAATCGAGGACGCGTTTGCTTCCTCTCTTATGTCGCCGCCCGAGCGGCCCGATGCGATGGCAGGCGGGGCCCCTCAAGCTGTGCTGAATTACCTGATCGACGCGGGCGTGGTGATGCGTGTCGGGCCTGAGCTGCTTTTCCACAGCGACGCGATTGCCCGGGCGCTCGAAATCGCTCGCGAGCTCGGGCGCGATGGTCGTGCGTTCACGGCAGCCGAGTTTCGAGATTCGTGCGGCAATACGCGGAAATATGCAGTGGCGCTCCTGGAATACATGGACTCGTCGCGCATCACAAGACGCATCGGAGACGAACGGGTTCTCGTCTGATTCCTGCTCCGAGGCTACTTAGCTCCGGCAAGCGCATTCTCCACGGCCTTGAGGTAGGCTTTGGTTGTTAGCGTCGCGCCGCTGACCGCGTCTACTTGGAGCGACTGGGCTTCGATGATTGTGTTGATGATCTGCTTCGTCGTATTGGCCTCGTGGAACCACACGTCTCGCACGATACTGATGCCGGTCACTCGACCCGATTCCACCGTGACCTGGACCTTATTGGAGAAACGTCCGCCCTTGTGTAGCCCTGTGTACGTGCCGTCCTTAAGCTTCGAAAAATCGACCTGGCTGATAGAGAGATTCTTGCATGCCCTGCGTCCGGCAGTGTCAAGCAGACGAGTCACTCCGTACAGAACAACCAGTCCAACGGCGATCCACGCGATCACCTTAAGCATTTCATCTTCCCCCTTATTCATCATGCGACATGCACGCTCACACCTTGAGCGGCAGAGAAACAGTCTATCAGGTTCGGGGTGACCCAGACCGACAGCCCGGCATCGGTTGATTCCGCGTCGACGAAGAGCGCCCCGACACCCGGATATCGGCTGATCAGCGCTAACCCCCTGTCCAGCCCGGCAATGAATACGGCGGTCGACAGCGCGTCGGCAACCATGGAACCATTGCCGGAGCAGCCCGCGACCACAGTTGCGCCGGCCAATCCCGATCTGGACGGGTACCCGGTCGTCGGGTCCAGTATGTGGTGGTATCTGTTGCCTTCACCATCGTCGAAGAATCGCTGATAATCTCCTGAAGTGACCACTGCCTTGTCTTCCACTGATACCAGGCCGATCAGCGCGTCGGGCTGTCGCGGGTGCTGTATCCCGACGCGCCAGGCAGATCCGTCGGGCCGCGCGCCCAGTGCCGCCACATTGCCTCCGATGTTCGTGAAGGCCGACGACACGCCGTACTCCCTGAATACCTGGATGAACCTGTCGGCGGCGTAACCCTTGCCGATGCCCCCGAGATCGACCGACTGCCCCGCTCTACGCAGGCCCGCCGTCCGCCGGACCGGGTCCAGCAGCAGGTCTCGATAGTTCACCAGGCTGAGCGCCCGGCGGATCTGGGCGTCGGCTGGAGGGCGTAAGGCGCCGTGCCCGATGCTCCATAGGTCTACAAGCGGACCAATGGTCACGTCGAACATGCCCTGGCATGCAGCCGACAGCTCAGTCGCATACGACAGCACAGCATATGCCTCAGGACTGACGCCGCAACATGCATGCCCCGCCGATTCGTTGACCCTTGCGATTTCGCTTTCGGGTAGAAATCGGCTCAGCATTCCTTCGAGCCGCGCGGCCTCCTGCTTGACGGCCTGAAGGGCCTTGGCGGCATGCCTGCCGAAGGCCCGGTGAGTCATTACCGTATCCATCCCCAGGTTCAGCGACTCCACTGAAGTGCGTTGCAGCGCCATGCCACCTCTACTTTGCCAACGCATTCTCCACAGCTTTGGTGTCGGGCTACTATTCGCGATCAGTGGGTCGACTCCTCTGAGGCTGTAGGTCGCTGACCAGATTTGGATAATGGACGAAGCGAAGCGTGGCAGCAGGGACGGCATAGCGGCGAACCACAGGGCGTATGGCAAAATCTAGGTGTCG
>Ga0116149_1004818_pt1 | contig 12991 bp, 10 predicted proteins | sample AD_UKC057_MetaG_FD_89787 | JGI IMG/M metagenome (GOLD analysis project Ga0116149, IMG submission 89787) | Active sludge microbial communities of municipal wastewater-treating anaerobic digesters from USA - AD_UKC057_MetaG | ecosystem: Engineered > Bioreactor > Anaerobic > Digestate | place: USA...
CGGATGCGGCCGTCTTTATCGGAGTCGATGAGGGCGAGTGTTTTCTCGTCGATTTCGAGCCCTTTGACGGGGCAGCTCAGGGCGACCCAGAGTTTTTGGTCGAGGTCGCAGAGGTTGAGGAGGTCGTCGGCGGTTTCGATGGCCACTTGGTCGAGTGCGCCGATTCGGTAGAATTTCCAGGTGTGCTTTTTTTGCGGAGTGGCCATGGGGGAGGGTGGTTTTTGTGAAATGATGTGTCGGGCCAGAGGGAGTGCAACCATCCGTTGGCTGGCTGTGTATGGGTGTGCGTTGCCGGGGGGCGCAAGATGTGAAAAACTTCCGCTTGCCGCTTGAAAACGCGGCCGTATAGGTTGCCCCGTTTTTGTCCACGAATAAACTTCCTAAATGAACATCCGGGCATACATGAGACCGCGTTGTGGCTGGGCCGACGACGTCCGCGTCGTTTTGAGGAAGTATTCCCTCATTTATGAGGAGATCGACATTGATGCGGACTCTGAGGCGCGGGCCGAGATGGAGCGGTTGACGGGGCAGGTGCATTCGCCGTGCGTTGAAGTCAATGGGGTTATGCTGGCGGACGTGTCGGGCGAGGAGTTGGAGGATTATCTCCTGAATCAGCATTTGGTGAAAGGCGATGGCGTTTTTGCCGGGGCTCAATTATCGCGAGGCGTTGGCACGCGAGTAGCTTCCAAGCAGGTTTCAACTCAAACTATCCGCTTTTTTTAATCATGTAAAATTTGGCCTTCCGGCGCCCGGCTCCCAAATCGTCCAACTCTACTACATTTTTCCCTAAAATCAGTGAATACCGAATCGCAAACCGTTCATAACTCAAGTCATAGCGCATCGATAAGCTCCCGTATTACGCGCCCGGGCTTGCCGGCTAAACAGGGGTTGTACGATCCGTTTTTCGAACACGATGCCTGTGGCGTCGGTTTTGTGGTCGATATCAAAGGGCGGCCTTCGCACCAGATTTTGGAGAAGGCCATCGAGGTCCTCGAGAACCTTGACCACCGTGGAGCTTCGGGCAGCGAACCGAACACGGGTGACGGTGCCGGTGTGCTGATGCAGCTCCCGCATAAGTTCTTTAAGGAGGTCTGCGCAACGGCCCGCATCGTCCTCCCCGAGGCTGGCCAGTATGCCGCCGGTCTCGTTTATCTGCCGAAGAGCAACCCGACCAAGCGCCGCCGTCTTGAGGAAAAGTTCGAGCAGATCGTGCAGTCGGAGGGGCAGACCTTCCTCGGCTGGCGCACGGTTCCGACGGACAACTCCAGCCTGGGCGAGACCGCGAAGAGCTGTGAACCTTGCATCCGTCAGGCCTTTATCGGTCGCAACCCGGCCCTCCCCGGACGAGCTCGCATTTGAGCGCAAGCTGTATGTGATCCGCAAACGCGCCTACAACGAGATCCGCGTGGCCGGTTTGGATGGTGGCGAGTATTGGTACCAGCCCAGCCTGTCGTGCCGCACCATTGTCTATAAAGGCATGCTGCTGACCACGCAGCTCCTTCCGTACTTCCCGGACCTCAAGCACCCGGCCATGGAGACCGCCCTTGCGATCGTCCATTCGCGCTTCAGCACCAACACCTTCCCGAGTTGGGATCGCGCGCACCCGTACCGCTACATCGCGCACAACGGCGAGATCAACACCCTGCGCGGCAACATCAACTGGATGCACGCCCGCTCGGCCAATTTCACCTCCGAGATCTTCGGCGAAGACATCGAGAAGATCCACCCGGTCATCGATCCCAACGGCTCCGATTCCGCGATGTTCGATAACACGCTGGAGCTGCTCTACCTCGCCGGTCGCCCCCTCTCGCACGCGGTCATGATGATGATCCCCGAGCCGTGGTCCAACCACGAGACGATGGACGACTCCCGCAAGGCCTTCTACCAATACCACTCCTGCCTCATGGAGCCGTGGGATGGCCCGGCCTCGATCGCGTTTACCGACGGTAAGAACATCGGTGCGATCCTCGACCGCAACGGCCTGCGCCCCTCGCGCTTCTACGTCACCAAGGACGGACTTGTCGTCATGGCGTCCGAAGCCGGCGTGCTTGAATTTCCCGCCGACCAGATCCAGCAGAAGGGCCGCCTGCAACCCGGCCGCATGTTCCTGATCGACACAGAGCAGGGCCGCATCGTGGACGATGCCGAGATGAAGGCCAAGTTCGCCACCGAGCGTCCCTATCGCCAGTGGCTCAACGAGCACATGATCAAGCTCGAGAGTCTCCCCGAGGCCCCCAAGGCCAGCGAGCCCGACCGCGACACTCTCCTGCAGCGCCAGATCGCCTTTGGCTACACCCATGAGGACGAGCGCATGATTCTCACCCCCATGGCCCGCGATGGTGTCGAAGCCATCGGCTCCATGGGCAACGACGCCGCCCTCGCGGTGCTCTCCAACAAGCCCCGCCTCCTCTACGATTATTTCAAGCAGCTCTTCGCCCAGGTCACCAACCCGCCGATCGACTGCATCCGCGAAGAAATCGTCACCTTTACCGAGACGCGTCTCGGCTCCGAAGGCGATCTCCTCAACCCGCAACCCTCCGCGTGCCGCCGTATCGACCTGAAATGGCCGGTCATCACCAATGAGGAGTTTGCGAAAATCCGTCGCCTCGACGTCCCCGGCATCAAGGTCGGCGTATTGCCCATCCTCTTCCGCGTGAGCCGCGGCGAGAAGGGCCTCGCCAAGTCCCTCGAAGAGCTCTCGATGATGGCCCGCCGCATGATCGAGGAAGACGAGGTCAGCGTGATCATCCTCAGCGACCGCGGCGTCACGAAGGACTTTGCGCCGATCCCCGCCCTGCTCGCGATCGCCGGTCTCCACCACTATCTCATCCGCGAAGGCCTGCGCACCCGCGCCAGCCTCGTACTCGAGACCGGTGAAGCCCGTGAAGTCCACCACTTCTCGCTGCTCATCGGCTACGGCGTCAGCGTGATCAACCCGTATGTCGCCTTCGAGACCATCGACGACATGATCAATCAGGGCCTCCTGCCCAACGTCGATCACAAGACCGCCTGCAAGAATTTCGTGAAGGCCGCCTCCAAGGGCGTCGTCAAGGTCATGTCCAAGATGGGCATCTCCGCGATTCAAAGCTACCGCGGCGCGCAGGTCTTCGAAGCCATCGGCCTCAGCCAGGCCGTCATCGACACCTACTTCACCTGGACGCCCTCGCGCGTCGGCGGCATCGGCCTCGATGTCATCGCGCAGGAAGTGCTGGCCCGCCATCACGCGGCGTTCCCCGAACGCCAGCTTCCGGTCTCCGTGCTGCCCACCGGCGGCGAGTACAAGTGGCGCTACGAGGGCGAGACTCACCTCTTCACGCCCGAGACCGTGCACTACCTCCAGAAGGCCTGTCGCACCAGCAGCTACGAGGTGTACAAACAGTACGCGGCGCTGATCAACGATCAGTCCAACCGCTACGCCACCCTCCGCAGCCTCCTGGATTTCAAGACCTCCGAATCCATACCGATCGAAGAGGTCGAATCCATCGAGAACATCCTCAAGCGCTTCAAGACCGGCGCCATGTCCTATGGCTCCATCTCCCAGGAAGCCCATGAGACGATGGCCATCGCGATGAACCGCATCGGCGGCAAGTCCAACACCGGCGAAGGTGGCGAAGATCCGATCCGCTTCCACCCGCTGCCCAACGGCGACTCGAAGTGCAGCGCCATCAAGCAGGTTGCCTCCGGCCGCTTCGGCGTCACCAGCGAGTTCCTCGTCAACGCCCGCGAAATCCAGATCAAGATGGCGCAGGGCGCCAAGCCTGGCGAAGGTGGCCAGTTGCCCGGCTCCAAGGTGTACCCCTGGGTCGCCAAGACCCGCGGCACCACCGCCGGCGTCGGCCTCATCTCGCCTCCGCCGCACCACGACATCTACTCGATTGAGGACCTCGCGGAGCTCATCCACGACCTCAAGAACGCCAACCGCCACGCCCGCATCAGCGTGAAGCTCGTGTCGGAAGTCGGCGTCGGCACCATTGCTGCCGGTGTCGCCAAGGCGCACGCCGACGTCGTGCTCATCTCTGGCTTTGACGGTGGCACCGGCGCCTCGCCGCTCACCTCGCTCAAGCACGCGGGCCTCCCCTGGGAGCTCGGCCTCGCCGAGACGCACCAGACCCTCGTCCTTAACAATCTGCGCAGCCGCATCGTCGTCGAGACCGACGGCCAGTTGAAGACCGGCCGCGACGTCGTCATCGCCGCGCTGCTCGGCGCCGAGGAGTTCGGTTTCGCGACCGGGCCGCTCGTCAGCATGGGCTGCGACATGATGCGCGCCTGCCATCTCAACACTTGCCCAGTGGGTATCGCCACACAGGACCCGCGCCTGCGCGCCAAGTTCAGCGGCAAGCCCGAGCACGTCGTCAACTTCTTCCACTTCATTGCGCAGGAAGTCCGCGAGCTCATGGCGCAACTCGGCTTCCGCACCCTCGAAGAGATGGTCGGCCGCGTCGACCGCCTCGAATCCCGCAAGGCCATCGACCACTGGAAGGCCAAGGGCCTCGACTTCTCCCAGATCCTCTACTCGCCGGACGTCGGGCCCGAGGTTGGGCGTTTCTGCCAGACCACCCAGGATCATGGCCTCGACAAGTCGCTCGACCTCACCCAGCTGCTCCCGCTGTGCCGTCCGGCCATCGATAAGGGCGAGAAGGTCAAAGCCCAGCTCTCGATCCGCAACGTCAACCGCGTCGTCGGCACCATCACCGGCAGCGAGGTCACTCGCAAACACGGTCCGAAGGGGCTCCCCGAGGACACGATCTCGATCAACTTCAAGGGCTCCGCGGGCCAGAGCTTCGGCGCATTTGTGCCGAAGGGCATGACCTTCGACATTGAAGGCGACGTGAATGACTATCTCGGCAAGGGCCTCTCGGGCGGCAAACTCATCGTTCGCCCGCCCGCCGGTTCCACCTTTGTGCCCGAGGACAACATCATCGTTGGCAACGTCGCCCTCTACGGCGCGACCAGCGGCGAGGTTTACATCCGCGGCATGGCCGGCGAGCGCTTCGGCGTCCGCAACTCCGGCGTCAACGCCGTCGTCGAGGCCGTGGGCGACCACGGTTGCGAATACATGACCGGCGGCCGCGTCGTCATCCTCGGTGCCACCGGCCGTAATTTCGCCGCAGGCATGTCGGGCGGCATCGCCTACCTCCTCGACACGAAGGGCGACGCAGCCACCCGCGTGAACACGCAGATGGTCGGCATCGAAGCCCTCACCGATGCGAAGGAAATCGCCGAAGTCCGTGCGCTGATCGAGCGCCATCTCGCACTCACCCAGAGCGACCGCGCCCGCGAGGTGCTCGCCCACTGGGAACAGACCGTGCCGCGCTTCCTCAAGATCATTCCCAAGGATTACAAACGTATGCTCGCCTGCATCGAGCGTGCGCAAAATCAAGGCCTCAGTGGCGACGAGGCCATCATGGCCGCCTTTGAGGAAAATGCCCGCGACACCTCCCGTGTCGGCGGCAACTAAACCCTTACCGCAACCCCCTATCTGGATATACGACCATGGGCAAACCCACTGGATTTATCGAATACCTGCGCGAACTGCCCGTCGATCGCCCACCGCTTGAGCGCGTGCGCGACTGGCGGGAATTTCACCTCCACATGGAGGAGAAAAAGCTGAAGAGCCAGGGCGCGCGCTGCATGGATTGCGGCGTCCCATTCTGCCACACCGGCAAATTGATCGCAGGCATGGCTGCCGGCTGCCCGATCCACAACCTGATCCCTGAGTGGAACGACCTCGTCTTCCGCGGGCTCTGGCAGGAGGCGCTCCTGCGCCTGCAAAAGACCAATAACTTCCCTGAGTTCACCGGGCGCGTCTGCCCGGCTCCCTGCGAGGGCTCCTGCACACTCGGCAGCATCAACCCGCCGGTCACGATCAAGAACATCGAGTGCTCGATCATCGACCGCGCCTGGTCCGAAGGCTGGGTGCACCCGCAGCCGCCCGTCACCCGCACTGGCAAGAAGGTCGCCGTCATCGGCTCCGGCCCCTCGGGCCTTGCCGCAGCCGCCCAGCTCAACCAGGCCGGCCACAGCGTGACTGTCTTCGAGCGTGCCGATCGTCCGGGCGGGCTTCTCATGTACGGCATCCCGAACATGAAGCTCGACAAGCAGGAGGTCGTGCTCCGCCGCATCAAGCTCCTCGAGCAGGAGGGCGTGAAGTTCATCTGCAACGCCAATGTCGGCGACAATGTCGAGGCGGAGATCTTCCTGAAGGAATTCGACGCCACCGTGCTGTGCACCGGTGCCACGCAGCCGCGCGACCTCCCGGTCGAGGGCCGCAATCTCGCCGGCGTGCACTACGCCATCGAATATCTCACCGCCAACACCAAGGCCGTCCTCGCGCTCAACGCCGACTCCTCGGCCATCCATGCGCGCGACAAGGATGTCGTCGTCATCGGTGGCGGCGATACCGGCACCGACTGCGTGGGCTCCGCGATCCGCCAGGGTTGCAAGAGCGTCGTGCAGATCGAGATCATGCCCAAGCCCCCGACCGAGCGCCAGCCCAACAACCCGTGGCCGGAATGGCCCAAGGTGTTGAAGGTCGATTACGGCCAGGAGGAGGCGGCGGCCAAGTTTGGCGCCGATCCGCGCGTGTATCTCACCACCGTGAAGAAACTCATCGGCGATGCGCAGGGGCACGTGCAGTCGCTCGTGACCGTGCAGGTCAAGTGGGAGAAGAACGACAAGGGCGCCTTCATCCCCAAGGAGATTCCCGGCACCGAGAAGACGCTGCCCGCCGGGCTCGTCCTCATCGCCATGGGCTTCATCGGGCCCGAGCAGAGCATCCTGAAGGACCTCAAGATCGAGACCGATGCCCGCAGCAACATCAAGGCCGTCGAAGGCAAGTACACGACCAATGTCGCGGGCGTCTTCGCCGCCGGTGACTGCCGCCGCGGTCAGAGCCTTGTCGTCTGGGCCATCAATGAAGGCCGTGCCGCTGCGCGCGAGTGCGACCGTTATCTGATGGGCTCGACCGATCTGCCGTAACCCGGCTCCGTTTGCTTTATCGAGCGCCGCGTCCCGTTATCGGGCGCGGCGTTTTTCTTTGTGCGGCCGCTCCGCTCAACTCTGTCCAGCCTGGCGACGCAGCTGCCCGCAGGCGGCCGCGATATCCTGCCCGCGCGGACGCCGGTAGTGGGCAACGACACGATTGGCCCGCAGCGTTTCAAGAAACGCCTCCAGCACGGGCTCCGTCGAGGGCGCGTACGCGATGCCGCTCAGGCCGGGGCCGGTGGGATTGTAGCGCAGGAGATTCACGTGCATGCGGCGGCCGGCGAGAAGTGCGGCGAGCTGGTGCGCGTGCGCGATCGTGTCGTTTACGCCGTCGAGCAGGCAGTACTGGAGAATCACCGGCAGTCCGCTGACGGCTTGGAATCGGTCGGCAGCTGAGAGGACTTCGGCGATGGTGTAGCGGCGCGCGGTCGGCAGCAGGCGCGCGCGCGTGGCGTCGTCGGGCGCGTGCAGCGAGATGGCGAGATTGAGCCGAAGGTCGGCGGCGGCGAGGGCATCGATGCCCGGCACGATGCCGACGGTCGAGACGGTGAGCTGGCGCCAGCCGAGGGCGCCGAGCTCTTCGCCGCCGATTCGGTGGATGGCCGCGAGCACGGCGTCGAGGTTGAGCATCGGTTCGCCCATGCCCATGCAGACGAGGGTGCGCAGGGTGCGCTGTTGCACGAGGGCTTCGCGGCGCAGGTGGAGAAACTGTTCGACGAGCTCGCCGCTGGTGAGGTTGCGCACGAAGCCGCTCTGGGTGGTGGCGCAGAAGTCGCAGCCCATCGCGCAGCCGACCTGGGTGGAGATGCAGCCGGCGGCGCGGTCGGGTCGGTGGTCCGGCATGAGCACGGATTCGACGGTGTGCCCGTCGGCCAGCTGCACGAGGAGCTTGATGGTACCGTCGGCTGAGCGGTGTCGGCGCACGATCTGCGTGCTGCCCGGTGCGTAGTGATCCGTCAGTTTGTCCCTCAGGCCTGCCGGCAGGCGCAGCTCATCCCAAGCGATGTTGCCGGCGCGACTGTAGTAGCTGCGCAAGATCCGGCCTGCATGGGACGGCTTTTGTTGCCAGGCCTGCAACTGGTGTTGCAGATCGGCGATCGTGCATTCGGCAAAGGAAGTCATGCGGCGCGTGGCCCATGCACGGGCAAGCGCGCGCCAATGTCAGTCGCAAATTCTGCGGCGCGGCCGTCAGAAGTTCGCGTTAATGCGTTCGAGGACGCGGTAGGAAAGCGATTCGTCACCAAAGGCGCCGACGCGGATCTGCACCTTGCTGAGCGAGTCGGCCAGCTGGGTGACCTTGACCTCGACCTTTCGGTTGTCGGCGGTGCGGACGATGAAAATGGCGAGCAGCGCGTCTTCGTTGGTGCTGACTTTGGTGAACTTGAGCTCTTCCAGCGCGCCCTTGGTGGCCTTGACGGTGTCTTGGAAGCGGTGCGAGAGCGTCGTGTCGAGTTCGCCCCGGACGTAGGCGACGGTGTCGTCGCTGGCTTTGCGGATGGCGCGGCAGCCAGTCCCTGCGCCAAGCAGCGCCGCGAGCGTGGCGGCGAGGACGATACTCCGGAGGAAATGCGTGAGGAGGGAGCGTTTCATGGTGCGGTAAAGACCAAGAAATCCGGGGCGTGGTTCCAAGCCCGGATCGGTAACGTGTCCGTAAAACTCAGGCGCGTCGCAACCACCCCTGTGCCTTGGCCCAGACGATGAGGGCCACGCCTGCGAGGAATCCGCCCGCATGGGCCCACCAGGCGACCCCGCCGGCGGCCGCTGTGCCGCTGAGCAGCGAGCCGACGCCGTTGTAGGCCTGCAGGGCAAACCAGAGCACGAGGAAGAGAACCGCCGGCACCGGCAGGATCGGTACGATCCAGGGAACGAGCGACCAGACCCACGCGCGCGGAAACAGAATCAGGTACGCGCCGAGCACGCCGGAAATCGCGCCGCTGGCGCCGACCATCGGGATCGTCGAGCCTGGATCGACGAGGATTTGCAGCCCGGCGGCGGCAAAGCCGGCCAGCAGGTAGAAAAGCGGGTAGCGCCAGGGCCCGAGCCGGTCTTCCACGTTTCCCCCAAATATCCAGAGAAACCAGACGTTGCCCAGCACATGCCCCACGCTTCCGTGGAGAAACATGTGGGAGATCAGCGTGCCCCACTGCGCACCGTCCTCCGGGTGTGCGAGGAGGGATTGTGGCACGAGCGCATGGGTGGTGATGAAGCTCGTCAGCGCCCGCTCGCCACTCTCCGCGAGGAGCCAGATCTGCCATGCGAAAACGCCCAGATTGGCGGCGACGAGCAGCGCCGTGATGACCGGCGGACGTTGTTGTTTGGTGGTATCGGCGAGCGGGAGCATGTACGCCGGCACGAAAACAGCCGCGCGGACGTTCGCAAAATAATTGCGCTCGCCTTGGCTGCGCCTGCTGACACGCTAAGGCCTTCCCTCTAGTGATCATAGGCCATGCCCCGGGCTCGTTTCCGAGCAGGCCTGCATCGTAGTTTCCTCCAACCATACTCCCATCCTTATGAGCACCTGGCATTACATGAAAAACGGGGCCCAGACCGGCCCGATTTCCACCGACGAACTCAAAGCCCTGATCGCGTCCGGCGCGGTGAAAACCGACACGATGGTCTGGCGTGAGGGCATGGCCGCCTGGGCCGCTGCCAGCACGCAACCCGAGTTTACGGGCATCGCCCCCGCGACGCCGCCGACCCCGCCGCCGGCACCGGCCGCCGCCGGCGAAAAACCGGCCGAGTTCACCCCGGATACTGCCGATGTCGACCAGAACAAGGTCATGGGCATCCTGGCTTATCTGGGCCTCCTTTTCCTCGTGCCGCTCCTCGCGGCGCGCCAGTCGAAGTTCGCGATGTTCCACTGCAACCAGGGCCTGATCCTTTTCCTCGCCTCGATCGTCGCGTGGATCGGTCTGGCGATCGTCTGCTTCATCCTGGCCTTCATCCCGGTCGTCGGATGGATCCTCTCGATGTTGCTGTGGCTTGCGCTGGTCTGCGGCGGGCTCGGCCTGATGATCCTCGGCATCATCAATGCCGCGAAGGGTGTCTGCAAACCGCTGCCGCTGATCGGCACGTTGTTCACGCTCGTCAAGTAACCCACCAGCCAAGGCCCCGCCATGTCGATGCCGCCCCCGCCGCCCCCCGCGTCGCCCGTACCTCCTCCGCCTCCGGCCACGCCTCCGCCGCCCCCAGCCAAGAAGAGCAACAAGGCCCTGATGATCGTGTTGATCATCCTCGGCGTACTGCTGCTCTTGATTGGCGGTTGCGCCGTGAGCTGTTTTGTCCTCGGGAAGAAAGCGCAGAGCGCGCTTTCCAAGTACGAGTCGCACCCGGAGCTCGCCGGCATCGCGATGGCGGCCTCCATGCACCCGGATATCAAGGTGCTCTCGGAGGACTCCGCGGCGGGCACGATCACGCTGAAAAACACCAAGACCGGCGAGGTGCTCCATCTCAATATCGCCCAGATCAAGTCGGGAGAGTACGAGCAGTCCCTGCAGCAGCTCTTCGAGGGGCAAAAAGTTTCGGCACCGGCCGAGTCGCCCGCCGAACCGGTCGAGGCCCCCGCGCCCAAGCCGGAGGAGCCGAAGGTCAGCGCGGCCAAGGCCGCCACGATGGAGGCCGCGCTCGCGAAGTTCCCCGCGTTTCTCCCCGCCTATTCACGGGCGCAGACTTTGACCGCCCGAGTCGCCACCAGCAACGGTCGGTTGGGCGGACAGTACGAGGCGGTTTCGAAGGACTCGCCGGCGGTGGTCGCTGAGTTTTATGCACAGGCCATTCGCGCGGCTGGTTTGGAAATCGCCGAGCAATCGGAGGACTCCAACGACTACGGGCCGGTTATTATGATCTCCTCCTATTTCGAGGGCGGCGCGGTGAATGTGCGCATCGAAAGTCAGGAAGGCGACCAGAGCTACATCACGGCGGATTTCGCCGGCGTCTCGAAGTAATCGCAAAGGTTTGTCTCGCGCACGGTGCCTTCGCGCCGTGCGCTTTTTTTTCGAGTTTCACGCAAAAATGCAGGTTGGCCGGGCGCAGTCGGGGCATGTGCGCTATGTTGGCGTATGAAACTCTCTGCTCTTCTTGAATCCGCCGAACCTGGCATCCTCAATCTTCAGGAGGCGGCGCAATCCTCGGCCAGCGGCATCGTCAGCCGCACTGTGCTCGATGCCGACCAGTTGCGCGTCACGCTGTTCTCGTTTGCCGCGGGCCAGTCGCTGACCGAGCACGCCACGCCGGCGCGTGCGCTGGTGCAGATTCTGAGCGGCTCGTGCGAGTTCGTACTCGCGGGCAAAGCCTCCGTGTTGAAGGCGGGTGACTTCGTGCACATGCCTCCGGGCGCACTGCACGCCGTGCGCGCGACGGAGGCGTTTACGATGTTGCTGACGCTGCTGCGGCCTTCGTCCGATGCGTGACTTGCCGGGCGCCGCGTGCGCTCTCAGTGGTGGTGGTCGTGCTCGTCGCCGTGGCTGCACATGCGGTCCGGCGCCGTCGTGAACCCTTCGCCGGCGGGCACAAATTTGCCCCGGGCGGCAAGGAAGGCGACGAGCTCTTCAGCGGTCATGTTCTCTGCTGAGCAGGTGTGGAATCGTGCGGTCGGGCCGAAGCGCGCCTCGATGGCCGCGCGCAGCGACGCCACCGTGTAGGAGGCGCCTGATTCCATCATCATGTGCATGACTTCGTGGCCGTGGATAGAGTCTGGCATAGTGCGGCTCAAGGAGGCGGGTGGCGGGCATGCGTCAAGCGCCTCGGGCGGTTTCGCAGGGTGCCTGCGTGAGGCACGCGGCGTTGCCGGTTATGTTATCCGGCTGGCCATGGTTTATTTGCCGCTCGCGGGGCGGCTACCGCTCAGGCGTTGGAGCAACTCTACGTATTCCCACATGTTGGCGCGGATGCCGCGTCGCCGGAGTTTCACGAGTGTCTCCATAAACTCGGGAGGCGGGTCGCCGAGTGCCCAGTTGGGCATGGTTTGCTTCACCAACTCCAGACGATGGTAGAGGCTCTCCATGGTGAGCGGGCGCTCGATGTAGAATCGTGGTTTTTCGAGGTAGTCGGCCAGCGTTTCGCCTGCCTGTTCGGGGGCGACCGTGCGCCACAGCGGCGTGCCTGGATAGATGCGCATGCCGATCGTCGCGAAGAAGAATCCGGCGGGCAGGAGGGCGGCGCGCGCGATGGTCTCTTCGACCGAGTCCGGCGTCTCACCGGGGCCACCGAAAATGATGAAATGGCTGTAACGGAGCCCGTGCCGGTGCGCCAGTTCGCTGACACGTTGGATCTCTGCAAAATCAAAACTCTTGCCGTAGCGGTGCAGCACGGGATCCGAGAAACTGTCCGAGCCGAACTCGACGTGGCAAAGGCCGGCGCGCTGCATGAGCTGGAGCAGCTCGGGGGTGATGCCCGGCCCGGGGCGGAGGAAACACTCCCAGGCGAGTTTCACGTTCTCCCGAAGGATTGCCTCGCAGACCTCGACGACGTGTTCGGTGCGGGTGTTGAAGACCGAATCGACGAAGAAGGCCTGCTTGGCACCGAGCTCGGCGAGCCGCTTCATCTCGCGGGCCACGTCGGCGCCGGTGCGGTATCGGCCCCGGGTGCCTTCGATCAAGGGGTACGTGCAATAACAGCACTTGAGCGGGCAGCCGCGCTGGGTCTGCACGCCGGGTAGCGAGCCTTCGGAGACGTAGGCTTTGACGATCTCTGGGTCGTGATAGGGCTCGGAGGTGAAGGTCTCTTCTGCGCCTCGGCGGGGTTGAAACCAGGTGGAGCCGTCGGCGTGCCGGGCGAGCAGCCCGTCGATCCCATCGAGCGGGCTGTGCGTGCGCAGTGCGGCGAGCAGGCGGACGAGGGTGCGCTCGCCTTCGCCTTGGATGCCGTAGTCCACGCCCGTGAGCTCGAAGATTTCTTTCGGGAAAATGGAGAAGCCGCAGCCGCCGAGGATGAGCGGGGCGGTGGTCACCGCGCGCAACTGGCGCACGTAGGAGAGGACTTCCTGCGTGAAGGAGCGCGGGTTGTGCGC
>Ga0116149_1004822_pt1 | contig 12984 bp, 11 predicted proteins | sample AD_UKC057_MetaG_FD_89787 | JGI IMG/M metagenome (GOLD analysis project Ga0116149, IMG submission 89787) | Active sludge microbial communities of municipal wastewater-treating anaerobic digesters from USA - AD_UKC057_MetaG | ecosystem: Engineered > Bioreactor > Anaerobic > Digestate | place: USA...
ATTCGCAGGACAGCGTAGCAGCAGGAAATTCTACTGGCCGGCCGCTTGTCTGTTGCGGACTTGATGAAGCGGGCAGGGGACCGATGGCCGGCCCGGTGTGCGCAGCAGCTGTTATACTTCCTCCGGATTTTGACACATCTATCTTGGATGATTCCAAAAAAATGACGGAAAAACGACGGGAATACGCCATGCGGGAAATTATCCTGCATGCGGCGGCCTGGCATATCGGATGGGCGTCGCCGGCCGAAATTGATTCGATCAATATTCTGAACGCGTCCCTGCTTGCCATGAAACGATCGTATGAGGGGCTTCTTGCCCGTTTTCATCAAGAACCCCTGGATGTGCGTGTTCTAGTCGACGGGCTGTATTGTCCGGATGTTGAAGCCTTTTCCATACACGCCTATCCGCAGGCGGATGGGGCGTATCCTGAAGTAATGGCAGCTTCCATTCTGGCAAAAACCGCGCGGGATCGTATGATGGTCCGGTACGACTGGCTGTATCCGGAGTACGGGTATGCACGCCACAAGGGATATCCGACCGCGGCTCATATCGAAGTCCTGAAAAAAAACGGGCCTTCGCCTATCCAGCGGAATACATTCCGTCTGAAGGGTGAAGGCCAATTGTCTCTGTTCTGAGTGAATGAACCCAACCGAATCTGTACGGTCGGGTTGGGTTTTTAGTCTTTCTTCAGATCTTTTTTGGAAATTACCTTGACACGGCGCGCAGGTTTTTTTGCCTGTTCTTCACCGCGGTCGGGTGCCTCTCCGGAACGCGATGCATGTCCGCGTGCTCCTGCAGGACTTCCGCTGGCGCTTCGGCGAACGAATTTCTTTTTACCGCTATCGCCTCTGTCTGCAGCTTCTTTTAACCGGTTTTTCCGGTTTTTCTCGATAAACTTGAGGGTTGTTTCAAGACCCTGCAAGAATTTCTGCATATCATCTTCGAATACCACAATGGCATGCCGGTCAAAACCGGATCCTTCGGTATTCTTGCTCTCGACTACCTGTAAAAAAACATCGCCCGTTCGGTTTTCCTTGACATTAAAAAAATAAGTCCGGTTGTCAAGCGATATATCCGTAGTAAAGAGCTCTCCGCGTACTCCCATAAATACCCTTCCTTAGAAGCGACATGCTACTATATTTTACCGTCGGCCTCAAGTACCATACGGGTCAGCCATTTCAGGAGGATTCGTTCATTGGAAACATCGCTTCCTGCGGCGTCGCACAGGATTCTAAACACCGGTTCAGTGCCTGAGCCCCGCATCCAGATAAAAGCAACCGGTTCGTTTTCTGCATTTACAAACTGGATTTTTAAACCGCCTTTCCCGGAAACGCCGAAATCCGCGATGCCGACCGTTTCTTTCGTTCCATTATTGCTGATTGCAACCCATCCGGTAATCCCCAGCGTGCGAAAAATTTCGTGTGTACCCGATTCCCATTCGCGCAAAAAAACGTTCTGAAAATTTCGTTTAAGCACGGCATGATCGCTTGTGGAAATATGCAGCATTGCATCTTTTTCATAGACAGAGGTTGTAACGAACGGCGGGAGGGTTTCAATGATGTCTGCAAGCGTAAAGTCGCTGCGGTAGCGGTTTTCCTGTCCGGATAGCGAACACCACAGGTGGAATAAGCCTTTTTTATCTTCGGAATCCCGGAGTATGAGCATTTTCAGCAGCGCGAACACGGTGTTAAGGGGATCGCGGACGGCTGCCGGATGCGTAATGTTTCCACCGTTAGAACCTTCCCCGAGTATGCGAACGATGTACCCCTTGTCTCTCAGTTCGCGCGCAAGGTTGACAACGTTTGCCTCTCCGACTTCTGCTCGCGCAACCGTAGCGCCGAAGGCTTTCGCTGCCGCTTCGATCCGCATCGAAGTCGGGTCGTTTATTGCGATGGCGACTGGCGGTTCGGCAGGTTGTCCGGCCTTAACTGAGGTTTTTCCAAGATAGACAAGATGCGCAAGTTCGGCGATTACCGAGAGGGCGAACACTTCCTGAGCTTCCAGAATGCAGGCTTGTTGCTTTTTGTCGTTCCAGTACACAATATTCCCGCGGTCTCCGTCGCAGTCCGGGACGTAGCCAAGAGTGGCATTCCGCTCGGCATCTGTTGTTCCCTCCGTTCTGAGCCGTTCGATTTCGCGTGCGCAAAAAAGAAGGCTGTCTCCCTCTGGCACTATCCGGTGCGTTATCAATCCGGGTTTTTCGCTCATGCCGAACACTTCGATGCCGGTTTTTTCAAAAAAGGTGCGGTCGATGGAACAGCTGCGTGCGCTTCCGTTAAAATCGACCACAATAGCTGCCGGCTTGCCTGCAGCCCGGTCGGCAGTGACCGAGTGTTCCAGTACCGAAAAAAATTCTGCCTGGCGCGCAGGATCGGTTTCTGCCGAAACAACTTCCCGGGTAAACAATTCATAGGCAGCAAGCGCTTTTTTCTTTTCTGCACCGGTATTGGACCACACATTTGCAAGCACGTCGGCGGGGCAGGAAGCGACCAGCGCTTTCGCCCGACTGGCAGCATCGACGGAAAGGCATGCCGAACGGAACTGCTCGATCAGTTTGGAAGCTTCGCTTCCCGGAAGAACTCCCCCGTCGTTCAGACCGAATTTGACACCGTTATGGCCAATCGGATTGTGACTGGCTGATATGTATGCGAACCCCAGTGCGCTTCGGGCAAAGGCCATGATTTCCGGAGCTGCGGAAATAAAGACGTAGCTCAGCGAAAAGCCGCGGGCAATAAATACCCGGCTCATGATGTCCGCAATTTCCCTGCCGGTCGGCCGGGAGTCCATTCCCAGTACCAGTTTCTTTTCCTGTCCCGATACAAGTCTTGATTCCAGATACCAGGCAAACGTGTCGGCCATGTGTGCGCAAAGCACCTGATTGGCTGCTCCCGTCTTTGGGGATGCATCTTCTTCGTCTCCGGACTCTGCGAATACTTTTCTCCATCCCGAGGCGGAAAGAATAAGCGGTTTGAAGGCGTCTTCCACCTCGCTTCGAGACGGAATCGAATCCCCGAACGGGACGAAATCAGGATCGCCGACCGGCAATCCGGTTGTAGAATCTATAATCAGTGCCATCATTCCTCCGAATGGGGTATGGTATCATACCCCTTCATTTTTCGCAATAAAAGTACAAGCGTTGTACAAACTCTTTTTAAGTTGGCATTACTGCTGTCTTATAGTATATTTTGCTCACGCAGTTGCTTAAAGGCACCTCGAAAAACTCGATCAGTTTTTCTCGGTGCCTTTGTAAATCCTTACAGGATTTACATCTACATTATGGTACACCTCTAAAACTGAAGTTTTTAGAGGTGCCTTTAATTATACGAGGGGGCAGGCTCAGCCTGATAACAGATGAACAAACGGATATATCTTGACTATAACGCGACGACACCGCTCGATCCTGCGGTTCGGGACATATTCATACAGGCTCTGGATTTGTATGCAAACGCTTCCAGTATGCACGAAGACGGCAGAATTGTTGCCAGGAAAATACATGCAGCCCGTGAAGAACTTTCCGGACTGATACATGCCGAGCCGTCAGAAATTATTTTTACGTCCGGAGGATCCGAATCCAATAACATGGTTTTCTCTACCATGCTTTCGGATGCTCTGGTAAAAACAAACAGCCTTCGGGAACGATTCGCCGACCGGAAGCTGATTCTCGTTTCCTCGATCGAACATCCCTGCGTCATGGAGTCTGCGAAGAAGCTGGAAAAGGAAGGCTTCAACGTTCAGTTTCTTCCTGTCGACGGCGACGGTATTGTAGATATGCACCGGTATCGCGAACTGCTTTCAGGGGCTTCCGGTTCGGATCCTATGCAGAAACCGCTGTTCGTTTCCATCATGATGGCGAATAACGAAATCGGGACTGTCCAGAATATTGCAACGTTGTGCGGATATGCACATGAAGCCGGCGCTCTTTTCCATACCGACGCCGTTCAGGCTGTCGGAAAGATCCCGGTTGATGTGCGCTCTCTTGGCGTTGATTATCTGACCGTCTCCGGCCACAAGCTCTATGCGCCGAAAGGCGTGGGAGCCCTCTATGTGCGAAAGGGTGCGCCAATCGAATCGTTTATTCGTGGCGGACATCAGGAGAACGGACTCAGAGCCGGCACCTACAACGCTCCGGCGATAATCGCGTTCGGCGAGGCATGCAGGATAGCACGGGAATATGGGGATGCATACGCCGTGCATACCCGCAGTTTGCGTAATCGTCTTCGCGACGGCTTGATTTCCCGAATCCCCAATATACGCGTGAACGGTCATCCGGATTTCGTGCTTCCGAATACGTTAGATGTGTCTTTTCCTGGCGCTGAAGGAGAAGCTATCTTGCTGATGCTCGATCTGCTGGGCGTGGCTGTTTCTACCGGTTCGGCCTGCGCATCCGGCAGTCTTGAGCCTTCCCATGTACTTATAGCTACGGGCGTCGGTCCGGAGCTGGCCCATGGTTCGATTCGCTTCAGTCTGGGAAAATGGACGACGGCCGAAGAAATCGATTATGTGCTTGACGAATTCCCTGCAGTAATCAAGAAACTTCGCGGCTTTTCGACGGTTTCGAGCTAGGGTTGAGTGTTTCAGATGAGGAGTTTTTTATGAATGACTGGCTGTATTCTGACGTGGTCAAGGACCACTTTATGCATCCCAAAAATGTGTTGGAAGACACAGAAGAATCCTGGCCTTGCGATGGCAGGGGAATAGTCGGAAATATACGATGCGGCGATCAGATGCTGATTTTGCTCAGGATTACCGACGGGAAAATTTCCGATGTGCGATGGAAAACCTATGGCTGTGCGAGTGCGATAGCCTCTACGTCGATTTTGTCCGAGGCGATAAAGGGCATGACGATCGAAGATGCATACGTACTCAAGCCCGAGGACATTGTGTCGAAACTCGGAGGGCTTCCGGCAAACAAGATTCACTGTTCGGTGCTTGGCGACAAGGCGCTCCGCGCTGCGATCGACGATTATCTTGCAAAGAATAATCTGCCATCGCTGGCGGGCAAGGAACATGCAGAGGTTATCTGCACATGCCTGAATGTAACTGATCGCGATATTGAAAATGCCTACAAGGCGGGAGACCGCACCTGGGAAGATCTTCAGGCGCGAACCAAGATCGGGACGGTGTGTGGCGGCTGCAAGGAACAAGCGCTGGAACTTTTGCACCAGCTCGAGCACCTGTACGGCGAGTAAACCTGTACGGCCAGTAAACCTGTACGGCCAGTAAACCTGTACGGCCAGTAGCCCTGCGTTGGGGTCTGCCTGACGGTTTGCCTGTGCGTGCATGCCGGGATGCCCTGATAGGTGTCCCGGTTTTTTTTTATTCGATCTGTACGCCGAACAGAACGCTCCGTTCGTTGCCGGCCAGATCGCGTGCAATAACAGAAATGTCGGCACGGCCTCGCGTCAGGGTTACTTCTCCCAAATACATTCGTGCCGAATCTTCGTACAATTTTCTGTCACTGAAGACCGGTGTTTGCATATACAGGGTTCCGTTCTTTTCTTCCAGAATTTCTATCGGCAGCGTTGCTGTTTCTGTACCATTTACCAGTACGCCGACCCTGAATGCGCTGAATTCGGGTTCGAATCCGTCGATTGTATCGGTGATATCCGCATAGATGCGCCATTTTCCCTGCTTCAGCTGCTTTGTTGTCCCGAGCGCAATACCCTGATCATTCGCAGATGATACTGCGACTACGTTTTTTATAACCGGCCCGCGGGTATCCTTCAATACCGGAAGCAGCATCAGGGGATTGAGAACCTTTTTTTTAAGCAGGTCGAGGACCAGAAAAGTGCATGAGAGCGACGGACCCCAGCCGGATCTGTTTCCGTCTGACAGTATGGAGCCTGTTTCGAATACAGTCCGGTCGCTTACCCGGTCTACCGTAGAAAGATTGCCGTAGACCGTTGACAGGTTGTCGTCGTGCACAAGACAGACTGCGTTTCCGAGCGTTCCTGGAAATCCGGACATATTCGAGTTTTCTTCAAGAATCAGTAACAGTGTTCCATCGGCAGCTGCGCGGACCGGCCCCTGATTGGCGGTAACAATTCCTCGTTGAATCACCTTTCCTGTCCGCTGTCCAAAAAGGTGCAGCGGTTTAACATCTTGGACCGGCCATTCAAGAGCTGCAGCAGGGCTCGCAATCGCGCTTAAGAGTATGAAAACCGGAAGCAACCTCTGTTTCATTTAAGCCCCCTGATGTTGAGCCTTGAGATATGTGTGTCGGTACCCAAATAGAGGATGTCGTTTCTTTGTATGATAAAGGCATCAGTTGCGGTAAAGTTGGTGGAAACAACCAGATGGTCAGGCCGTTCAACGGCAGAAAGCGTCCATGTTGTTCCGTTTTTGGACAGAACGACGAAGAGGGCGTCACCGGGACATTCGCCTGCTTCAATCACCTTACCGCTAATCGGGATCGAGCTTGCCGTATACCGCGAACAGTCGACAAAACCCAACCGGTTTTCGGATTCAAAAAAGGCGTATTGCCCGCCGGCTTCGAAATCGACAAAAGCCTGCCGCCGAAGGTTTCCGTCGAGGTAGGCGTGATACACTATCTTGTGCTGGTTTCCGGTAATTTTAATAAGCAAAAAACGCTGTTTTTCGATGCCCGACACGCAGGCGGCCATCGTGCCGTCGTCGGATAGGGCAGCGCCAAGAATTACCTGGAGATTGCTTCCGCCCGGATAAAAACTGAACACTTCGGTACCGTCGGGCTTTACATGCACTAGGCGTCCGTCCAGATACCCGATGATGGTCCCTTTCGGCGATGAACGAAACGCGGTAATCGGCGCAGTATGCTCGCGCGTCCATAGTTTTGTTCCGGTCTCGTCAAACTGGCTGACACCGTCGCCCCCGGGCTGGAACAGGTATATGCGTTCCTGGTCGAGATGCACAAATCCTGCTTCGCTAATTTTTGTCCTGATTGTTCCGTCCGGCCTGTAGAGGACTGTTTCTTGCGCATCGGCGGGGTAGACTGCCCAACCGAAAGTAGATGCAGTTATTTTCTGATCGGTTTTTTCAGATGAAAGCACGGTGCCGTCCGGCAGAAAAAAGCCGAATCTGTTGCCCAGTATAAAGGCTTCCGCTTCTGCAGTCGAACGGGCGGAGTGTGCATCCGTTACGGGTTCAGAGATATCGGTCGTCCATACCGGTTCAAAGAAAATGTCTGCGCCTAAGGATTTTACCGCAATAAAGCTGTAAAGAACCAGAAAAATAACAGAACCGATACTAATGTATTTCAGATTGGCTTTGATGTTCATGTAAGTACATGGTATTATAGGAAACAGGAAAATTCAATGAGGCTCTTTCAAAACTCGGAAAGTTTTGAAAGAGCAACCGTATATGCGAGATTCACGCAAAAGTCTGGTCCTTTTGCAAAAATAATTCGATTTTGCACCTGCCTCCTTTGTTTTTATCTTGCGTGTCTTGACATATAGTGTAGTATGATGCAAAATAATGTAAATCTTGCTATGGGAGTCAACACTTTGGCAGACGATATACTTACAATTGAAGAAGTTGCGAAATATCTTCGGGTTTCCGAACGAACTGTCTATGACTGGGCGCAGAAAGGTGAAATCCCTGCCGGTAAAATTGGTACCGTCTGGCGGTTTAAAAAAGATGAAATCGAAAAGTGGGTTAATGAGCGTCTGACGAGTTCTGTCAAACCGTCCCAGCCGAATCCTTTGGTTCAGGTTCAAAATATTCTTTCACCGGACCGGATCGTATTGCTGAATCATTCCACGCGTCATGATGCCCTTGTCGCTCTTGCCGACGTACTCGGCACTGCTCCGCAGATTAAAAACAGGCAAGAACTGTCGCTAGAAATTCTTAAGCGCGAAGAACTCATGTCTACGGCTATTGGCAGGGGAATCGCCATTCCGCACGTCCGTCTTTCGTCGGTTACCGATCTGGTAGTGGCGGTTGGCTTGTGCAAAAACGACATCATTGATTTCCAGACAATCGACGATGTACCGGTTCGTCTGCTGTTCATGATTGCCGCCGCATATAACCAGCATGCCTATTATTTGCAGACTCTCTCCTTTTTCAGCACCAGGCTGAAAAACCCCGCCCTCCGGGAAGGCCTTCTTGCGGCACGAAATCCGATGGAAGCCTACAACCTGCTAATCGCAAAAGAATAAACCGCCCGGGTTTAGCTGCCCGCCGGTATAAACTGCCCGGCGGCATACCCCGCCGTCCAGAGGACTTCTGCCCGGCGTTCAGCTAACTCCCGCCTATCGAATACCGACACCGGGGAAAGCGGCAAAATGGACGGCAAACCATTTTGAAGGATCGGCCATGTCGGCGGCTATCAGTCCCGGCTTAACACGCGCCGTCGTATCCGCAAGAAGGTATTTAATTCCCCCTGATTCAAACCGCGCCCCTGTACCCGGGCAATCAATGCCCGCAACCGAATGGCTGTACTCGGGCGAAATCAGAAGAACCGCGTCAGTCCCCGTCATGTTCATGAGCAGCACCAACAGAAGAGCTCTGCTGTCGCAGTCCCCTCTTTGTTCAAGGAATGCTTGCGGAAGATTGAGAAAATCGCTGCCTCCGGGATCTCGCTCATAGCTGAACCCTTGCGTCCAGGCAAGCAGCTGTTCAAGCCGTTTGTACGGATCTTCTTCAAGCTGCGCAGCTGTGTCGAATACTGCCTGTTCCAGTCGCTTCCAGGCATCGCGCCATATCATACGATAATAGCGCTTCCATGCATCGAATACTTCAGGCCTGTCCAGGTATCGGCTCAGCAGTCTGAACTCCCGGTCCACAACTGACTGGTTCGCCTCTGCATCGTCTTTCATCATACTAACGTTTGTCACACGTCTTCCTGCCGCGAAGGTTCCGGAGATAGCCCCGTTTTCCGGCCAGGCAAAGGTGGTCATCGGTCCTGCTTCAAAGCGTGAACCGTGATCCGTAAATACGGCGTCCAGTGTCGAAATAATCAGATCCTCGCACTCTACGGCGCGTTCCGGCGCAGATATTCCTGCCAAAACAAGCCATCCTTTTTGTTCCGCCAGTTCAACAGCCAGCGTCCACCCCGCAACAGTATCTGTTTCGACACGGCCAATCGCCGCGCCTCTGTGTCTCCACACAAACGACACCTCGTCCGCCTGGGGAGCAAGTTGCAGGTTCACATAGGAAAGCGCTTTGCCCGCATCCGGAAAACCGGAATGCGGATACAGCGCTATTAATAAATCTGCCCCGAGAATTTCGTGCGAGAACCGATAGCGGTCATTTCCGCTTTTTTCCTGAAGAATCCAAAGCTCCGGCAAATCAAGCGCATAGCCCCATTCCGGCGAAGCTGCTTCGAACGGGTGTGCCCCTGTTCCTGCCGTCATCAGAAACAAAACCGTGCACAAAATCAGCGGCAGATTTTTTTCTCGTTTCATTGTATGATACTCCCGATGAAAGATATTCCGATTATCTACGATAATAACGACATACTTGTTATCAACAAGCCCTTTGGCATCGCCGTTCAGGGCGGCGAAGGCGTCACTGTTACAGTTATCGGCATACTTGAACGGCAAACCGGAAAAAAAATATATCCCGTCCATCGGCTGGACAAGGACACCGCCGGGCTAATGATCTTTGCGCTTTCGGCGGATGCAGCCTCCCGCTACACCCGTCTTATCGGTTCCCGTTCTCTCGTCAAAACCTATCAGGCAGTGTGCTTTGGCTCTCCGCAAGGAACACAGGGCAAAATCCTCCTTCCCGCGGGCCGTTCCGGTCAGGAAAAGCCGGGCGAAACCTCATGGAAGCTTCTTCAGTCGAACGGTACTCATTCTCTGTTATCGCTTGGCCTCGGCACCGGACGCATGCATCAGATTCGCATCCATCTGGCTGCAACCGGATGTCCAATCATCGGCGACGACAAATACGGAGATTTCAAAAAAAACCGTGAAATCCGTTCCTCGGCAGGTATCCGGAAACTGCAGCTCGCCTCTGTGTCTCTGGAATTTCCGCTTGAAAAAAGAACAGCCCAGTTCCAAATTCCGTTGCCGGATCATATCGCAACCGCGTGCAAAGCCCTCGGTCTTACGGTTCAGTCTTGACAGAACCGGCGGTTTTCTCCATCATACGCCGTAGTATATGGAAAATCCCCCGTTCAACCGTGCATATCTTGAATCGCTGTCAACTGCCGACCTTGTCGATATGGCAGACGACAACGGAATCGATATCCCGGAAGGCCTGAACAGACGTTTCATCATCGGAGAACTGCTTGATCTCGCCGACGAACGATCCGGTTCCGCCCGCGATTCCGGAATCCTTGTCGAAACAGACATCACCGCATCCCACGACGTCTTACCGGAAACTTACAACGAAACCGGCATCTCGGTGCTGCTTCGCGATCCGGGCTGGGTATTCGTGTACTGGGATTTTCATTCAAACCTGTTTTCGGCGATTACCCAACATCATCGGTTCGAGACCTTCTTCCTCAGGGTCAACTCGCTTTCCTCTGCCTCACCGGCAACCCTTATTGACTATTTCGACGTCGAAGTCGGAGTGTACGACCGAAAATGGTATGTGCATTTTCCCGGAAAAGCCTACGCCTGCCGCGTAGATCTGTATACCAAAAACTCGCAGGAAAAAGAACAGCTTCTGGCACGTTCGCCCGAAATTGTCATTCCCTGCTGCGAAATACTGGATAGTCCGATACCCGGAAGCCGCAAAGAGTCTCCCGTACTGGAACTGTCCGGAATTACTGTATTGCGGAAAAACCATTTCCGTAATCACCGGCAATCATTTGGCTCATAATCCGGAGAAATCAGCTATGTCAGATACTTCTATACAAATCATTCTTGACGCAGACATGCCGTTTATCCGTCATCCGGACAAACCCGGCTGCGTCGAAGAAAGCAGATTTTTCGACTCTCTTTCGTTTACCTATCTACCGCTTCTGCGAAGCTGCACCGCGCTGGAAACCGAGGGCATTCCTTTTAAATTGGCAATCGCGTTTTCTCCAACGCTTTGCGAAATGATGTCCGATCCGCTGCTGCAAACCCGCTACATCGAATATCTCGATCGTACCATAGAGTATGGTCTGTCCGAACTCGAACGCTGCTCCTCAGATCCCGCGCTCAGGGAACTGATCAAACTCAACATGGACATGATGCAGCTCAACCGCCGGGACTACGTAGAAATCTACGACCGGAACATTCTGGGCAAATTCGACTACTTTGCCACGCACGGCTTTATTGAGATTCTCGCGACGACTGCCACAAGCTGTTTTCTTCCCATGTTCTCCGACATACCCGAAGCCGTGAACGCGCAGATAGAAACCGGTTTATTGACATACCGGACTCATTTTACCGCAATCCCTTCCGGTTTCTGGCTGCCTGCCATGGCGTATACCCCCGGGATAGAAGTCGTGCTCAAGTCCTACGGTTTCCAGTACACAGTGCTCGAAACACATGGGCTGCTGTTCGCGTCTCCTGCTCCCGACACCGGAATATTTGCTTCCGCAACCTGTAAAAACGGACTTTCGGTTTTTGCCCGCGACAAAAATGCGTGTCTTGAAGTGACCGATCCCTCCACCGGCTTTGCACGGGCTCCGTTTTGCCTTGATACCGAACGGGATATCGGTTTCGAACTCGACAGCGAAACGCTTGCCCCGCTGTTCGATGTGAATACCGGACGCCGCCTGACCGGCTTCCGATACTGGTCCCGGCATGCCGGCGCGGACGGAAAAAGGGCAGTCTACGAACCTGCCAAGGCTCACGAGGCTGTACGGGCACAAGCCCTCGAATTTCTTGACCGCAGGAAAGAAACCCTCGAAAAAGCCTCCTCCCTTCTTGAAGGTGAACCGGTCTGTATAACCTGCGCGTTTCCGGCCTCGTATTTCGGAACCGAATGGTACGAAGGCGTCGCCTGGCTCGAATCTCTCTTTCGCCAGGCAGCAGTTCGTTCCGATATTTCCTTTTCGCTCCCTCTTGCCAATGTGCGGCTTCGTCCTGCAGAAAAACGGATCGATCCCTACCACTCATCCTGGTTCGCCAGCGGTTACGCCGAAGAAGTGCTGAACAGCACAAACGACTGGATGTATCCGTATGTCAGGAAAGCGACTGTCCGCATGATCGATCTCGCCGACCGCTTCCCGGACGACACCGGTCTCAAGGAACGCTCCCTCAACATGGCCGCGCGCGAACTGTTGCTTGCACAAACCCTTGACTGGTATACCGGCATGACCCGCAGCGAAGAATCCGAATACGCCAAAGCCCGTTTCGAAGAGAGCCTGAAAGCCTTTACCGTCGTCTACGAATCCCTCGGTTCAAATTTTATCAGCACCGAATGGCTTACCACAACAGAAAAAAAGCATAACCTGTTCAGGGACATGAATTACCGGGTGTTCAGCCACAAAAAATAGTTCTGTATCTATAACGGGATCGAGGCAGAACGCTCAACGACGGGCGAACGCTTCGCGAACCTCCGGTTCGCACTTCGGAGCCCCCTCATGCGAACGCCCCAAGTCGGGCGTCAGCGCATCCGGAAGGCTGCCGTCACTTGCTGCTCAGGGGTCAGTTCCGCCGGCTTGTGCTTCTGAATCCTCGAGTATCTGCAGTTTCCGTATTTCCTGCTGAATTTGTATCGTATACAGCGCTGTACGCACGCCCTCGATTGCCGGATCAAACCGCTTGTCCAGATCGAGCGCGGCATTCCAGACTTCGACTGCTTCATCAAGTTCTCCGAGCGCATACAGCCGCAATCCTTCGATATACAGTTTTTCGATCCGCTTTTGCCGGTCGGCACGGCCTCTGTCTCCAAGGTTCAGCTTTGCGGCAAGGCTGATCCGGTTGAACACTGCCGCCTGTGTTGTCATATCCAGGGTATAATTGATATTAAACTGAATATCGTTCACATTCATTTCGCCCCCCAGGCTGATTCTCGGATTCGCACCCTTTAACTGAAGTCCTCCGAGCAGCGTAAAAAAAGAGGCGAATTCCACCGAAAAACCCGCTCCGAATACAGTTCGTCCGGAGTTTTTGAGGTTCA
>Ga0116149_1004824_pt1 | contig 12976 bp, 15 predicted proteins | sample AD_UKC057_MetaG_FD_89787 | JGI IMG/M metagenome (GOLD analysis project Ga0116149, IMG submission 89787) | Active sludge microbial communities of municipal wastewater-treating anaerobic digesters from USA - AD_UKC057_MetaG | ecosystem: Engineered > Bioreactor > Anaerobic > Digestate | place: USA...
TCGATATTTCCATCTCTCTTGACAGGCAAGCGCATGCATCCGAATCCTAGAATAGACAGGTCGATTGGCAGCTTTTTCATCCTTCGATAGAGCATTGCAGCACCCCAAAGTTCCTTAATTGCTTTCTGGTTGACCGGGTATGGAAAATCAATCCCCACAAGCTTCAGACTCTCTTCTTTCCAACTATTTGGCTCTATGGCTTGAGAATGCTTTCGCACTGAATAAAGCAAGAATCAGAAAGCATAAATCTGACTGCCTTCTGATGCCATGTCTTTCACAAGATGCTCATAGAAGTTCTCGGGCACTATCACGCCCTCCCCGGCCTGCAAGCCTCTGGCTTCCAGATCCTCTTTGCAGGCCAAAATCGTCTTTGCTGGCACGGCCCGAAGCAAATCGAATTCCAACAGATTGTATACGCCATCTCCAGCCAGGTACAATGAGGCATTGTCCAAATGCTCTATCAGATGGAGGCACAATTTTGCCCGGTCACTTTGGGGCGGCTTGGTCAGAAGAAAAATCCCTCTCTTGTCCATGGATCTCCTCATAGCAATATCAAACAATCGGCAGCCAGAATCTGTTCCATGAATATGTCCTCATCGACAAGCTCTACTCTCTCTATCAGACCCTGATTCATGAGTCCTCTCTTCCCCAGAGATGGTTCATGTGCTATGATCCGAACCTCAGGATAGGCATAGATTATATCCGAGAGGTTTGGCACACCCAGAGCCATGCTATCCTGGCCGGTCAGGGACAGGTAGACTCCATCGGCATATAGCCCAATAGTTGCATCCATCTTTATGCTCACCGCAGCTGCATTAAGCACGCCGTAAGCTTTCTCGCTCCCATAGGGTGCGACATCCAGTAGGTAGAAGACGGATCTCATCTCGATAAGGAAATTACCCTGTCGCTGTCCTTCAGCATCTCCGCCAGATCATAGAGGCTGGTGATCTTTATTCCCTGAAGATAATCCGAGCAGATGCCGCCCACATCTGCCTGATAGCCTCTGGCTGCGGCGCACCTGAGGCAGGCCCTGACCACAGCGCCCCTATCGGCCAGCTCTTGGAAAAGCCGGCCTGTATCTGCAAAAAGAGAGGGCTTCTGCCCGCTCTTTGGCACATGCACCGCATCCAGATACAGGAATATATTCACCTGGAAGACCTTCAATTTCAACGCCTCAGATGCGATCTTATAGGCCATCTCCGCATACTGGGAGATATAAGGCCCATCTGTGAGGATGATGGTCAGTGTCTTCAAGAGATCCTCATTCAGACTTCAAAGGTACTCCAATAGAGTCCTGATGTGCTCCAGATTCGTGCCATACCTGGCCTCAAGCAGAGGCGTGCATTTGTCCAGAGCGGTCTCCCTTCCCACCAGCTTGATGGCAAAGGCATAGCAGCTCTGCTCTTCGCAGACCCGGCAGTCGCTCTTGGGCAGATATTTGTAGAGCTCGGCATGGTCCACTTTGACCTTTTCCCGAGGGACGGGCGTCACGCCCTTCTCAATAGCCTCATTGATAGTCTTCTTCAGATCATCCAGTGTCTCCCGAGCCTCTTCATCGCTCTTGATCATGGTCATGGTCACATTGCCCGCAGCATAGATGGTGATGAGGATATTGCCCTTCTGGATGATGAGAGCCCCAATCTTATCCGAGTACCTGGCTCGTGGAAACAATGGCTCCAGGAGTTTGAGGGCTCCGCCCAGAGGTGGTTCGAAGCGGGCGATTATCCGGAACTTGCTGGCATCGGCAATGCAGGGCAGGAGCTGGCGCAGCTCGACGACTTGCAGGGGCTTGGTTCCGGCAAGGTCCTTTGTTGCCTCAGCAGGCTTCTCTGCCTTGCTCTCCATGAAGTTCTTTCCAAAATCGGTCAGGATGATCCGGCCTTCTTTATCCTCAGCTAGCCCCGCCTGCTGGAGCATCTGCAGGTGATAGTCGAGCATGGAGCCACCGGCAGCAGTCTCGACCTCATCTCTTGTTCGGTCTCTTTCCACGAGCATGGCCATGATTTTTCTTCTCGTGGCATTGGCCATGGCATTGCTCACGAGCTTGACGTCTGCCTGTCCTCCAACCATATCATCCACCCGATGCGCAAATCACTCATTTTGTTTTGAAACGTCCGGCTAAGCCGACCATATCAATAACTGCCTCAGACGAGATACTGTATCGACACCACTTTCCTTCTTTTCTCTCTTTTACCAGGCCAGCATCCTCAAGTATGGAGAGATTATGGGATATCGAGGACTGCGGTCTTTTAAGAGCCAGCATTATCTCACAGATGCATGCCTCCCCTCCGCTTAGGAGTTTGAGGATCTTGAGGCGGGTTGCATCTGCTACAGCTTTGAAGACTTTTATCTCAGCAGTTAATTTCTCCCCCTCAATCTGTTTTGCCTGAGTGCATATCTGAAGACATCGCTCTTTAGCAATGCTCCGATCTCCATAAAGCCTGGTCAGAGTATTTTCTGCGCTGCAGCAAGCGCTACTGGCCAGGCATGATTCTTTATCATTCTCGGGCAAATTGACGGGCATTCTTTTGCTCGGGATCATTGGCAGTTCTCTATCCAGCACAGCCTACCTCAATGATTCTTGATTCAATACTTGAACTAATCCATTTATTCATATATAAGGATATCTAGATTTGATTCTCCTGGCAAGAGAGATATGAATATTCTAAGAACGTTCCAAAGTGATGGTATTTGCAGCATTTCGCTGCCACAAAGTTGCAGACGAGCTTACCATATTTCACTGGTCTCGGAAGTTGGTGGAAAGGCAAGCTATATAGCTTCTCGGCAGTAATTATGCGAGTGAGTTGTGAAATGTACCCCAGTCCTAATCGAGCGAAAGAAAGGATGCCTACTATTAAGGCAAAAGGTGTTACCCTATCCGAGAAGTATCTAAATAGCCTTTGTGAAAAGAGTTTTCTTTCTCTCTGGAGCTACCCTGGTGTCTTCAAGGATCAGAAGGTCAGAGGCAAAGGGGATGGAAAAGAACTCTGCGACATGATGGTTGTATTTGACGATCACGTTTTGATATTCTCAGACAAACATTGTTCATTTCCGGATTCTGGAAAAATGGAATTGGACTGGCGGCGATGGTACAAACGAGCTATCCAAAGTTCCGCTGATCAAGCATGGGGAGCAGAACGCTGGTTAAGAGAGCACCCTGATAGAGTATATCTGGATCGTGCCTGCACTCAGCAATTCCCTCTTCCTATTCCATCAAATGAATCTTCAAGATATCATCTGATAGTGGTTGCTAACGGAAGCGAAGACAGATGCAAGGCGAAATTCTGCGGGGGGACTGGGAGCCTGATGTTCAATTCCTCGCTAGGGCAACAAGGGAATGCAGATAAATTATCCTCAACGCCGTTCACAGTTGGGGATCTAGATCCTAGCAGAACTTTCGTTCATATACTCACTGAATCTACATTAGATATACTCTTGCAGACGCTCGATACTATAAGCGATTTCGTTTCATATCTTGAAAGGAAGGAAAACCTCATTAGGTCCAAGACGCAGGTGTTTGTTCCAGGAGAAGAGGACCTTCTTGCATACTATCTCATGCACATGAATGAAAATAACATGCATGACTTCGTCTTTGGGAGAGAATTGAGTGGTATTTTCTTGGACGAGGGATTCTGGAAAGATTTTTGCAGTCGACCTGAGCGCAAAGAGCAGCTCAGACAAGATAGCATCAGCTACATTTGGGATGGTCTCATTGAAAGGTTCGCTCACCATGCTCTCAACGCAACACAGTACTATACAAATTGCACAGAGCTATCCGACACTGAAATAGGCCTCCGTTTCATGGCTCGAGAGCCAAGGTTTGCTCGTCGACTGATTGCTAAAGGCCTCAAAGATCTGTACACAAACACACCAGAAGGCATGAGGCGTACCAGATATTATAAACCACTTTCAGATAACGGTCCATTCTACGTCTTTCTGAGCTTGCCTCGCCCGGATTTCATTCCCACCTATGAGCAATATCGTGAAGCCCGCCTTAGCTTTCTCGAAGCATGTTGTAAGGTTGTGAAATATAAGTTCCCAGAGGCTCTCGATATCGTTGGTATCGCGTCAGAGCCAGTGCGTCCTAATTTCGGTAGTTCAGAGGATCTTGTATACCTGGATGCCAGGGTGTGGTCCGATGAACTAAACAGCGAAGCAGCCCGATTGCATCAAGATCTTGGTATTTTTGCCTCTGCAACCACTCATAACGTACATGAGCAAGAGTACCCAGATCCCGTAGCAGCAAAAATCGTCGGGGTGAGACGACCTCCGAAAGTTGGAAGGAATGAGCGCTGTCCATGTGGTAGTGGTAAGAAGTACAAAAAATGTCATGGTAGAATGGGCTTAACAGATAAAACAAAACCATCAGATCCAGCGGTTCGTTGAGCCATACAATATGGGAAAATATTTTAGGTATAGTGCTGCGGTTAGACTATTCTTCAAGTCTCTGACTGTCACATATTGCCTTCGCACCTGCAAAATACCTCTCCTTCAGCTTCAATGCCACATTCACCAGGGCGATAAGCACCGGAACCTCGATCAGTGGTCCGATTACGGCAGCAAAAGCCTCCTGTGATGCTATGCCAAATACCCCCACAGCTACGGCTATGGCCAGCTCGAAGTTGTTGCTGGCCGCGGTGAAGGACAGAGCAGCCGTGTTCTCGTAGTTCACGCCCAGCTTGTAGGCCATAAAGAAGCTGACGAAGAACATCAGCAGGAAATAAATAACCAGAGGCACGGCCACCCGTACCACATCCAGGGGAAGCTGCACAATGTAGTCGCCCTTGAGAGAGAACATGACCACGATGGTGAAGAGCAGAGCTATCAGAGTTAGGGGCGAGATTTTGGGTATGAATTGACTTTCATACCAGCCTTTTCCCCTGGTCTTGATCAGGGAAAATCTGGTTATTATGCCTGCCAGGAAGGGTATGCCCAGATAAATGAATACGCTTTCTGCGATCTGGGATATGGTTACATCTACCAGCGTTCCCTCAGCCACACCCAGCACGGCGGGCAGAACAGTGATGAAGACATAGGCATATAGGGAATAAAACAGCACCTGGAATACGGAGTTGAGTCCCACTAGAGCGGCGCAGTACTCGGTGCAGCCGCAGGCCAGCTCATTCCAAACTATGACCATGGCGATGCATCTCGCCAGGCCGATGAGGATTATGCCATACATGAGATGAGGCTGGTCTCGCAGGAATATCACTGCCAGAGCAAACATCAGAATGGGGCCTACGATCCAATTTTGAATAAGGGAGAGGCTGAGGACCTTTCTATCCTGGAAGACTTTTCCCAGCTCCTCGTACTTTACCTTGGCCAGGGGCGGGTACATCATCAGAATCAGGCCGATGGCGATGGGAATGGATGTAGTGCCGATTTGCAGGCTCAAGATGAATTGGGTTATTCCCGGAGAATAGTAGCCAGCGGCCACGCCGAGGAACATGGCCGCAAATATCCAGACGGTAAGGTAGCGGGATAAGAAATCCAGTCCTTTCCCGACTCCATTCGACATCTGACTCCTCCCACCATAATTAAAAATTAATAGAAATTAATCATGTACTGCCCAGTTTTGTATATTTGGAATCGACCACAACATCCTCGGCGGGAGCGGTCTCATTCCCCGGCTGAGCTGTCTCATGCGCCTTCCAGTCCGCCCAGCTATAGATGCTGGCCTGATATCCCATGAGCTGCAGAGCATAGGCAACCAGAGCGGACCGGCTGTAGTCATCGGAATAGACCACGACCGGCTTTTCCTTGTCCAGCCTGGAGAATACTGCAGTCAGATCACCTACCCCCTTGATCTTGTCTCCTTTGACCACATTGGCGGGATCAAATGCAATAGATCCTGGTATGCGGCCCTTGCCGAAATCCACAAAAGGTCGCACATCAATGATCTGAGCCTGGCCGGACTTAACATAATCATATTCTGCCATCACATCAGACCTGACCGGGGGGCTATACTCTACAGCAGGCTTGCTCTTCTCCGGGACATCTTCGGGCAGGCCTGCTGCCTTCCAGTCGGCCAGGCCTCCATCAAGGATCCTCACCTCTTTTTGTCCCAGGTAGTTCAGCACAAAGAAGGCAAACTGGGCCTGGCCTGAGCTTTCCTGGCCGGCGTAGAGGACCACCGAGTCGCTATTAGATATCCCGGCTTGGCCCAGGAGGCCGGCCAGATCTTCCGCAGTCTTCAGGTTTCCCGCACTCTTCAGAAAGTCCCGGCTTGGGATATGGATAGCGTCCTTGATATGGGTTGTAGCATAGCTATCGTCATCGGACACATCGATGACCACATCTGAGCTGGAGACGCTCTTCATGGGCTTGAGGATCACGCCGTTAGGGTAGGTAGAAGCTCTCTCAATTTGCTTAGGAGTGCTGGCGCCGGATTTCTCAGTGGCATTTTCCTGGATGCTTCCCGACTGGACCGGCTGGACAGCTCCCGGCTCAGAGTCGAGAAAAGCGTGTGGATCCCATGTTCCGCCACTACAGCAGCCTCCTGCATTCACCACAGGAGCGAGAGCAATTAAGGAAAGTGTCAGAATTCCAAGAATACTGGTATAGAATTTCGTCATTGAATGTTTCCTCTTCAAATCTTATCTTCCATCATCTGTTTTGCCAAATTAAGTATCTCAATCACCGCACCATCCGACAGCCGGAACTTAGACCATCTTCCGTCCTTGCGCTCTTTAATGAGACCGGCCTCCTTGAGGATGGAAAGATGATGAGATGTGCTGGATTGCGGACGGTCCACACCAACCTCAATCTCGCAGGCGCACAGCTCTCCTTCTCGCAGGAGAGAAAGGATCTTCAGTCGACAGGGATCAGCCATAGCCTGGAAGATTTTGGCCTCAGATTCAAGTTCGGCCTCATCCAGCCCTATGGTCAGGGTACGCAGCTTGTTCACTTTGCATTCAGCCTTATCTGGATCGCCAATAAGCCGGGTCATCCTTTCCACAGCTTCTTTTGGAATACATGATGACATAGATCTATCCGCTCTCTTCAGCAGCAACAGCAGCCCTTTTGAGGTAGGAGCTTTCTCGCTTCCCGCTGGAGGCAGCTCTCGCAAATCCTTATTCTACCCTTCTCTTTATGAGCAGCAATGAAAAAGGACTCGCCATCTTGGTTGCATATTTCGCATTTCATAGCGCTCATCTTTGTCATTCACTAATTCTCTTTGCAGATCTGTCATGCAAGTATCATCTGCTAATCGGCCTCCAGCCACAGATGTCTATGGTTCTGTATCAATCCATTTCGATATATAAGATTTTCCCGTCAAAGAGCCAACCCTAAATACGACATTCGTCTATAATTAAATATAAAAAATTTAATGAAAATAACTATGCTACATTGAAGTCAAAATTAAAAATTGAAAACCCATAAGATAGCCAGAATATAATTAGACTTGATTGGTTAGGCTAAAAAATCCACTCATGTAAGGCTATATAGATCATACTGTCGAAAGACTTATATCCAATAATGTCGATATGCCTCTAACCTTAGCTGATGGTGTTGGATTCAGTGTGGAACGGATATCAAGAAGCATGAGCATTTAGGTGTGAGTCAATAATGCATGGCGAAGCTAAACCAAAGTCTGTCACCCGGTTTGATCCGGTTTCCAGCTTTCTTGTTTCTACTCTATTTGCGGGGGAGCTAAAACCAGGATGGAAAAGGCAACCAGCCCAATATTTAAGGAGCTAATTGCCGTGCTCTTTGGCGACATCTCCTCTATCATGAATTAATTTCAGCCAGTGTCAAGACAAATCTGTAGTTAAAGGAGAATGCATCATGAATATGATCAAGAAGACAGTTAGAATAGTCTCAATTATTACGATCGTCCTTATAGCATCTGGCTTTTGTGCCATAGGAGCGGAATACTCTGTGGGATCAGGAGATGATGAATGGTGGACCGCATATCCAGATCAGTCTTCTGGAGCAGGTGGCGATGTCAATCACCCATCTTGGGTCTTGGATGCCCTGAAGAGCAATCCCGTGCTGATCTATGTGCACAAGTCGTGCTCCTATTGTGTACCTCAGACAGAAGCCGTGCAGAATATCACCGATGAATTCAATGACAAGATCACAGTTTTCGAGATGAGCGCTGACGATGATGCCAGGTCTGAGGAAGCCATGCAGGCCTATGATCCAAACGGCGGCACCATGTATGTGCCTCTGACCGCCGTGTTGACTTTGGGCACCAATTCCGACGGCGAGGTCGTTCCGGTCTGGCATAGCACAGATGAAGTGACTGGTGATGGCTGGATCAAGAATTATGTGGAGGATGCCATAAGCCAATATGATGAAAACTCCGCTAACTGGAATCCTTGAAGCGAGAGCTGATAAAATTGGATCGGGGCTATGCCAATAAAATTTAAAAAATCCCTGGTATCGGGGCCTGTCACATTTTTTGTTATCTTAAGTTCTATCTTCTTTATTTGGACGTCCTCTGTCTTATCTCAGGAGGCTTTAGCTCCTGATTTTCAGGCGGAGGACCTTGATGGGAAAGATGTATCTCTTTCCGACTATCGGGGTGAGGTTGTTCTTCTGCATATAACCAACATCGAAAATCCCCTTTGCCGGGAGTGCGAGCATGCTCTGAATGCCCAGACCAGCCAGCTTTCACTTCTGGCCGAGAAGGATCCGGGCATAAGAATCATAACCCTCAATGTCAGGAAAAATCCCTACTCCAAAGACGGCAGATATTGGGCCAAAGCTTGGTGGAACATCAATGTCACCTGGCCTTGGATTGAGGATTATTCTCCCTATCCACTCACCGGAAAGTACATCGATTACTCCACTCTGGAGGGAGGCTTTGCCAATCCTACTCTGATCTTGATAGACAAAGAAGGAAATGTAGGCGGTTTGTACCATGTCTATCAACTGGGCAAGGGAGAGATAGACGGCATACAGAGCGCGGAGAACTTGTCCCGCGACCTCGCAGGCATAGCGCAGGGAGATGCCGCGAGTTTTAAGGCAATCGCATCCCAGAAGGGTGTAAACTACCTGGGCATGTTTGTCCTGGGCATTGTGACATCGCTGTCGCCCTGCTCCGTAGCCCTGCTCCTGGCCATGTTCTCTTATGTCATGACCGCCCGCCGCAAGGAGGAGTATCTGAAGAAGTCTGCCTCCGCTTCCAAGGAGGGCTTCATGATAGGGGTGGCCTTCACCCTGGGCATGGCCGCGGTCTTCTTTGTGGTGGGACTGTTTTTATCCGACATAGGCGTCTTCATCCGCCAGGCCCGGTTCTTCGATCTGGCCGCCGGGCTGCTGATGATCATACTGGGCATCAATATCATCAAGCCCATTGGGGAGATCATCGAGCCGGTGCGCTCCCGCCTCACTTTAGGCCGGGGCAGCTCTGATGCCCTTGACGGGGAGACCGCTCCAGTGAAGAAAGGCATAATGGAGAGGCTGGTCCATTTCTCAATAGGGCTCTTCCAATACTCTGCTTTCATTGGAGCCTTTGCACTCGGTGTCTTTTTTGCCTTGGGATGGGCTCCTTGTGCCGTGTCCCTGGTATTTCCGGTGCTTATCTGGCTCGTATCCCAGAATGTGACTGCTCTAGGTGGCGGCATGATGCTATTTGTCTTCGGAGTCGGCCACGGTGTGCCAGTTATTCCCATAGCTACGTTCTCCAGAGCTGTGGGCGGGCAGATCGGGGAGAAGTACATGGCAGCGGGAAAATATGTCACCAAGATCTTCGGCGTGGCGGTGATTGTGATCGGTCTCATATATGCAGTTAGGTTCTTTGGGTACAAGATGTGGTAATGAGAAGCTATGACCACAAATATGGCAGACCAGCAAAAAAAGAAGGTGCTCTTTCTATGCACCCACAACTCCGCCCGCTCCCAGATGGCCGAGGGCCTCCTTCGGGCCATGCACGGCGAAGTATACGAGGCCTGCAGCGCCGGCGTGGTTGCCACCTCGGTCGATCCCCGCGCCGTGCTGGTGATGAAAGAGATAGGCATTGACATCTCCGGCCAGCGCTCCAAGACCTCTTCTGAGTTTGGGGATACCATATTCGATCTGGCGGTCACCGTCTGCGACAGGGCCAGACAGGCCTGCCCCATCTGCAGCATAAATCTTGATCTTCCCAGCAGCTTGCCGAAGGCCAGAGAGGTCATTCACAGGAGCTTTGAGGACCCTGCCGCAGCCTCGGGATCGTGGGAGGAGCAGATCGAGGCCTTCCGGCGAATTAGAGATGAGATAGCGGATTGGATCTCTCGAACCAGGGGGATATTACATCCATAAGTGCAGGTTTATTTCTTGATCATCCTCTTGATCTCCTCCACCGTCGCCGTCCTTCCCATCATCACCGACTTGCCGTCGATGTAAAGGGCGGGTGTCATCATCACTCCCCGATTCATGATCTCCTGGATGCTGTCCACCTTGATCACCTCGGCAGAGATACTCGACTCAGCCACAGCCTTCTCCACATTCTTCAGCAGGCTCTTGCACTTGGCGCAGCCTGTCCCCATCACTTCAATCTTAACCATTTTATTCACCAGAGATTTTAACTCTAAACAGCTTTGATCGGAATTTCCATTTTGCGATTCATAAAACTATGGCTCCATAGAGCATTCCCGCCAGAGTTGACATGATCACAACCAGGCTGAAGTAGACGCTGGCTTTTTTGGCTCCAATGACCCTCCAGATAACGATCATACTGGGAAGGCTCAGCGACGGGCCAGCCAACAAGAGCGCCAGGGCCGGGCCGGCGGCGGTCACTCCCGTGCTGTATCCGAAGAGAGTGCCGACTATGGGAACCTCCAGCAATGTGGGCATATAGAGTAAAGCCCCAACAATTGAGCCCGTAAAGCAGGCCAAAAAGCTGTTTGTGCCCAGATAGCTCCTGAGCATCTCGGCGGGGATGAAGTAGCCGATGACGCCGGTGATAAATGTTCCGACCACCAGCAAGGGAAAGATCTTCTTGGCCAGCCATGCCGTTTCGCCCATGAAGGAATCCCTCTCTTCAGGCTGGTAATATTTCATCATCATCCAGGCGGCTGTTGCTGCCAGCGCTCCGACGATTATCGCCTTGGGTAGGAGCGGCAAAGCATTTGAGGTAGCAGTCAGCAATATGGCCACCAGTACAGCCATAAAGATGGCGGTAATGTATTTGGGACGACTCTCTCCAGAAGGATCAGCTTCTGCTTGAAGCGCAGAAGAGAGATCAGAATTGGCCCGGCACTTTTCATCAGACTTCTGGAATATCGATGCCATGATCAGGCCTATGACCACGGCCATGCCTACCGCCGCCACCGCCCTGGCCAGACCCAGGTCCAGGCCCAAAACCCGCGCCGTAAGGATGATGGCCATGAGGTTTATGGCCGGTCCGGAGAAGAGAAAGGCGGTTGCCGGACCTATGCCTGCGCCCCGTTTCTCGATCCCGGCAAACATGGGCAGGATGGTGCAGCTGCATACAGCCAGGATGGTTCCTGACGTGGCAGCCACGCTGTAGCAGAGCCATTTGGGAGAATCTGCTCCGAAGTATTTGAGCACGGTCTCCTTGTGCAGCAGAGCGGCAATGGCTCCGGCAATGAAGAACGCAGGCACCAGGCAGGTCAGGACATGGGCTGATAGGTATTCCATTAATGTTGAGAAGCCGGCTTGCAGGGCAGCCATAATGGTGAAAGTAACCGTGAGTATCATCTCCCTCTGTTCAATGATTTCTCTAGAATCCTTCCCGCCTCGGCCAGATACGATATCTGCTTTAAGGCCAGGCTGTCCACCAGGCGAATTAAATCGAATACTTGGGGATCTTTTATGCTGTAGAGCGTCCTTTTGCCGTCGATCTTGCGCTCCAGGATATCTGCTTCGTAGAGTATGTTCAGATGTTTTGATATAGTAGATTGAGACCTCTGGAAGGCAGGAAGTATCTCGCACACGCACCTCTCGCCTCCCGCCAGAAACTCCAGCAGCTCCAGGCGGGTGGGATCGGATAAGGCTCCAAGGATCTTGATGCGCAAATCCGAGATGGATTTTTGAGTCATGATGATCGTGCTAAAAGCTTATTGAGATATAAACATATCGACATAAGACGATTATAAACTGCTAGTGGTCAGATCAGAGCGAATCAGAGAATGATCAGTGCTCGGGCTGCCAAAAAAATTATTGCCGCGATCATGCAGCCGCGGCCTTGAGCATTTAGAACTGGATCTGGCTTGCTAATGGGTCGACCCATTTAACCTCGACCGGCTGGGCGGAGATGTCGAATGTGGAGATGATATCCCCTTCCCCATCCAGCAGGGAGACGAAGCTGTCCACCCACAGGGGCTCACTGCTGTTGGTGTAAATATCAGTCGCGCTTGCGGCACCTGCTCCCTCATGGACCCGCACCGCGGCTCCCTCCTCCAAAATCATACTGGGGAAGGTGAAGGTGGTGCTGCCGCCAGAAGAGAGACTCCAGTTGGCCAGGTCCCATTCGCCTACCGCCTGGCTGGTCACCTCAACAAACCTGTCATCGCCCGTGCCTACTTTGCTGATGCCAAGCTTGGTGGAAGGAGAAAGCCTTCCCGCATCTCGGGTGAACACTGCGGTCCGGTCGGTCGTTGCAGAGACATCTGTGTAGCCCGACGCTGCGTCCTTGCCCAGATTGGTGGACTCACCGGCATAGACAGAGAGCTGCTTGAAGCGGGAGGCGATAGCCTCTGGCGCAGCCTTAACGGCATCCAGAACGGAAGCAGCCTCAGCAGAGACATCCTCCGCCGCAGAGACAGCTTCCTCTGCTGCCGGAGCGATGGACTCGACGGCAGCCTCAACCACAGCCGCCGCAGCCGGAGCAGCTGCACTGATATTGGTATCATTCAAGGCTGCGGTTAAATTGCTGGCATTCAACAATTCGGTCATATTTGTAGCATTCCCGGCCTCCTGAGCCGGGACTGGAGCCGCCAGAATGGCAGCTAATGCAGTTAGCAGTATCAAAGCAATATTGCATCTCATATTGTTTACCTCAAGATATGGCTCGCTTAGAAAA
>Ga0116149_1004829_pt1 | contig 12968 bp, 13 predicted proteins | sample AD_UKC057_MetaG_FD_89787 | JGI IMG/M metagenome (GOLD analysis project Ga0116149, IMG submission 89787) | Active sludge microbial communities of municipal wastewater-treating anaerobic digesters from USA - AD_UKC057_MetaG | ecosystem: Engineered > Bioreactor > Anaerobic > Digestate | place: USA...
ATCTGCTCGATTGCTTCTGGCGAAGTTACTTCTTCGGCAAAATCTTTCACGGCCTGATCGTATGGCTTGGTAGAAAAATGACGTGCTGCCATTTCAACCATGCCCTGGGCGACTTCTTCGCTGCCTTCGCCAAGAACGCCTTTAAAGGTGTCGAAAAGAAAGTTTTTCAAACCCTTTGATGCAATTTCTTTTGCCGCGCCTTTTTTAAACCATGATGCAACTTTGGTTGGAGTTATCCCGCCAAGGTTTTCGATGATCGCATGAGGCGCGGCAAACAAAGCAGCCGACCCGGCTCCACCGCCAGCTTCTTTCACTGAGGTATAAACTTCTGGCAATGACATCAAGCCATAGGTTGCCGCTGCTCCACCGACTGCTTCTGGAGTTAAAATCGCTGCTGCCCGACCGGATTGTGGCAACAGTCCAGCGAGCAATTTACTACCCGATATTGCACGGCCGGCCAGACCAGTGGCAAGCATCGTCGGCAGGTTTTCGCCTACCACGTCAGTTATAAACTGCGGCACGTCTGCAGCGGTAAGCTCTGAATATGTCTTTCCAAGACCGGGCACGGTTTCGGCTACGACCTGCTCACGCTCTGCTACATTCTTGCGCACTTCGTCAGCGGTTTCACCAGCACCGACAACATCGAGGCCAAAGGCGGCAAGCTTCGAGGGAACGGCAGCGAGTTGTGACATGCCGCGCTGGAATGGAGCGGTTACGTATCGTTCAATTGCGTCCTGATTGGCCCGGTTCATTTCAAGAAACTGCCGTTCGGTTTCGGCAATGGCCTCTGCTTCGTTCATTTCTCTGAACGAATCTTTTTCATGCAACGCCTGCAGCAACAGCTTCGCTTTTTGGGTAATGTCCTGCTGCTCTTCTTTGCTCAAGTCATTCCATACGGGGCTGTTTTTGAGCTTTACAAAGTCGGTTCTAAACTGCTGTGCAAGTCTTGCCATGTTATTGCTTCCTTATTTCTTCTGAAGGGATTTTGCCCATTTTGCGAAAAAGTCGCCGATCTGGTTATATGCGTTGCTTTTCTGCTTCGGCGCAACAGGCTTTCCGGTCGTCTGCTGAGTCTTCGGCAGATAACTTTGTGCCAATGCTTTTTCTTCTTCGGTTGGCATAAAGCCAGCATCGCCAGTCAGCACGCCGCGTTGTGATTCAAGTTCGCGCAACTGCGCCACAAGGCCGCGAACTATTGCGGGGTCGGCATCTTCGTATGCGCTTTCTCTGGCAATGTCAGCCTTGATTTTCTCGATCTGTTTATCAACTGCGGCCAGGCGCTTATTATTGGTTTTCTGGTCTGTTATCGGGCTTGTTCTGCCACCGCCGGAAACCTGAGCGCCAGAACTGCCGCCACGAGAACCGGGTGCCTTTTCGATGCCGAGTTTTACGCGCTCCTGCTTCGCTTCGGTGATTGCCTTTTGGCGTGCCTGTTCACGTTCATACGGCGAGCTGTTGATGATGTCGCGTGCCATCTTCAGGTAATTCTGCATGAAGGATTCATCGCCCCTGGTCTGAACGAACTGCGCTGCTTTGCCAAGGTCGCCAGCCGCAAGAGCTTCGCGAAGTCCGGGCGTTGTTTCAATCTTGATAGCATTGGCTTTCTCGGTAATCTTGCGCTGAACGTCGGCGATGAAGTTCATTTCAGCTTCTTTGCGTCTGAATTCATTGGGCTGCGCAGCATCTTTTAACTGCTGTTCCTGCTCGAACTTCATGCGCTGTTCTTCAAGGGCAAGCGGTATCAGGGTCTTGCGCTTCTGAACTTCTTCAGATAGCTGTTGCTGTTTCGCCTGCCGTTCAAGTTCTCTATTGGTAAACGCATTGACGCCCTGAGTCAGGCCGCCAAGCAATCCGGTTACGAATGACATAGTTTGCTCCTTATCTGCCAGGTATCAGAAACGAGGTGAACGGGTTGCCTGATGCCGCGCCTATAGCCGCCGCTGCTGCATTGTTTGCCATCGAGTTATTCGTTGCCATCATGGCGTTAGAGGTCGGCGGCTGGTAAGTCATCATGCCGTTGAGCAAAGCACTTGTTAGGCCGCCCCATGCACCGGCAGTCTGATTCTGTTGTGCTGCCTGGCCCTGCATCAGCATCGGTATCTGGCTGTTAAAATTCATCGCCGTGCCAGTTGCTGCGCTTCTGAGATTCAACGCACGATCAAGAAGCGTCTGTGTAAGCTGAGAACCCGCAGCGAGATTCTGGCCACGCCTGTCGTTTCTCTGAGCTTCGAGGCTGCCAAGCAAACCGGCGCGCTGCATGCCAATCCCTTGCATCATGCTGTTTGCGACGCCACCGGTCAGGCCACGCTTTCCCATTATGCGGGCAGCCTGCTCCATAGAAGATCTGATACTGCCCTCCATCTGACCACGCTGCGCGTTGTAGGTTGTGTCCGGCGCTGTTTTAAGCCAGTTAAGGTAGTCGCTTGTCCACTGGTTCGCCTGACTTTCTGCGCCTGTGCCGTAGTTGCCGCCACCTTTTAACATCTGGTCGGCCAGGTCCATGTTTTCACGAATGACGGCCATCTTCTGCTGCTCTGCTGATTGCTGCGCGTTAATGGCCGCCCGCTGTGTTTTGTTTGCATCCTTGCTCGATTTGTAGCCAAGCAGGGCGCTCGCCCCGGTTACGATTGCTGGTATTGTCCACCACGCCATAAAATCAGCCTCCTTGCTTGATTTTCCCGAAAATGCGCTGGATGTCCACGCGCTGTTTGGCAACGTTGCTTATTGGCATGTCGATATTACTAGTCCATTCCGGCACGTCGGTTGCCGATATGATTGCATCGCCGCTGACGGTATCGTGCAGAATAAACTTGAACCGGCCAGACGCGCCGAAGGTGTATGTCGCTTCGAATAACGTCAGAAATGTCAGGCCAGTTGGAACCGCTGACAAGTAATTTGTAATGTCAGCAAATTGCCCAAGTGGCCCCATTGCATAAAGAACAAGACCGGTAAGACTGCCGCCTGTGCCGTAAATCATTACGCTGATTCTGTCGCTGTCGCCTTTGCCAACAACGCCAGGTGTCAGGAGCAAAAGATTGTTTGTAACTGAAAGTCGCTCCATTATTCTTTTCTCCCGAACTCATAAATTTTGGAATTGCTTTGCCCGATGAATCGATAGGAAAAGTAATTGCAGCGATAAGGTGGCACGGTAAAATCTTCTGTCTGAGGTATTGTGCCGCTGATGCTGAAAGCTATCTCATCGATTTTTACGCCGTCGCCGTAAAGTTCAACGGTAAAATTTCCAAGCCCGCGCACAAACATTCGCCTTGCGCCAACCCACCAACCAGGACTGCCAAACTCTTTACTTTTATATGAAAATTCTGTAGTCGCGGGGTTGCCAATCAAAAAACCACCAGTCACAGTATCGAACACCAAACGGCGAAGTAGGTATTTGCCGCCTGTTGTTGTTGGTTCGCCATATCCAAGAACCAGAAATCTGTTGTCGACTACGCCGCTACCATGAGCGTTTATAGTGGTCGGATAAACCACAGGAAACATTTTGTTTATTTTTTCAGAAATAAGATTGAATGCGTTACCAAAAATGGAGTGGATGCTTTTGCCGACTGCGCGTTCTGTTTTTTCGGTTGAAATAAAAATTATTTGGTTGCCGACAGCAGCAGAGCCGCCAACCCATGCGCCGCCGACGCCAGTGTTCGAAATTTCTTTCAGCACAAAGTCTGATTCATCATTGCCATAAAGAGCGTATGGCCCTTCTTCTGTAATGATGTAAAGAGTTTCGTCGATAGACCACAAAGCCTGTATCGGGCTGTTGAAAGAAAAGTAATTGTTAAACGGGAACTCACCAAAAATGTTTTGCTTTGAAAAGAATAGCAGATGACCCGGTTCGCGCTGATCTGCGCCGGTTTCAACAAATGGCCTTGGTAACCATAGCCTGCCGTTGTGAATGGCGAATAGGTTCACAGACGAAGACGATATGTCATACGGGTCGTAAACATCGACTGTATTCAACGGCAGAGTCAATTCAGAGTCGTTGAATGTGTCCAGATATGACGTTGCGTTATCCGTCACTGCCTGAATGGTTGGGTGCGGAAGCTGCAAGTATTCTGCGCTCCCAAGCGGTCGGCGATAAATGCGCCACTCAAGGTCTTCTTTCAACGGGTAGTTGCTGCCCATGCCTGGAAAGTCCTTAAAGCCAAGCTGGTAGATTCCGTCTGTGTAGGCCGTGACAAAAAACGGTCGGCTTTCTTCGCCGGCAACTGGGTCGAAAAGGGTTATGGCATAATTGTATTCTTTCGCCGGATAAAACGGGCCAGGCCCGACCGACGTATCACACAGAACTGGCTTTACGCCATAGTTCCAGCCAATATTATTCGGCGGGTATCTTAACCCGATAATGTCATTGCCACCGGTTAAAACTCTCTGAAGCACTCCAATAAATCCGATAGGCACAGAGGGGTCTACCCGAATAACATTTCCCTGCGGGTCTTTGCCGCTGCGCATAATGGTTGTGTCGATAGGCCACGACTGGTATTCAAGATAGCCGCGATCTAATCGAAGGTTTATTGCTTCCTGCGATTCTGTATTGCCAATCTTTGTTGGGTCGTTGAGGTTGAGATATCCAAACATTATTTACACCGTCCAGGGGTCGCGTGGAGAGAATGAAATTGGCGCACCGAAGTTCTGCCGGTATTCATTCAGTTTCTGGTTGTAAAGTTGGGCATAGAACTGAACCATTGCCATATCTTTTTCCTGGCCTTCGCGGCTGTAACATTCGACCAAGGCCCACATCCACAAACAGTCGTGATAATCGAGCAGGTGAGTCGGCATGTCAGGGTTGTCTGCATCGGCAGTCATGTCAACCGGTATTCGGACGCAGCGCATTTTCACATCGAAAGAGCTGGTATCAATGTTCTCGGTTTCAAGGGCATACTGATAGATTTTCACTTCGACGTCAGAGGCGGCAACCAATGGCGCTGATAAGGTTATCGTGTAGGCGCCGGATTTGTTAAAGGTAGAGGGTGCCTGAGTAATACCGTTGATCTTTACCGTCACCGAATCGGTCAGGTAATTGTAAGCAGTCGGCAGGGTAATAATCTGAACGCCGGCTGCCAGAGAAAGCGTGTGCGTTATACCAAGGGTAAGACCGTCATACTGAGTTATTTCGACGTCACAATCTGCGGCAAGAGAGCCAACCATTGTTATTTGCTTTGCGCCGGTTATGCTCCACTGGTCGGTATTCTGGTAAACGCCGTTTAGAAACAGGTCGATCATGTCTTGCTGCTGCGGTATGTTGTTGGCGAAATTTATGGCAACAGCTCCGGCGGCAATGGTTGACTCCTGGTGACTTCTGCCGATCGATGACGAATCGATTGTTGGTTTGAATAGCGCCCGAAGACTTGTAGGAATGGGAAATAACCTGACCAGACCATCTTCGATTGTCCAGCTTGTCGGTGAGTCTGCAGTGAGCAGCCGCCAGTCTGCCGACGTGGTTTCAGCGTCGCCGCGTGAAAACTGCGAGACGTTGCCGCCATAATAGTTATCGAGATAGTCAGCACTGACAAATTCAAGCTTTTTGCCGTTCCAGAATACGCCACTGTTTTTCATCAGGCGCGGCGGCATAAAGAATTCGCCGTCATTGGAAGCGGGCGAAAGCGGAAGCATCGTTTCCTTGACCTTGGCGTCACTAACAAACTTTCTGCAGCCACGGTTGATTGCATCGACAATCTCGGTAGTTGTCCAGTGAACCGGTGTTGATCGTTCGCGCAGTCGCTCAATTACCTTTGTTTTCAGTTCGCCAAGATTCATTTTGCTTCCCTTTCAAATGAAAAGGCAGGGGCAGCCCGAAAGCATACCCCCGCCCGACACCGCGAGTTACTTAGAAGCTTTGTCAGCTTCCTGTGCTTTCTTAGCGGGCTTTTCTTCAGTTGGCTTATCAGCCACGGATTTCTTGATTTCAGTGATTTCGGTTACGATACCTTTGCATTCCTTGCGCAGATGATTGGCGACCTGCTGGTCGTCAGTCTGAAAGATACCGCGACGAAATTTGATTTTCTTCGAACCGCACCAGGTTCCAAAGCCGGCATAGATAGACTGAAAAGTAAACATGCTTCTAAGCTCCTTGGTTATACGTTGTAGATAAAGCCGTGATTGGCTTCGTTGTGCAGAGCGGCGCAGCATTCTTCAAGATATTCATCTTTGAAGCCGTCAGCGTCGTTGGCCTGAATGTTTTCACGCAAAACCATTTTCTGCAGGTAATACTTGGTGACGAGAGACATATCGAGCAGCATCGCACAGCCGCCGTAATTGTCTTCGAGCATCTGCGAAAGAATGCGATGGTAGAAAATATCGCATTTACCGAACGGTGACAGATATCGGGTAACATCGAGGCCCCATTCTTTGGTGGCCGGGGTGATGTTCATGTTTGATTTGCTGAGAACTTCGGCGTGCAGGGCTTCCATGAATGAACCAGAAGCAGCCAGAACATACTTGCCGCCGCCGTTGAACATGACATCTTTCAGGAAGCTGTCAAATTTGCCTTTGGTCAGAGAGCCGAGCATATCTTCGCGGTGAGTGGCGATATAGCGCAGCAGACCTTTGGCGACGCGGCGGTTGGTTGAAACGTCTTCTTTCAGGTCGCCGTTGATGAATGAGCGTTCAACACCTTCAAGGTGAAGAATCATTGCATCTCTGCGGGCGTCCTGACGAGCGCCTTTTTCGCCGCGTTCGTAACGCTTGATCTGCATTTCAGAGCGTGACAGTTCAATCGGGGTGCGGTGAATCTGAGTGACGTTGTAGGGCATGGACGGCTTGATTTTGACGCCAACGCCAGAGGTTGCATTTTCAGCATACGAGCTGGAAAGCTTGACAATCTGAGCGCCATCGGCTGCGGCGGCTGCGCCTGCAGAACCCCAGTTCCTGACAACGGTCAGAGCGTCGGTTGTTCTGGTGGTAACAAGAACCTGTTCGCCACCTGTGGCTGATGGAATCCACGCAATGTCATTTACATCGAACATGACGCCAGTGCCGGCGGCCACGTTGATTGTGGTTGCGCTGTCACTGATTGCGCCGTTGATGGTGGTCGACGGCGTGCCCATATCTTTTTCAACCCATTCGGGTTTGATCGAGGTGGCACGAACGCTGCGTTTGATTCTTTCCATGAGCGCATTAAGCGGTGCGATTTCGGCCTGAGCGAAAAAGATACGAGGGTCAACGAACCTGACTCTGGTATCGGGTGATGAATTGTTGAAGCTGGTGGTCTGAGCACCCTTCTGAAGATTGAGACCCATAACAGTAACCTCCGTGTTTTGCTATGGCCGTGAGAGAGTTCAGCCCTCCTGGCCGAGTTAAAATTATTCGAACCCCAGATCTTCCGGGGTTAAAACCGTTTTGTTGCGTTTCGCCGGTTCAGAGCCGGTGCCTGACGACATGGTTCTTGGCGGCTTCGCTGTTGCTTTGGCAGTCGTCTGAGAGCCAGCGGCAGCGTTGAGCTTTTCAGCTTTTTCTTTCGCTTTGCCTTTGGTCGCGTATTCATTTTCAAACTGCTGAATGTATTTAAGACTGAGAGAGAAATCACCTGCACGTTCGGCAGCCTGAATTTTCTTCATTTCGCGAATAGGCAGGTCTTCGAAGCGGTCAAGAACAAACTGGCTGAACTTTTCACCATGCTTGCTCGATATGTTTTTTACCTGTTCAACGGCATTGTCACGTTTTTTCAGCACCTGCTTGATGTCCTGCAGGGCGTCTTTGTGGTCGTCGTCGAATTCGTCGTATTCAATGCCAAACATGGCTTTAAATTCGTTCTTGGCTTCGGTGTTGAATGCTTTGTATTTTTCAAGACCAGATGCGGTCTTGGCCGGCGTTTCGGTTAATACTTTTTCATCGGTTTCGGCATTTTCGGCGTCTTCTTCGTTTTGCAGGGCATCGCCTTCGTTCTCCTGTTCTTCGGTTTCGTCATCGAGATCGTCATCAAAGTCGTCTGATTCGTCGAGATCTTCGTCGAGATCAGAAAACAGCTCGTTATCTGCCAGTTCTTCGGTTTCGTCGGCTTCGGCCTGGTTGGCGTCGAGATCGTTTTCTTCTACTTCGGCTTCGTTCAGGTTTTCGGTGTCTGACATAACTCGCTCCTACATTCGATAATTTTCGGTGTCGCGTGATTCTGGCGTCTGCAGGTCTATGAGCTTTTCTGAAGACTCTTCGCCACGCAAAATTGCTGACTCGATGTCATTCTGCATTTCTGTCAACAACTTCAATTCCAAGTGTAGCGCAAAATAGAAGCTATTGTCAATTTTTTGATAATCAAGTGAACTGTTGCACAAAGTTTCTATCAAAATGTTTTTTCTGCGCTGTATGACCGGAATAAGAAACTTTGCCGCTGAGGCTGCTTCCAGCCCGTCGTTAATGGCCTGAATCAGTTCGTGCCTGAGCCGTCTTTTATTTTCCATTGGGTTTGCCTCCCTGTTGCATTAAAGCCTGCATCTGTTCGGGCGAAAGTTGTGACAGCATGGCATCGGTCTGCTGCTGCTGAGCCATCATCATTTGCTCCTGCTGCACCATGAACTGCTGCAGCTCTTCAGGGGTCGGCACAATCTTCGAAGCGTCTTTATAGCCCATCTGTTCAGCAAGGGTTTTTGCTGCCTCAACGGCTTTACCAGTTACAATCTGGGGCGGCACACCAAGCTGCAGCAGTGCCGGGTAAATCTGCGAAATCAGCAGCATCATGTTTTGCGTTGCTTCCTGACGCTGACCTGCGCCGACGCCTGCAGAAATATCGAGATCGTATTCGCCTTTGAGGTCGTCTGGCCTGATGACAATGCTTTTGCCTTCGGTGAGTCTGACAACCTGCTCATTGTCGATGTAGCGGGTATTCATTTCGACCAGTAATTCGAAGAGATCGAGAACGCCGGTTTCGGCAAACATGCGGGCAATCATTTCGATGCGCTGATTCGCTGCGCTCATGATTGCAGTTATGCCGGTGGCGGTTTTGTTAAGACTTTTGCTGTCGAGGCCCTGGTTGTATTTGGTAACGCCAGTGCGGTTTTCTTTGATGCTGTCGAGATATTCAACCATCGGCATAGCAGCCGGTGACATTGGCGATTCTGGCAGGTAAGAAACGATAGAGCTGATAGGTCGGTCGCCTGTTACCCTGGCACGCAACCACTTGCGATTGTCGCGCAGGTCGTCAGGGTTGATTGCCTGTTCGTCTACGATTGCCTGACGGTCGTTGTTATTGGCAATGTTGACGATAATCTGCCGCATGATCGCGGTCTTGATGTCCTGCAGTTCGCCGATGAGATCATCAAAGGTTCTGCCGGTGAGCTGATACTGATCTGGATAAGGCGACAATACGGCAAAGTGCGGGCGGCCGAGTTCGTTTTCTTCAATCCTGACGATTGTGTCACCGATAACTGTCACAATAACGTCTTCGCTGATATTGTCGTCGTTGATGTCATATTTGCCGAAACATTCTTCGACCCAGAACTGCATGCGGCTGGTATCGAGATCGGCAGCCCCGTCGTTATATGGGTTGTCGTCGCGCAGAAATTCTTCGAGAGTTTCGTCTTCGTCGCTGATATATCGAGCAACGGCAAGTTGCTCTTCTGTGATCTTTTCGAAGATGCCGTTCTTTATATTGGTTTCAATTTCGCTGCGGGTCATCAGGCGCTTGTGCTTGCAAAACTGCAGGCGCTTCACGTCGGCTGAGTCTGGCAGCCATGCAAATTCTGACACCGGCACGTTGTCGAAAACGGGCTGATTTTTTACGAGTTTGTTTGTCTTGACGGTGACTTTGTATGTGCCGTCTGGCTGCTCTTCGGCCCTGACAAACTTAACGCCGACAGCTTCGAAATTGGCGGCCATAAAGTCATCGGCGGCCATGATGTCAGATTCTTCGACTTCTTTTTCTTCGCGTTCCCACCTGATTTTAACGACGGCATGACCGAGCTGCAGGGCATCGAGCAGCCAGCGGTAAAAGATCAGGAAACCGCGATTCTTTTTCTGAAGCTGCCACGAGCAAAGCGTCTGCATCGGTGCTGCGTCGTCGTCGGGAGTCCGGCCGGCAATAGAAATCGGGTCTTGCCCACCGAAGAATATTTTCATCAGTGACGGCATTACCCAATAAACGGTATCGGCCACGTCTGACATGGTAAAGCTGCTTCGGCGCGAGAGCTGTGGGAAAAGCGTTTGGTAATATTCTTTCGACGAGTAAAACCGCTGCAGGCGCTTCAGGCATGCCGGCTCGACGTTATCGGTATAATACAAGTCTGCCGCGTCGATGTCGGCCTTGACGTATTCGAGAACCTTCTGACGTGTTTCTTGTGAGATCGCGGCCATTTTATAATTCTCCTGATTTGCCTATTTCCGACCATGAGCGGCTTGATGCCGCCTGTGCTGTTGCTGTCCAGTTCGCGAGATATTGCAGCGCTTGAGTCATCGAGTCCACATCGTCATCGTGTGGTGCCATCGGAAAAGCCGCAACTTGGGTTTCAAAATCGATCAGCCAGGCGGCGACTTCCGGCAGATAAACGCGGCCGGATTCGGCAATGCCGCTAACGCCCTGCGCCCTGATAACTTTTGATTTATCTGGCACAACCGGAACTACCGGCAGGCGTGTTTCGCGTTGAAGCACCTGCAATAGCTGCTGCCCGCTGCCTTTATCTTCGATCAGAATCACGCCGGGGTTGTCGCGGGCCGCCATCGCCTGAACGCTGCGAACCAAATCAGGGAACTGCAGGCGAGCAGAAAAGCGGTCGGCAAGATAAAGACCTGCCGGGTGAACATCCCAGCGCGTCATGCTGGTCGGGTCGTTCAGGTCGTCGTCTTTTGTGCCGGTATCCCAGGAATGAACGATAAGCTGCGGTGCAGCCGGCAGGGTTTTATATCGCCTGAACCATTCAAGCTTGAATATGCTGCCTTCGTCTGGCGTGGGTTGTTGTTGATAGAGTGCTGACCATTCGCGAGAACCGGATTGTTCTTTGATTCGCAACAGGTCATCGGCTGAATAATCTTCGGGCCAGAGTGCTTCGCCGGGCTGCCGATCAAGCGGGTCATTTTCTTCTGCGATTGCTGGCAGCGATAATACTTCCCAGCCTTCCGAGGCGTGATCTTTGAGCAGCCAGCCTGACAGGTCGTCATGGTGCCATCGGGTGTTCATAATAATAACGGCGCCGCCTGGCATTAAACGGGTGTAAGCAACCGAGCGATACCAATCTTTGAGCCTGCGCCGGTATGTTTCGCTGTCGGCTTCTTCACGGCCCTTCACGGGGTCGTCGATAATAAGCAGATGGGCACCGCGACCAGTTGCAGCACCACCAACGCCCAAAGCGAAATAGCTGCCGCCGCGAGATGTCGCCAGGCGTTTCTGGCTGGCGCTGTCGGTTGAGAGCTGACATTCCCGAAAGATCGCTTGAAACATCGGGTCGGCCATCTGATTTCTGATCTTACGGCCGAAGTCTTCGGCAAGTTCTTGCGCGTAGGTTGCATGAATGACATATTTGTCAGGGTTGCGGCCGAGATACCAGGCGGGGAAAAACTCTGACGTTATCATCGACTTGCCGTGCCTGGGTGGAGCGAATATCATCAGGCGCTTGCATTGTCCAGACTCGACGCGTTGCAAAGCGCTGGCGATTGCCTTGTGATGTCTCGCTGCTCGGTAGTTTGGCCATTGCATGCAGGCGTATTCGATCAAGTCGCGCCTGGCAAGTTCGGCCTTCACTTCGGCAATCGTCGGCAGCTTCATTTTGCACGCTCCAAAATCTTCAGCAGCGCGTGCAGGTCTTCTGCCGAGAGCTTGCTAAGGTCGTGGCTGACTTGAATACCGCCGCTTATTTCGTGCTTTTCGGTCTTCAGGCCGAGAATATCGACCATATTCTTGACTGCGCCGTTGGCGCCCTGCGGGTTCCATTTGTCGCTGCCGTCGTCAGTGCATTTATCAATGATCTTTTTGGTCTTACGCAACAGCCAGTGACGGTGATTGACTGATTTTCTCTTTATGCTTTTTCTGCGCTCTTCAACGGCGGCCCTGACAATAGCATTTGATAACAACCTTGCCGCTTGTTCTTGAGCTGATTTCGGCGCATAGCCCGCCCTGGTGGCCGCCTGCGTGCCGTTAAAATCGACAACATACTCATCGACAAAGCGCTGCCGCTTCGGCGGTAGTTGTTCGTATGCGGTTGTTTCGGTTTTCCTGCTCATATTAGTAACCTCTATTCACAATGATATCAGAAATCTGATAGATTTTAAAGTATCTTGTGGAAAACTATGCTATAATTTCGCTATCCTCTCAAAGATCCTCTCACTTCGCCTGGCCGATTTTGTGCCAGGCTTTTTTTTGACAAAAAAATAACCCCGGATTGCTCCGGGGTATGGTTGGCTACTTCTCTGGCGGCTTTTCCTGCTGCCACAGCCGGTCAACAGCCACGGCGATTACATCTGACGTGCCGCCAAACTTGGCAAGGGCGGCGATCTGTTCCTGAGTCGCGGGGGCGAGCCGGATCGTTACGGTTTTTTTATACATAAAATACTCCTCAAAAATACCCTTTTGCCTGCCATGCAAGCTATCGTTTATTGCGGCGCTTCCGCATTGCCGACAGATCATTCCCCGCCCCTTTCTGCCGCGTCAAGCACGGCGTTAATTTCGCTTTCAAACCGCCATACTTCACACTGCGGCTTTTCTAGCATGCTCCTGAATACAGATTCCATCTGCTCGATCAGCTTGTCTTTGCGCTCGATCTCAGCATTGAAAATGGATAGGAATCGGTCTGCTTCGTTTCTATCAGAGTTCTTTTCATCTTCTGACAGATCGGGGTATCTCGTTGCCACTTGTCTACGCCAGCGATCTACAGCCCATGCCGGGATAATGACGCAACCGTCTACTTGTTTTGATTTCAAAAATAAATACTCCATCCATCCCGCCCACTGATCGTGGCATAACGCAGCCATTTTTTCGCGCATATCGGTAATCATTGGCTTTTTCAGCCGCTCAATCTCAGCCCGCGCCTCGGCAAGCTCGG
>Ga0116149_1004833_pt1 | contig 12957 bp, 7 predicted proteins | sample AD_UKC057_MetaG_FD_89787 | JGI IMG/M metagenome (GOLD analysis project Ga0116149, IMG submission 89787) | Active sludge microbial communities of municipal wastewater-treating anaerobic digesters from USA - AD_UKC057_MetaG | ecosystem: Engineered > Bioreactor > Anaerobic > Digestate | place: USA...
CAAGTCCAGATACCCATCGCGGTCGAAATCGAGAACGGCCCCGCCCGCGCCGTCCGATTTCATGATGTTATCCAGTATTCCGCCTGCGAGTTGATGAACGAAGTCGAGGCCCGCGCGTTGCGTGACATCCTCGAAAAGGTCGGGCAGGCCAGCCGCCTGGCTGGAGGCGGGCGTGGATTGTCTGGCCGAAGACTGGCCGTCCGTCCCGACGGGTGCGGGGCCGCAGCCGGCAAGCAAGGCGATGGCCGTCAGAAGCCAGATTCTCGCCCGCCACGGCTGGCGTTGGTGCCTGGCCGAGGGCGGCACAGAAGCGTGGTTTGTTTCCATCGAGTTTCAACAGTCAAGGATTCCAGGGCGATCATGTCGACAGGATCGACCCTACCGCCTGCGGCCAGGGTTGGGCAACTCGGGAGGCGCGCGCGAGGCGGACGGATCAGGTGCGCGGTATCGCAGCAATTCCCATTCTGCCAACGTTTAGAGCGCCGGGTGGGGGCATCGGCCCCCTGGAGTTTGGACATTATTCGGATCGGACTTCGTCGCCCACTTCATCGCCCACTTCATCGATCCGTGCCGGACAGCACGTGGAGGCATGGATGTACTTCCTGGACGCATTGAAGGTGTGCGACAAAGCGCTGGCCAGCGCGGCAAGTCTGGCGCAGCACTCCCGGTCCTACGACTTGCCTTCAGGCGGCGCGTTGTTCGGGCCGGGGCCTTGGTACTGGTCCCAGTACAGCTTCCTGTAAGGATTGATCGAGGGAGCGGTCTTGTGGGCCTGCTCGTTGTCGAGGCAGGGCAGGATGGCGCTCCACCATGCGTCATAGGCTCGATCGAGTCGGGTCACCACCTCCAGTTGTTCGAGGGCGATGTCGGTCGTCTCGCCAGGGTCGGTTTCGAGGTCAAAGAGGGCCCATCGGTCCTTGGCGCGCCACAGGAGATACCGCTGCCAGCGCACGCTGCATGGCCCGTATTTGGCAGGGTCAGCCCCGACCGGCCAGCGACCGACGTGTGTCAAGAGCATGCGGTCGTCGTGCCACGCGGCGCGCGGATTCCTCAGGAGGGGCACGAGGCTGAAGCCGTCGAGCGAGGCCCTGACGTCGTCCGGCACGCGCGCTCCGGCCAGTTCGGCGAGGGTCGGGAAGATGTCGACATGCGCTGTGAGTCGATGGCATGCGCCCGGTTCGAGCGTGCCCGGCCAGCGCCAAAAGGACATGGCGCGCGTGCCGCCCCGGTGGGCGGTTCCCTTTTGGCCCTTCATGCCGGCATTGTGGATGCTGCAGCCGAAGGTGCCGCCGTTGTCGTTGAGGAAGATGACGAGCGTGCGCCGTTCGATCTCGAGTTGCCGCAGGCTGGCCAGGAGCCGTCCGACGTTGTCGTCGATGTTCGCGACCATGCCCAGGAACTTCGCCTCCTTTTCGCCGACCTTGCCGGCATAGCGGTCTTCGTATTCCGGCGGGCAATCCAGAGGCGTGTGTGGTGCGTTCGGCGTCAGGTAGACGAAGAAAGGTCGATCGCCCTTCACCGACTTGATCCAGGCCATCGCCTGGTCGAAGAAGACATCGGTGCAATAGCCGCTGGTCTTCACGAAGCGGCCATTGTGGCGGATGACGGGACTGAAGTAGCTGTTTTTGGGCGCGTCGCCGCACGAGCCCGGATACGACTGGCCGATGCCGCCCGCGCCGTGGATGAACACCTCATCGAACCCGCGGTGTTGGGGTTGATAGGGGTCTTCATCGCCCAGGTGCCATTTGCCGAAGATGCCGGTGGTGTAGCCGGCGGACTTGAGGACCTGGGCGATGGTTGTGCTCTTCAAGCTCAGGCGCTCCCGTTCGTGAATGGTGTGGGTGACGCCGTTCTTGAATTCGTGTTTGCCGGACAAGATGCTGCTGCGTGTGGGCGAACAGGTTGGGCTGACATGGAAATCCTCGAACCGCACCCCTTCGCGATGCAGCCGATCGAGATTGGGGGTCCTGAGGATCGGGTTGCCGTTGCAGCTCGCGTCGCCATAGCCCTGATCGTCGGTGAGGATGAGGATGATGTTCGGGGGCGGGGCGGGGCGGTCGGCGCCTTTGACCGCGTTAGAGGAGAGAATGGCGGTCAAGGCGAGCGACGCCAGGAGAGATCGTTTCATAGGGAACGCGAATTCTGAGTCAGGTGCATCGAGCCGCGCCGCCTCGCTTCCACCTGATTGGGAACGACTGAAGCACCATAATGCAGATATGATTTGGCTTTGTGTCCAGGTGTTGCAACCCATGCGCGCAAGACTCAGACCCGTCATGTCCTGGTACGCGGGTCGAGCATGCCACATGGCAAACCAGCCTCAAGTTGTTTCAATCGGCCATGCACAGCGACTCCGGTGACCCGACACGAGTCTGACGGCGTCACGGGGAATTGCACATGGTTGTGCCGCGCCCTTCTTGCTTGGTGGCCAACTGACGTGCTATCGTCGCGGGCATGATGACGAAGAACCCGTTTCCAGGGATGAACCCGTTCTTCCAGCAACGGTGGCGGGACGCACATACGATGTTGGTCGCCTACTGCCGCGATGCCCTGCAGGAACGATTGCCCGCGGACTTGGTGGCGGGAGCCGAGGAGGAAACGGTCGTGATTGGCGCGGACGAGCACGAGACCGCGTACCGTCCGGATGTTCAGGTGCGCGAACCTTGGAGGCTGCAAGAACCCGCGGCGGCGGCAGTTGCCGTGAACTCTTCGATACCACCGGGCACCGAACCGCTGCGGGTGCTTGTCGAGGATGAGATCGAGCGCTGGATCGAAATCCGCGACACGACCGGACGGCTGGTCACGGCTCTCGAGTGGCTCAGCCCAAGCAACAAACTTGAAACCGAGGAGCGCGAGCGTTTTCACCGCAGGCGGCGCCGCTTCCTCAGTGGCGGGGCGAGTGTCGTGGAAATGGACCTGGTGCGGCAAGGCGCCTGGTTGTTTCCCGAGGGTGTTCGCCGTGCTCTCCGTGGTGCTGGCGCGACCTATGGCGTCTGCGTTTTCCGGGCCGGTCGCACAGGGGAGTGCGAGGTGTATCCGATTCGGCTGCGCGACCGGCTTCCGTGTCTCCGCATCCCGCTGCGCCCGACCGATGCGGACGTCGCCCTGGACCTGCAACCATTGATCGATCAGTGCCACGAACGGGGACGGTACCACCTGCTCGACTACCGGTTCGCGCTTGATCCGCCGCTCGCGCCCGAAGACGCCGCCTGGGCCGAGCACCTGTTGCGGGAGGGGCATTTGATCTGAGGGAATGAGGGTGGAGCGTGGGCGGCATTGTCCGCCCGCGCCGGCTGAACTCAGAACCCGTTCATTGTGCTGACTTTCGCGTTTTCACGTCGAAATTCGCCAAGACAGTTCCGGCAGCAAGGCTAGACTCCGAGCCAGTGTACGTATCGAACGCAGCCGCAACCCCGAGGTCGAGGCTTACGTGGATTATCGCGATCTGCTGGCCGATCCAAATGTGGACGCGGTGGTCATCGCCACACCCGATCATTGGCACTGCCGGATGCTTCTCGACGCGGTCAAAGCCGGCAAAGACATCTATTGCGAGAAAGGCCTCTCGCGAACCCTGGAGGAAGCCAAGCTCATGCGCGATGCGCTTCGACGACATCGTCTAGCCACCTAATCCAAGCCGACGAACCCGCCATGAGGAACGCCCCTCTCCCCATTCTGATCGCGGCCCTTCTGCTCGCGCTTCCGCCAACCGCGCATGCGGGCGAGAAGCTCCCGATGCCCGATTTCACCAAGGGCGATGCCATCCCCGCGAACGCGAAGCATGACTGGAATCTCGGCGCGACGGGTGCACGCGGGTGGATCTTCACGGAGAAGTTCGCCACGACCTCCGCGCGGCAAATCAGGGTGACGGCAGTAGCCGAAGGCCCGCCCGAGCCTGACCACGACAGCTATCACGGCTGGGACGCGACTGGTGCGTATTTGCTGGCCTTCGCTGCGCCGCAGAAGAGTCTCTGGCTCACCGGCAAGCATCCCGCGCAAGTCCCGCAACTCACCGCCGCGCAGGCCGTCTCTTTCATCGCCCCCGGACGCGGCTGGAGTCAGACCGACCGCCTCAGCGCGTATGAGAAGATGAGCGACGATGAACTGGTCACGATGCTCGGAAGTTGGTCGCCCATTCTCCGTGCCAGAGCGGGCGAGTCCCTCGCCCGGCGCAAGGAACCGCCCGTGACCCGTGTGCTGGCGCTGCTCGACGCGCCCTCGCTCGAGGCGCGCCTCGGCGCTTGTCAGGCCATCGCCGAACTGAAGACGAAAGCCGCCGCCGCCGTCTCCGCGCTGCGCCAGACGCTTCGCGCCGAAGACCTCTGGCTGCGCGTGCAGGCCGCCGAAGCCCTTGTCGCCATCGGCAAACCCGCCGCCGCCGCCGTGCCCGATTTGCTCGAAATGCTCGCGCAGCCCGCCGCGAAGGAAGACCCGCGCGCCATGCAGCAGCGGTTCATCGCCCTGGCGCTGCATGAGGGACGCGCGGAATTGCTGGGGCGCTCGCTTGACGGCGTGGACCGGCCCCAGCTTTACCGGGCCGTGCGTGCGGGCCTGCTCAACGAAGACGGTCGCTGCCGCAGCGCCATCGCCAGCCTCTTCTCCAAACTCACCTACGACGAGATCAAACCGCTGCTCCCCGCCATCCTGCAAGCCGTGGCCGTGCCCGCGCCGAGCGGCGAGATGTTTGCCGACGGCATCCGCCTGGACGGCCTGCGCGTGCTCGCGTTGCATCACATCGAAGAAGGCATCGGCGCCTGTGTGGACTACCTCCGCGATCAAAACCCTTGGTCGAGCGAGAACCGCACGCCGGAAATCCTCGAAGTCCTCGCGAGCTACGGCGCGCACGCCCGCGCCGTCCTCCCGCAGTTGGAGGCCATTGCCGCCGACTTCGCCGACGGCGAGCCTGACTTCCCGAAGGAACTCAGCGTGCGCAAAGCCGCCGCCGTGCGCGCCGCCATCGAAAGGATAAGGACCTCCACCGACTTTCCGGAGCTGAAGCGCAGCCGATAGCAGCACCACCCGTTTGAAACCACCCACCATTATGAAACCGGTACTCATCCTCACCGAAACGATCCACCACTCAACCAGGAGGCTCTGCGCCCTGCTGGCCGCAACTGCCCTTGCAGTCGTGACCGCAACCGCAGCGGACGAGAGTGGCACCATCACGTCCCACTCCCAGGGTCTGCACGGCTACATCGGCTTCGGTCACGAGAAGCTCCCGTCCGAAGGCGGGTATAGCGCCGGCATGGGCTTCTATGCCGCGGTCTGGCCGCTGGTGGACCAGCCGTTGGCGGATTTCCAAATCGGACTGCCGAGTTCGTGGATCCAGCCGGACAACTCCGACAACCTGGACCAGCCCCTCGCGCCGGAGGGCACCCTGGCACGCACCTGGAAGGAGCGCGGTCCCACTTGGAGCAGCGTCTTTCAGACCGTCGAAGGCGGCCTTGGCTACTGGGCGGGCAACCACTTCCGCTACGGCCCGCCCAAGTTCAGCATGAACGCCACCCCGCAATGCTACGATTACGAGATCGGTTCGCCCGGTTGGTCTTTCTTCTACGACAACGAGGCGCTGCCCGATCATCGTCTCGGCATCGCCCAACTGAGCAATCGCCTACTGATTCCTCCCGATGCGCTGCCGTTTCAGGGCAATCCCAACGGCGAGTTCCTCGGTTACTCCTGGATGGCGCTGCCCTTCACCGATCCGACCTCAGGCGATCCGCCGACGGGCGACCAGAGCTGGACCTGCTTCCTCAGCGCGGCCAATTTCAAAGGCCCCATCGCCTATTACATTCCGGAGACGTGGAGCAAAATCGGCAAGCTCTTCAACTACCCCTTCATCTATGGGCGCGGCCTCGATGCGCGGCCCGGGATCATGGGCGGCGGCGCGATGGAGATCAACACCGTGCCGCGCTTTGACGCCCGGGACGCGCAAGGCACGACCTACTCGAAGCTGCCGAAGCTCCAGTGGCCGGTGGACGCCGGAGGCCGCGCCTTCCTCGTGCAGGATGTGACCTACTACTCAAAGGCCGCCCTCTACGACGCATTCAAGTCGTGGCGCGACGGTGGCTCAGCCTGCTCCGGTCGTTTCGACGCGCAAGGCGCCTTCAAACCCACGCTCAACACCCGCACCACGCGCTACGATCAGGCCGGCAAGAAGATTGTTGGCGTCGAGCGCGCCTTCGACACGCGCGTCTTCGAGGGCAACGTGTGGGGCTTGCAGTGGTTCACCAATGGTGTGGCGCCGCGCGGCCACTTCCCGCAATACTACAAGCACGTCGGTGAAGAGCGCGTCGCCGTGTCCGCGGCGGAGGTGCCGGCGGAAACCAGGCTGCTCGATCACGGATTCAAGCTGGCCGAGATGGGCGTGCCCTATACCTCGCCCACCGTTGGCGCCTGGGCCAGGCCGGGCCCGAAGGCCGGCCCGTTCACCGCCAGGCTCGCGGACGGCTCCGCGGTGACTTACTCGTGGTATCGCTTTGTGGACCAGCCGTCCTTCCAGCAGTACGGCTGGAGCGAAGAGAGGAGAGCGAAGCTGCAGGCTTTCGTGGAGAAGCTCCACGCAACCTGGCCGATCGACCGTGATTACATGGCGCCTCCCACTCGAGGCAGACTGGTGGCCCTGGATCCCGCGTTGCTCGTGACGCCACCCAAGGGCTTGGACGTGGGCTACGTTCCCATTGTCACGCGTCAGGAAAGGCAGTGATGCTGCGCGGGGACGGCGCCGCCCCGCCGGGTGAGAGGCCGAACAGAGCCGCCAGTGCGCACAACGAATGCATCCTGCCCGGCCGGAAGACGGCCAAGATCGCCTGGACAGATGTCGCAGGGGCGCCGGTCCAGCACCTGCGACTTGTGGCGCAACCCGTGACGCACTTGACAGCGCGGGCTGGTAAGCAATACTTACCGCGTGATTGCCACCATGTCCAGTCGCGGGCAGATCGTCATCCCGCAGCCGGTGCGGGAACGTTGCCGTTTGGGAGAGGGAGACCACTTTGTCGTCGAGGACGACGCGGAGCGCCAGGTCGTGACGCTCCGGAAGGTGAAGGACACGGGACGTTGGTTCGAGGTTTACATGGGATGTCCGCACGCGTTCGCGGTCCCGCCCAGGCGCAGACAATTCTATCGCGGCAAACCCGAGTGAGATGGCTCGTTGACACCGACTTGCTGAGCGAGCGGGTGCGTAAGCAGCCCGATCCGCGGGTGCTCAAGTGGCTCGAAGAGAACGCCTCGGAGTGCTACACGAGCAGCCACGTCATTGGTGAAATCCAGGCAGGCATCGCCCTGCTGCCCGAAGGCGCAAAGCAGCGAGCGCTCCAGGCCTGGCTAAACCGCTTGATCGAGGCGATGGAGGGTCGCATCCTGAACTTCAACACCAGTGTGGCCGCCGTCTGGGGCCGCCAGGAGGCAGAGTTCACCCAGAAGGGCTGCCTGATGCCGATGCCCGACAGCTTCATCGCCGCCACGGCGCGCCGCCACAACCTGACGATCGCCACGCGCAACACGGCCGACTACCACTGGCCCGGACTCAAGGCATTCAATCCGGTTCCCGCCGACGATCCGATGCCAGGAGCTTGAACCTCAAACGCGATCCCTACCCTGCTCCTCCGTGCGCCCTTGCGTCTTTGCACTGCAATCGGTCACAGTCTTGCGTTTCTGGCAAGATTTCCGCACTTCTATTCACCAGCGCTGCGCAGCAGCGCCGGCGCAGCGCGGCGACCGGGGCGCGCGTCGCCGCCGGACGTGCGTGAGGTTCCCGTTGCGTTGGCTGCGGCTTTGCCGCGCTGCGTCTTTGCGTTTCCCTCGGGGCCGACCGAATTCAACGCCAAGACGCCAAGACGCCAAGGCGCAAGGAAAAGACCAGTGCCATCCCTAATTCCCTCCGCCTCCCCCAATCCTCGCCTCAGCTCACCACGAAGGACACGAAGGCCACGAAGGATCGAGGAGAGAGCCGAGTTGGGGTTCTATCGCGTTCGACGCAACTAGCCCTTGTCAAAACACGTTGAAAATGACCGATGAAATCATACGCGTCATCCCAGATGTCCGCGACGACCCAGGCCGTCCGCGAATCCACACCCAGGCACACCCATAGCTGCGGCGGGACAGGTGAGGAATCCAGGCTCGCCGAACGTCGTCTGCGTTCAGCAGCCTTCATGCGTGGTTCGAGACCCCAACAGTCGCCGTCGCCCAATCCAGCCGGTCCCGTGTCGGCTTGGGCAGGACTGGTTGCAGCGCTCGTTCTCGGCTCGGCCATCGCGGCGCCCGCGGATCCTGGAGTCACCCTGAATCAGAAGGCGGACGGTTATCGGGGCATCTGGTACATGAACCAGCCCTCCGGCGACGAGTACGTCTACAAGTACAGCGGCGGACTGGGCACCTATTGCGCCAAGCACCAACCCTTCGCCGTCTATCGACCCGAGGTCAAGAAGACCTTCTTCTGCTACGGCGGCGCCCCGGCCGACAACCCCCAACGCCTGCACCACATGGTCTCCTTCTTTGACCATCAAAGCGGACGTGTCCCACGGCCGACGCTCCTCCTCGACAAGCGGACCAGCGACGCCCATGACAATCCCGTGATCTCCGTCGACGCAACCGGCCACATCTGGATCTTCTCGACGTCGCACGGCACGTCGCGCCCTTCCTACATCCACCGCGGCAAACGGCCCTACGACATCGACGCGTTCGAATGGGTCCCCGCAACCAAACTGGAAGCCGGGCAGCCGGTGGCCATGACGAACTTCTCCTATTTCCAGGCTTGGCATCTGCCCGGCCAGGGATTCCACGCCTTCTTCACCCGATACGGCTACCCGGCCGCCCGCACCATCTGTCATATGTCGAGTCCCGACGGCATCCACTGGTCGGAGTGGCAGCGCTTGGCTGCCATCGAGCAGGGGCACTACCAGATCAGCGCCGTGACCGCCAACCGAGCCGGATCGGCCTTCAACTTCCATCCCCAAGGAAAGGGCCTCAACTGGCGCAGCAACCTCTACTATGTCGAAACCCGCGACGGCGGACGGACCTGGCGGACGGCGGACGGGACACCGCTCAAGCTGCCGCTGACCGAACCTGACAACCCGGCTTTGGTGTGCGATTACCGGGCCCGCAACCTCAACGTCTACATGAAGGACATCCAGTTCGACTCCGAGGGCCGCCCCGTCATCCTCATCCTGACCAGCGGCGGCTACGAGTCCGGCCCGAAGAACGACCCGCGTACCTGGACCACAGCCCGCTGGACCGGCGCCGAGTGGATGATCCGCCCGGCCATGCAGTCGGACAACAACTACGACATGGGATCGCTCTACCTCGAACCCGATGGCGTCTGGCGGATCATCGCGCCCACCGAGACGGGGCCGCAGCCGTACAACCCGGGCGGCGAGATCGCCATGTGGCTCAGCCGCGATCAGGGCGCCACCTGGACAAAAATCAAACAACTCACCTCCGGCAGCGAGCGCAACCACACCTTCGCGCGCCGCCCTGTCGACGCGCATCCGGATTTCTACGCCCTCTGGGCTGACGGGCATGGACGCAAGCCTTCGGAGTCCTCCCTTTACTTCTGCAATCGCGACGGCGATGTGTACCAATTGCCTCGGAAAATGACCGGCGATTGGGCCGTGCCGCGCCAACGCGCGGCCATCGCGCGGACCCTGCCATGAACCGTGGGATCGGTTCGCCAGTTCTCCCAGACTCACGCTCTTCCGGCCGACAGACTGTCACTGCTCTGGGACTGCTGAGCCGGAGCCGGAAGCACGGTCATCTTGCTGGAAAAGCCCGCAGCGCAACCGGGCCGAGCAGGCCCGAATCGAGCACCGGCCATTCGGAGGCGTCGAATGGCCTGTAATTCACGTTGACGAGGTTGATGTCGTGGAACACGCGCCAGGCCACCTTGCGCCGATCCAGGTCGCGCACCCGGTTTGCGGACAGGTTCGTGACTTCGACTTCGAGGCGGTTGCGGTCGGGTCGAAGCGAGGGAAGGGCCAGTCGGTAGGGAGGCATGATCACTCGTCCGATTTCCGCACCGTTCAACCTCACACGCGCGCTGTGACACACAACGCCCAGGTCCAGCAGCCACGGGCCTTCTCCCGGCGGCGCCTCGAAGGTGGTTCGGAAGACCGCCGTGCCTGCGAATCGCTCGGCCTCCGGATCGCCATTGCGCGTCCAGGACTGGAGGGCTGCGGTCTCGTAGCGCTTGGGCAGCGCGGGGCCGCCCTCGACAAACTCGACCTGCCAGGGCCCCGGAAGAGCGAGCGGGTCGGAGCCGGGCGTCAGCCAGGACCACGCCGGCCCCTGCACATCGCGGCGATCGAATGTTCGCAGGAGAACCGAGTGTCCGGGCTCGAGTTCGAGCCGGACTTGTGTCCGGCCAGCATCGAAGGGGCGTGTTTCGGCCAGACCGGTGTGCCCGGTCATCGCGTCCATCACCACGACCGACCGTGCGGGTGTGGCCAGGGCGTGCCAGCCGAAGAGGGGGCTTGTGCTTTGGTTGGCGATGAAATAGAGGCGCCCCTCATCATGACGGCGGCGGAGGACACGCAGCCCGGCATGGTCGCCGAGAGGCTCGTGCGGCACGCCCGCGGCCGCGAGGAGTGTCTCGAGTTCGCCCACCAGGATGCGTCCGCGTCCCACGGCGGCCTGGCGCACTCGAGGTGTCGACGACTCGAAGCGCAGCGCTGCTACGATGTCCTTGAGCTCGGCCCGGCGTTGGTCGAGCGTGGCAAGGCCGGGCACGTCGTCGGGAATCCGATCCTCGAAGAGGACCGTGGCTCCGCGGGAGGCGAGCGTGGCCAGGTTGCGGAGTGTGGTGACGGGCATCAGTCGGGCTCGCGGCACCAGGACAACGGCGTAGTCGGCGCCGGGCAGCTTGACGCGGCCGGCGTCGTCCACGCGGGCGGACGCCAGCAACCGGTCCGAGACATAGTCGAAGGCGTAGCCGCGCTCCCAGAGTTGTCTTGCGGCGACGCCGACGGGTTGGCCAGTTAGCCAGGTGTGGTCATGCACGGTCATGCGGGTCACGGGACCGGGCGACGACTGCCAGAAATCGTGGAGCGGCCAGTAGAGGAGGATGTCGTTGTCGGGTCGTCCGCCGCGGAGCATGGACTGGCAGCGCTCGATGTAGGCGTTGAGCACCGGCGCGTCGCGCCAGATTGCGCTGCGGGGGTTCATCTGGGTCGAGGCGTAGAAGAGCCAGCCGGGCCAGGGGGCGTCGTCGGGCGAATAGCAGGTGCCGTGGTAGATGACGTGGTTCACCCCGGCGGCGAAGAGCAAGTCCACGAGGCATTTCAACTCCTCGAGCGTCTCGCAGAAGTGTTCCGCCATCCAGGTCCCGGTCTCGGCGGCCACAAGCGGGCGTCCGGCGATGTGCGCGGCCGACGACGCGAACTTGCAGATGAGCGGATTGCGATCGCCTTCGAGGAAGCGCTCGTCGAACCGCGAGCGCAGCGGATCGCGCGTGCCGCGTCCGAACATCTCGGTTTCCGGCACATCGGCCAGCGCGTAGAGGTCGAGCAGGTTGGCGGGGGAGCCGTGGGCCTGGTTGCGGGTGCGGATGCCGCGGGAGCGGCACCAGCGGATCCACTCGGGATACACCGATTCGATCATCAGGTCAGAGAGCGTTTCCTGGTAGTCGCACCGCACGCGGGCGGCGCGTTCGTCCGTGGCGGGGTCGCGGCAGAAATCCGGCCAGTGATTTTCGAGAAGGTAGCCGCGGCGTTGGGCAAACTCCGTCTGCACGCCGGGCACCCAACTCGAGTTGTACTCGTAGGAATCATGGTACATGGCGCGGGGCAGGGGACCTTCGAACCGGTCGAACGCCTCGGTGAACCGGGCGAGATAGTTGGTCATGGCCCGGTGGGAGAACGGGTTGAGCATCGGGCCCGCCCCGCCCGGTGCGGCCCGTTTCACCATGGGCCCCGCGGGAACGGCAGTCACAAGGCAGACGCGTGCGGTCTCGGCCCCGTTCCGCCAGTCCACTGTCCCGTCCGGTCGGATCGAGCCGGCCAGGTTCACGGCTTGGCGGGCATCCCCGATCTCGGCCACCAGGGCGACAACCGAGGCGGGGTCGATCCGATTGGTCAGGGGGTCGCCTGGGGCGAGCGTCACCATCGAGGTTCTGAGCTGCCATCCTCCGTCGGTTGCGGGAACATTGGGTCCGCCAAAGCACCATCCGGTGCCGGTGGTCATGTCGACTCCCAAATCGAGCCGACCGGCTTCCTCGACGTAGAACTTGAACGCGTCAAGCCACGCGGGGCTCAAGTACTCGAGGTATCGGGATTCGGCTCCCCGGGCCCCGTAGATCGGGATGACGTGGATGCCTCCCAATCCCGCGTCGCGGTAGCGTCGCAGTTCGCGCGCCAGGTTGTTGGTGTCGACGCCGCTGCCCAGCCACCAATTGTACGCCCACGGACGGCTCTCGCGCGTTGCATCCGGCCAGGCCAGGGCCGAGTCGCCCGCGCCCTGGCGGGTGTCTGCCTCGATGGCGTCGACCGTGCCGGTCGCGGAAACCAGGAACACGGACTTGAGATACGGCAGGGCCAGTCGGACGCGGGTGAGGGCGATGCCGTCCCGGTTCGCGTGGGTGGAATCGACCGGCGCGATTTCACCCGTGTGAGGGTTCCAGGCCTCCAGATCGTGGCGTCCGCGCAGGGTGAGGGCGCACTCGCTCAACTTTGGATCGAGGTTCGCGAAGAAGTAGATGTGTTGGCTGTCCCGGCATTTGTGGATGTAGCGCAGGGCCTGTCCGGGTTGGAAGGCCACGTCGCAGACGGGTCGGGCCGCTTCGAGCGCCTGGCGCAAGGCGTCTGCGCTCAAGGCGCGCAAGCGGATGGCGCAGCCACCCTCCGCGTTCCGGCTCAGTGCGAATGCCGCGGACGCGTCGGCGCCCGGTTCCGATGTGTCAAACATCTCTGTGACGGCGCGCACAACGTCCGCGTCGCGTCCGAACTCGGCTGACTTGGACGGGAGTTGGCCGGTGGC
>Ga0116149_1004837_pt1 | contig 12949 bp, 10 predicted proteins | sample AD_UKC057_MetaG_FD_89787 | JGI IMG/M metagenome (GOLD analysis project Ga0116149, IMG submission 89787) | Active sludge microbial communities of municipal wastewater-treating anaerobic digesters from USA - AD_UKC057_MetaG | ecosystem: Engineered > Bioreactor > Anaerobic > Digestate | place: USA...
CGCTCGACACACTTTTCAATAAGCTGATGGAGGCCGCCACCAGTGATCCCGGTTCCAATATCGTTTGTGCACAGGTCTGGCTTATAGGCAAGGGAGATCGATGCAGCAGTTGTCCCCACGTCGCAGAGTGCTCTGATCAAAGCCGCTGTCTGCATTTGCATATTGGGCGTCTGGCCAAAAACAAGAACAACTCTTCCGAGGAGGATAACGAGATTAACAATCCGGACCGGAGAATTCCCCTTTCGATGGGGCTCCTGGGGAGTGTCGCACTTTCGGGCCAACAGCATTACATCCAGGATTGGCGGCAGGACACCGATCAGGTCCGGGGTCTGGAGTGGCTCGAGAAAAAAAGAATTCTCGGCTTTGCGGTCACCCCGATCGCTTTCAGGGGAGAAATTCTGGGGGTGACGGCGGCCTACACCCGGACGGCCCTTATGGAAATCGGAAAACCGTGGGTGCGTGTATTCGCTGATTTCATTGGTGGCGCTATTGTCAATGCCCGTTCTTTTGAGGAGATTCAGCGGCTCAAAGCGCAGTTGGAACTGCAGAATGCTTATTTGAAAGAGCTGATCCTGGAAACAAAGGCATTCGGAAACCTGATCGGCCAGAGCGCAGCCCTGAAGCGCATCGTGAGCCAGATTGATCTGGTCGCGCCCACAGAAGCCTCGGTCCTGATTCTGGGAGAAACCGGCACCGGCAAGGAGCTGGTCGCCTACGAAATTCACAATCGGAGCAACCGCAAAAACGGGCCGATGGTCCGGGTGAACTGCGCATCCATCCCCAAGGATCTTTTTGAGAGCGAATTTTTCGGTCACGTCAAGGGAGCCTTTACCGGAGCATTGAAGGACCGTCCGGGCAGGTTCGAAACCGCTGAAGGAGGCACGCTTTTTCTGGATGAGATCGGGGAAATCCCTCTGGAAATGCAGGGCAAGCTCCTGCGCGTTCTGCAGGAAAAACGCTATGAAGCCGTCGGAGAAGACTCTACCCGAGTGGCAAATGTCCGTATCGTGGCCGCCACGAATCGCGACCTCAAGGAGGCAGTCGACTCCGGGCTTTTTCGGGAAGACCTTTACTATCGTATCAACGTTTTTCCGATTCTGGTGGCACCGCTGCGTGAACGTAAAGATGATATTCCCCCATTGGTGAAGCATTTCATCGATCTGTCGGTCAAGGAACTCCGCTGTTCTTACCCGAGGCTGACCCGTGCCGGACTCACCACGCTGCTCAATTACGACTGGCCGGGCAATGTTCGCGAGCTTCGCAACGTCGTGGAGCGGGCGGTGATTCTCTCGAGAGGCGGCGTACTGCAGTTCAACCTCCCCTCGCCGAAAGAAAATGAACCGCCTTCCAAAAACGCCGGCCCTGCGCCGAAGAATTCCGAATCGGATGACTACCTGACGGAATCGGAAATGCGCCGGATGGAAAGGGAGAATCTCCTCAAAATTCTGGAGAAAACAGGCTGGAAAATCAAAGGCGCTCATGGGGCGGCCGAGCTTCTGGGAGTCAAGCCGACGACGCTGCTTTCGCGCATGAAAAAGATGGGTCTCAAGCGCCCCGAATCTTAAAGAAAAGAATGCCGGAGAAATTAAATTCAATTTTTATTCTCCTCTGATGCAGCATGTTACCTAATGGGGTCATGCACGGAATCAAAAAATCACTTGCCAAACAGGCGGCTTTGAATTAGCTTTCTCCCCGTTGTGAGAACAACTGCGTATTTTGTGGGTTTCAATCAGTGGTCCTGGCGTTAGCCGCCGAGGCCCTGGTTGTATTTTCCCTTACGTAGATTGGCGTCGGCGGTTTAAACTGGAGAGAAAAGTTTAATCCGTCTTTTTTTGTTTTTAAGTGAGAAATGCAAACCGCACCTCGGCTAAAAGCCCGAAGGTGCGGTTTTTTTATTTGCAGAATATGAGTGAGAAAAAATTGAAGTTGAAACCCAGCCTGGATGAGTTCAAGAAGCTCTGCCAGGAGGGAGATATCATCCCCGTCTATGCAGAGCGGCTGGCCGACATCGAGACGCCGGTCTCTGTTCTGGGGCGCTTTGCCGAAGAGGAGAACGTGTTCCTTCTGGAGAGCGTGGAAAAAGGCGAGCGCTTCGGGCGCTATTCCTTTTTGGGGATTCATCCGCGGGGAGTGTTCACGGTCGAGGGCTCCCGCGCTTTTTACAATGAGAAGGGTGAGCGCCGCGAGCTTGAAGTTCAGGGGTGCCCGCTCAATGCGCTGAGAGAAATTATCCAAAATAAGAGGGTGCTCACGCATGGCGACCTGCCTCCCCTGTTGGGAGGAGCCATCGGGTTCATCGGCTACGAGTGCGTCAACCAGTTTGAAGAGCTGCCGGAGCCCAAGGCAAAGGTGGAAACACCCGAAGCGGCTTTTCTGGTCACGGACGAGATGCTCATTTTTGACAACCAGCGCCACACGGTAAAGGCGGTGGTTTGCGTTCGCCCGGCTGAGTTTGAAGACCCTCAGGCAGCCTATGAATATGCCCGGGAGAGAATCAGCCGGATCGCCGTGAAGCTCGACACGCCTTTTCTCTCCACGGAGAAAAATTCCAATAAAGCCGTTCCGCTGCTCGTCAGTAACCTTTCCCGACAGGAGTTCTGCACCATGGTGGAGAAGGCCAAGGAATACATTCGGCAGGGAGAGGTGATTCAATTGGTGCTCTCGCAGCGTTTTTCGGCGCCGATGCCTTTCAGCGCGCTCTGCGCCTATCGTGCTCTGCGGTATGTGAACCCTTCACCCTATACGTTTTTCCTCAAGATCGGCGACCTCACTCTTGCAGGGTCTTCGCCTGAAACAATGGTGAAGCTCGAAAACGGACACTCTTCACTGAGGCCCATCGCCGGGACCCGCAAGCGCGGCAGCACGCCGGCTGAAGATATGAAATTCTCTGACGAACTTCTGCGCGATGAAAAAGAACGGGCCGAGCATCTCATGCTGGTAGACCTGGGACGCAACGACCTGGGCAGAACGGCGGTGCCGGGCAGCGTGCAGGTGAAATCCTTCATGAACGTGGAGCGCTACTCGCACGTCATGCACATCGTGAGCGAAGTCGATGCGATGCTCGCTGAGGAATATGACGCCTTTGATCTGGTGCGCACCACTTTCCCGGCAGGGACTCTGACGGGGGCTCCGAAGATTCGCGCCATGGAGCTGATCCACGAGCTCGAGCCGACACCGCGCGGTATTTATGGCGGAGCGGTCGGATATTTCAGTTACACGGGGAATATGGATTTGGCTATCACGATCCGGACGGTGGAAATCCGCGACCGCAGGATGTACGTGCAGGCGGGAGCCGGGATTGTCTACGACTCGGTTTCTGAAAACGAGTACGAAGAGACGCTGAACAAGGCCAAGGCGCTTTTCAACGCGGTCAATCTGGCTGCCAACGATTTTCAATTGGATTAACCCACAACACTGAAGACTGTATGATACTGATACTTGATAATTACGACTCTTTCACCTACAACCTGGCGCACATGCTCTACACGCTGAACCTGTCGGTTCTGGTCAAACGCAATCGGGAGATCAGCGTGCAGGAGGTGATCAAAATGCGCCCGGACGCCATCGTGCTTTCACCGGGGCCGGGGCGCCCGGAAAAGGCGGGCATCATGCTCGATTTAATCCATGCCGTGCGGGATCACATTCCGCTCTTGGGAATCTGCCTGGGGCATCAGGCCATCGCCCAATCTTACGGGGCAGCAATCACGAACGCCTCCCGCATCATGCACGGGAAGGTCTCGCAGATTACTCATGACGGGCGCGGACTCTTCAAAGGAATCAAGCGCGAATTCAAGGCCGTTCGTTATCACTCGCTCGCGGTCAAAGAGGAGACTCTCCCCGAAGAGCTGGAGGTGAGTGCCCGCTCTGAAGACAACGAAATCATGGGCCTGCGGCATAAGAAGCTCCTCATTGAAGGGCTGCAATATCACCCGGAATCCATCCTCACGGCGACGGGCAAAATGCAGATGGAAAACTTCATCAGCGAAGTGGAAGCGCGTCAGAGAAAAGGAGGCAGCCATGCTTAGGAAATATCTCGATCAGGTTGTCCAACGGCGGAATCTGAACCTCCAGCAGATGGAAGAGGTCTTCGAGATATTGACCCAGAGCGACGTTTCCTGCACGCAGGCCGGGGCTATCCTCACGGCGATGAGGATGAAAGGCGAAAGCGTCGATGAACTGGTCGGCGCGGCTGGGATGCTCAGGCGGCACGCCACCTTTATTGACTGCGGCGGACGCAGCGCGGTAGACATCGTCGGGACCGGCGGCGATGGAGGAATCTCTTTCAATATCTCCACGACGGCATCATTTGTCGCTGCCGGTGCAGGCGTCACGATTGCCAAACACGGCAATCGGGCCGTGTCGGGCAAGTGCGGAGCTGCGGACGTGCTGGCGGAGCTGGGGTTCAATCTAAATACTTCTGCCGCCGCGATGGAGAACTGCATCCGCAATTACGGGATCGGTTTTCTCTTCGCACCGCGGATGCACCCGATTATGGGCAACGTGGCCGCGCTGAGAAAAGAGCTTGGTATCCGCACCCTCTTCAATATGATCGGGCCTCTCTGCAATCCGGCCGGAGCCGAAGGAATCGTTCTGGGAGTTTATGACACCGGACTGACGGAGCTTTTCGCCGAGGCACTTTTGAAACTGGGGGTGAAACGGGCGATGGTGGTCCACGGTGAAGACGGGCTGGACGAAATCAGTTGCAGCGCCGAGACGCGCGTTACCGAGCTCAAAGACGGCATGACTCAAAGCTATGCGCTCTTCCCGGAAATGCTCCTGGGCCGCAGCTACGATGCGGAGGAAATCTCCGGCGGCGATGCGCCCCATAACGCCCGTATTTTGCGCTCCATCCTGGAAGGCAAGGAACAGGGAGCACCCCGGGCCATCGTTGTTCTGAATGCAGCGGCGGCAATCTATGTCGCGGGGCTGACTCAGACTCTCAAAGAGGGACTGGAACTGGCGCAGGAATCAATCGACCGGGGGAAAGCTTTGGAGAAACTTGAGGTCCTTCTGCAGGAGAGCCACTATGAATAGCATTCTGAAAAAAATTGTGGACAGGATTGAGCCGCAGCTTCGAGCCAGAGAAGTCGAGATTTCCCTGGGTGAGCTTAAGGAACGAATAAAAAAATTAGGGCCGTGCCGCGATTTCGCGGGCGCCTTCAGAAATCAAGATTCCCCTCGCATTATTGCCGAGCTGAAAAAAGCATCTCCCTCCAAGGGACTCATCCGACAGGAATTTGACTACTGCAAACTGGCTTTGGAATTGGAAGCGGCAGGCGCGGCGGCACTCTCTGTGCTGACCGAAGAGAATTATTTTCTGGGAAGCCTGCGCTACCTGAAAGAGGTTTCGGAAATCGTGAAAATTCCGGTCTTGAGAAAAGATTTCATCTTCAGCTCTTATCAGGTTTATGAAGCCAGAGCCAACGGCGCCGACGCGATTCTCCTGATTGCGGCGCTCCTGCCCTTGCAGTTGCTCTCGGACCTGGCCCTGAGCGCCGAATCACTCGGCATGACGGTCCTGGGCGAAGCGCATAACGAAGAGGAACTGGAAATTCTCGTCAAGAGCAAGGTCAAACTCATCGGGATCAATGCGCGGAACCTCAATACGTTCTCAACCGATCTGGATGCGGCGTCAAAACTGATCGCTCAGGTTCCCGCAGACCGGATCGCGATTGCTGAAAGCGCTATTACTTCGCAGGCGGATGTGCAGGTTCTGAGTAAGGCCGGTGCGCGCGGGTTTCTGGTCGGAGAATCCCTCATGCACGCTGAGCATCCCGGGGAAAAATTAAAGGAACTCCTGGGATGAATCCGGTAGTCAAAATTTGCGGATTGACCCGGTCGGAGGATGTGGAGGCTGCGATCAAGGCCGGAGCCACCCATATCGGTTTTATCCTGGCTCCGAGCTCGAAGCGTTATGTTCCTCTCAAGCAACTTCACCGGTTGAGCACTGAGGTGCCCAAGGGACCCGTGAAAAAGGTCGGCGTTTTTCTCAATGCGCCTCGCGATTTTATTCTGAAGCATCAGGAAGCCGGGGAGCTGGATATTCTCCAATTGCACGGAGATAAATCCCCCGATTTTGCACGGCAATTTGAGGAGATTGAGATATGGAAAGCTTTTCACCTCCGGGGAGAAAAAGATATCGAAGCCGCACTGGAATATCCGGCCCGTTACATTCTGGCCGATAGCGCCAGCGCCGGCTCCGGAACGCTCTGCAATTGGGATTATGTCGCAAAGCTGGCTGCCGGACGGTCCGTTATTCTGGCCGGAGGAATTACGCCGGAGAACGCCGTGGAAGCGCTCCGAAAAACGGGAGCTTGCGGGATTGATCTTTCCACCGGAGTAGAGACGAGCCCGGGAATAAAATCCAAAGAAAAAATCGAACAACTTTTTAAAAATCTGAAAACACTATGAAGAGCCATTATGGAATCTACGGCGGCCAATACGTTGCGGAGACGCTCCTGCCGACCTTGCATGAACTGGAACGTGAATATGAAAAAGCCAAGAGCGATCCTGATTTTCAGGCCGAGCTTCAGCGCCTCTTAAGATATTATGTCGGCAGAGAGAGCCCGCTCTATCACGCTCAGAGGCTGAGCCGACACTGCGGCGGCGCGCAAATCTACCTCAAGCGGGAAGACCTCAACCACACCGGAGCGCACAAAGTCAACAACACCATCGGCCAGGCACTCCTGGCTCAGAAGATGAACAAAAAGCGGTTGATTGCCGAGACAGGCGCAGGGATGCACGGAGTGGCGACCGCAACGGTAGCGGCGCTTTTCGGGTTTGAATGCGAGGTCTTCATGGGCGCCGTGGATATTGCACGGCAGGCTCCGAACGTGGAACGGATGGAGGTTTTAGGCGCAAAGGTGCAATCTGTCACCTCGGGTTCCCAAACGCTCAAAGATGCCATGAACGAGGCGATTCGTGATTGGACCGCGCGCGCTGAGGATACTTTCTACGTAATCGGGACGGTGGCCGGACCTCATCCCTACCCCGCCATGGTGCGGGATTTCCAATCGGTCATCGGTCTGGAATCGCGCAGGCAGTGTCTGGAGCAATGCGGCAAGCTCCCTCGCGAGGTTATCGCCTGTGTGGGCGGCGGCAGTAATGCGCTGGGCCTCTTCGTCGGATTCCTCAGGGATGCGGATGTGAAGCGGGTCGGTGTCGAGGCCGGCGGCAACGGTCTGGAGACCGGAGTCCATGCGGCAAGCATCTGCGGCGGACGGGTCGGAGTTCTGCACGGATGCAAGACCTATCTTCTGCAGGATAACGACGGGCAAATTCAGGAGACGCATTCGGTCTCAGCCGGGTTGGATTATCCGGGTGTGGGCCCGGAGCACAGCTATCTCGCCGATGAAAATCTGGCGACTTACGTGGCGGTGAAAGACCCCGAAGCGGTTGAGGCCTTTGACCTCCTGGCACGGCTGGAGGGAATTATCCCGGCACTGGAATCCGCCCATGCGCTGGCTCATGCCATTGCAATCGCTCCTCAATACTCTCCTGAAGATATTCTCCTGGTCAACCTCTCGGGTCGGGGCGATAAAGACATGGATAACGTCAGGAACTATCGCCAAAGAACTCAACAATCAAAAGCTCAACACAAATAAGGAATCACTCAGATGAAAAACAGAATCGAGAAAATATTTGAACGGTGCCGCGACGAAAAACGCGGTGCGCTCATCCTCTTCATCAGTTGCGGCTACCCCGACATGGAAAACAGCGAGCGCATCATCCAGGGAGCAATAGATTCGGGCGCGGACATTATTGAACTGGGAGTTCCTTTTTCGGACCCGATGGCCGACGGAACAATCATCCAGAGAGCTTCACAGATCGCCCTGCAGAACGGGGCCAATCTGAAGAAGATTCTGGCCATGACAGAGCGGCTGCGCAAACGCAATCCCGATACAGGCTTCATCCTCTTCAGCTATTTCAACGTGCTCCTGAGCTACGGACTCGAAGCGCTCACCGACGAGCTGGCCCGAATCGGAGTTGATGGGGTTCTCTCGGTCGATTTGCCCTATGAGGAAAAAGCGGAGCTCGAACCCTTATGCAATAAGAAGGGGTTGCACTTTATCCCGTTAGTCTCCCCGGCCACGTCGCCCGAGAGAGCGCGTCTCATTACGAGCCGGGCGAGCGGCTTTGTCTACTATATCGCGGTGCGCGGAATTACCGGAGTTCGGTCAGAGCTGCCGCGTGAACTGGTCTCCAGACTGGAAGAAATCGGAGAGATATCGCCGATTCCCGTCGTTGCCGGTTTCGGAATAGGAGACCCGGAGACGGCGCGGCAGATTGCCAAACATGCCCGGGGGATTGTGGTCGGTTCGGCCGGGCTGCGCCTGCTCTTTCAAGAGAAACCGCCGGAGGAGCGAATCTCCGATTTCAAGCAGTTCGTGAAGTCGCTCTCAGAAAGTTTATCCTCGGATGCATAATCAGAAAAATATCTCCAGCAACAGAATGTTGCCCTCGCCGGGAATGGTCGCCGGCGAGTATCCCTTATCTCGGGCCTGCGCAGCCGGCATCCAGGAACATCGGCGCAAGCTCTGCTCCATCCTGGACGGAAATGAAGATTTGATGGTCGCCATTCTGGGCCCCTGCTCCATTCATGATGTGGATGCCGCGCTCCAATATGCGGAGAGGCTCAAGGCGCTGAGCCAGCGGGTGAGCTCGAAAATCTTCATCATCATGCGGGTTTACTTTGAGAAACCTCGAACGACCCTGGGATGGAAGGGGCTCATTTATGACCCGGATATCAATGGGGAATACCAGATCGAAAAGGGGATATTGGTCGCGCGTAAACTGATGCTTCAGATCGCGCAAATGGGACTCCCGATCGCGACCGAACTTCTGGACCCGGTAAGCTCTTCCTTTTTTGTGGAGGCCGTGACCTGGGCTGGAATCGGAGCGCGTACGAGCGAATCACCCACGCATCGGCAGTTGGCAAGCGGACTCCCCTACCCGGTCGGCTTCAAGAACTCGACCGACGGGAATTTGCAGCCGGCTCTGGATGCGCTCTTAAGCTCACGCGCCTGCCACAGCTTCATTGGGGTGATGAAGAATGGGCATATCGGCCTCTTCCGCACAAAAGGCAATCCCTATGTGCATATCGTCCTGCGCGGCGGAGGGGGTAAGACAAACTATGACCGAGAGAGCATCGCGCTCACCCGGGAGCGGCTTTTGAAAGCGGGACTGAACGATTCACCGATCATCGTCGATTGCAGCCATGGCAATTCCAAGCGCGATCATCGAAATCAGCGGGTCGCCTTTGAATCGATCCTGGAGCAGAGGCTGGCCGGAGAGCGTGCCGTGAAAGGGCTCATGCTGGAAAGTTATCTCAAAGAAGGCAAACAACCTTTACAGGATAACTGCAAGCCTGCGCCGGATATCTCCATTACCGATGCCTGCATCAGTTGGGAAGAGACCGAGTCGCTCATCCTAAACGCCTATGAGCGGCTTTAAAAAAACAGCCCGGGACTTCATGCAGCCCCGGGCCGTTGAATTTATTTCAGAGAATACCGCTTCTATGGATTAAGCCAGAGCCGGGAGAATCCGTTCGAGCTCTCTAACGAGTCGCCGGTTTTGCTCGGGCGTTCCGACGGTGATTCTCACCCACTCGGGCAGGTCGTAATTAGCGACCGGGCGAACAATGATGCCGGCGCGCTGGAGCTCTTCAAAAACACGTTTTCCGTTGCCTGTTTTGACCAGAACGAAATTGGCTGACGAAGGGACGTATTCGAGCTTCATGCGGTCGAACTCTTTTTGCAGATAATCCAAACCCTGTGCGTTAAGGCGGCGGGCCTTCTCCAGAAACTCCGTATCATCCAGAGCGGCCAGAGCGGCCTCCTGTGCCAATAAGCCGGTGTTAAAGGTTTCACGCACTTTCTCGAGGGCGGCAGTGAATTCCGGACAGGCTACGCTGAAACCGATACGCAAGCCGGCCAGACCGTATATCTTGGAAAAGGTGCGGCAGATAACCAGATTGGATTTTTTACCCTCGCGGATTAGCGGCAGGAAATCGGGCGGATTCTCCTGGTATTCGGTGTAGGCCTCATCCAGAACGATGAGTGTCTCTTCGGGAACTCTTGCAATGAAGTCGTTCAATTCGGCTTCCGACAGGAAGGTGCCGGTCGGATTATTCGGATTGGCCAGGAAAACGATTCGCGTATTGGGGGTAATCGCTTTAAGCATTGCCTCCAAATCATTGCCGTAATTTTTGGCCGGTACCATGATAATCTCGGCACTGAAAAGGCGGGTGACAATCGGGTAGACCGCGAAGCAATACTGGCTCATCACGCATTCATCGCCGGGCTGGAGGACCGCATGGCCGATCAGCTCCAGAAGCTCATTGGAGCCATTGCCGAAAGAGATGCAGCTGGTAGGCAGATTCAGCTTTTCAGAGATTCTTTTTTTCAGACGGAAGGAATTTCCATCCGGATAGATATTCATCGCCGAGGCCGCTTTTCGGACGGCTTCTATCGCTTTTGGGGAAGGCCCCAGCGGGTTTTCGTTGGAGGCAAGTTTGATGATGCCTTCAGGGTCCAGGCCCAGTTCGCGAGCGACTTCTTCGATGGGGCGGCCCGGCAGATAAACCGGCAGCTTCTCCAGCGCCCGATTCAGTCTAAAAGGTAATGACATAATGCTTAATAAGTGGTGCGCACTCTAAACAGAGAGAAACTCTACCCGTGAAAAGCCCGGAGGTCAATCCGCTTTGAAAGGAAGCAATTGAAAGGAGGACACGGCGATGAAAAAGTGGGCCGATTCCCAAATCGAAATCGGCCCTGAAAATGAGAAGAGGAAGAGGAGTCTCCGGGTCTCCCGGAGCTTCTCCCTACTCGCCCGGGATTCTCACCCCGGCACCGGGGAACATCTTCCGGTATTGGTTGCACTGCTCGCCCAGAATCGCGGCCACGCCCAGAATATCGTGCGAGGTGGCGCCTCGGGAGAGCTCGGCCGCAGGTCGGTCGATCCCCAGGAGGATATCGCCATAAACGTTGGTGCGGGCCAGATGCTGTATGAGGCGGCTGCTGATACTGGCCGACTCCAGATTGGGGAAGATCAGGACGTTGGCTCTTCCGGCCACTTCTCCGATATCTTCTCCGAGTTTTCTCTGGGCAATATCCATCACGATGGCGGCATCAGCCTGCAACTCTCCGTCAAAGTAGGCCTCGATTCCCTCGGTGCGCGCTCTTTGAGAGGCAAGCTCCGCAGCCGCATATTCGCGGGAACTGTGGGTCGAAGGATTCTTGCTGCGGGTCGACATGGAGAGCAACGCAACGCGCGGGGGCACATTCAAAAGCTGAATGGCCAGGCGCGCGGTCATCAGGGCAATATCGGCAAGCTGCTCAACGGTCGGATCCTGATGGACATCGCAATCGGCCAGGAGCAGAACGCCGTTGGCTCCGATTTTCTGGTTATCCGTATCGCCCAGCGAGACGATCTGGCAACCGCAGACGGTGTGGGTGCCCGGCGCTGAGTGGATGATCTGCATGAGCGGCCGCAAAACAGCTCCATTGGAGTCATCGGCTCCGGAGACCAGTGCATCGGCCTGGTGCATTGCCAGCATCATGGTGGCGAAAAAATTCGGTTGCAGCATCGCTTCGCGGGCTTCCAGAGAACCCAGTCCCCGGCTCCGACTCACCAACTCAAACCTCCTCGCAAAGGTGTCCATGTCATCGCTGTGAATGGGGTCAATCACCCGAACGCCCTCCAGGCCGATTCCCAGTTGGGCGGCGATCTCTTTTACTCTGGGACGACTCCCCAATAGAATCGGTATTCCCAATTTAAGAGAAAAAAACTGCCGCGCGGCCTGTATCACCCGCGGGTTGTAACCCTCGGGGAAGACCACACGTTTGGGGTGCGACTGTAATTTTTCAAATATGCCAGTGATAAAGTGCATAAAAGCGTATCACGAATACCAGTTCTTCACTTGCTAGGTGGGGTAATGGTAACCCTTCTGCAGCCACAAGACAAGAAAAAATGTAAAAATATTTTCAATTTTTTTCCAGGTCACAAAACCGGTTTTTTTGAGATTGAATCCTGCTTGTGTATCAGGGACAATTGCCCGGTGAATAAATACAGTATAATCCTGTTTACACTGTTGCTCGGAGCTTTCACACTGAGCTCTCATGCGACCCCAAAAGCCGAAAAAGAGGAAAACTCGTGGTATCTCTTTACCTCCTTCCGGGATAATGGCCAGGATGGACTGCATCTGTCTTTGAGCAATGACGGCTACGGCTGGACACCGCTCAACGGGGACAAATCCTACCTTAAACCGACCGTAGGTGGCAAGCTCATGCGTGACCCGGCGATAGCCCGGGGACCGGATGGCGTCTTTCACATGGTCTGGACCAGCGGCTGGACAGCCAAGGAGGCCAAAATGTTCGGTTATGCCTCCAGCACGAACCTGATCGACTGGAGTCCTCAGAAAGGGATATCTGTCATGCAGAATGAACCTAAGGCCAGAAACATCTGGGCTCCAGAGCTTTTCTGCGACAGCAAAGAAAAATTGTGGTATATTTTCTGGTCCACCACCGTCACGGGGAAATTCCCGGATGAGACCGGAGTGAGCGAAGATCAATACAACCACCGCGCCTATTATGTAACGACCCGTGATTTCGAAACATTTTCCGAATCCAAACTCTATTTTGACCCCGGCTTCAACATCATCGACGCCACGATGGCACAGGATGGCGAGCGGTATCTTCTGGTTTTCAAGGACGAGCGGCTCAACCCGGTGAAAAAGAACTTGCGCATGGCCACGGCCCAGAGTCCGGCCGGACCTTTCACGGATGTGAGCGAGCCATTTACCCTGAGCTGGGTGGAGGGACCTTCGCTGCTTAAAGTCGGCGATACCTGGTTCTGCTATTTTGATCACTACGCCAGCCCTCACTATTATGGGGCGGTGAGGTCCAAGGATTTGAAGAACTGGGAAGATTGCTCCAAAGAGATGCAATTC
>Ga0116149_1004838_pt1 | contig 12945 bp, 9 predicted proteins | sample AD_UKC057_MetaG_FD_89787 | JGI IMG/M metagenome (GOLD analysis project Ga0116149, IMG submission 89787) | Active sludge microbial communities of municipal wastewater-treating anaerobic digesters from USA - AD_UKC057_MetaG | ecosystem: Engineered > Bioreactor > Anaerobic > Digestate | place: USA...
AAGTGGAGGCACTGATGAAAAGGAAAACAATTCTACATACTATCGGATCATTCCTGTATATCGTGTTTTTTTCACCGTTTGTTATGCTTTTTCTGATCAGCGAAGCAGCCGGACTGCTTGAGCGGTTTCAACCGCTCATGAACCGGGTACAGCAACGAAAAAATCTTCGCAGAACCTGGTCTAGCCTGTTCAGGATGGAATAACAGGAAGCTCGGGCGCGCACCCGGTACAGGGCCGGTCCCTTGCGGGATCGAGAACCGCTCCCCGTGTATCTTTCTTCGAGGTGGCTCCGAGCGTTCCGCGTTCGCCCGTCGAGGCGCTCCGTGCCTCAACATTGTACGAAAGGAAAAGAGAGCCTCCCCGCCGGGAACATCCGGCGAACCGCTTCTTGTACCAGCTCGTGCTGCGGCTCGTGAGGCAGGTCAACCCGGCAGGTCAGCCGGGAAAACGTTCGGCAAGCGTCCGGTCGATGCGGGCAAGAGAGGCTTCGATACCAAGAATCTGAATTGAACCGACAAGCGGTGGAGACACGCGGCTTCCGGTTACCGCCATGCGGATGGGCATCATCAGGTCGCCAAGTTTGACGCCAAGGGCTTCTGCGGCAGCATGGAAAAGTTCGTTCGCCTGTTCTTCGGTCAGACCGCCAATTTTTGCGATTACATCCTTTGCGGCACGCAGCACTTCGCGCGTTTTGGCCGCATCGAGCTTTTTCGGGACAATTTCTTCTGCCGGGGGAATGACGGGTTCGCCAAACAGAAAAGCGACCATCGCAGGTGCGTCGGTAAGAAAATGAAGGCGTTCGCGGATGAGCGGCATAACCTTCATCAGAGTGTCCTTTTGGGCTGCAGTCGGAACAAGCAGCGTCTGATCGGCGAACAACAGTCCTGCAGATTTTCGCGCTTCGAGACTGTTCTGTTCGCCTTCGCCGCATCCGCCGAACAGGCCGGAATTCGCGATAAACGGCCAGGTAAGGTCGAACAGCTCGTCGTCGGTTTTGAGCCGCATGTACTGGCCGTTGAACCACTCCAGTTTTTTATAGTCGAACACGGCAGGAGCCTTGTTGATGTGCTCCATCATGAACAGCTTGCCAAGCTCTTCGAGCGTGAACATGTCGCGCCCGTCCTCGTAGGAGCAGCCGAGCATGGCGACGTAGTTGATAATCGCTTCTTTCAGATAGCCGTTGTTGCGGAATTCGTTGCAGCTGGTTGCGCCGTGGCGTTTTGACAGTTTTTGGCCGTCCTGGCCCATGACCATCGGCAGGTGGCAGTATTCGGGATGTTCCCAGCCGAACGCCTTGTACATGATGACGTGGAGTGGCGTCGAGGGAATCCACTCCTGCGCGCGCATGACATGGGTAATTTCCATAAAATGATCGTCTACGATATTTGCCAAGTGATAGGTCGGGAAGCCATCGCTTTTCAGCAGGACGGGATCGGGATTGACGTCTTCGTTCTTCCACTCGATGTCGCCAAGAAGCTGATCGTGGAATTTGGTTGAACCTTCGAGCGGAACTGCGAGCCGGATTACAAAGGGTTTGCCGGCGTCGAGGCTTTCCTTCACTTCCTGCGGAGAAAGGGAGCGGCAATGGCGGTCGTAGCCCGGAGCCATTTTGTTCATGGTCTGAATTTTCCGGATACGTTCCAGACGCTCCTCGTCGCAGAAGCAATAGTAGGCCTGCCCTTTTTCCACCAGTTCAAGCGCGTACTTTTTATACAGGTCGAACCGTTGGCTTTGCACATAGGGGGCAAAAGGACCGCCCTTGTCGCCGCCTTCGTCCCAGTCCATGCCGAGCCAGCCAAGAGTATCGTACAGGTTGCGGACATATTCCTCGCCGTAGCGGGTTTGATCGGTATCTTCGAGTCTCAGAATAAATTTTCCGCCTACAGAGCGGGCGTACAGGTAATTGAACAACGCGGTGCGGACACCGCCGATATGCTGCATCCCGGTTGGGGACGGTGCGTAACGGACACGAGCTTCCACTGGTATTCTCCTTCGATTTGAGCCAAGAAAGTATACCCTTTCTGCAGCCGATTGGACAAGATGACCGATGGCACCCGCCATCCAGCGGGAGCAGCTGGTGCAGCCATCCAGCGGGCGCCGCAGGTGCAGCTGGTGCAGCCATCCAGCGGGTGCCGCAGGTGCAGCCATCCAGCGGGTGCCGCAGGTGCAGCTGGTGCCGCTGGTGCACACGTCTGGCGCACATGTGCGCGCACACACATCTGGCGCACGAACGTTTCTTGGACTATCATTAGGGCACCTTTAAAAACTGAAGTTTTTAGAGGTGCCCATTAATTGCATCACGCATGAGGCAATTGCAAAAATCAGTGATTTTTGTAATTGCAACAAATAATGTATATGGAGTTCAACAACAAGTTATTGTATTATAAAGACTTGTTATTGAACTCCAAGAGCTTCTTGCAAAAGCAACCGACTTTTGCAAGAAGCTCGCATATCTTTCCGGGAGGAAACGGTACATGAAGATATTGATTGCCGACGACGATTTTACCAGCAGAATTCTACTGCAAGGCTTTTTGCAAACCTACGGCGAGTGCACAGTCTGCACGGACGGTTTGCAGGCAGTAAACGCATTCAGATCGGCATTTGAAGAAGGAAGTCCCTTTACGCTGGTATGCCTCGACATCATGATGCCCGAACTCGACGGACAGGCAGCACTGAAAAAAATTAGGGACATTGAAGAAGAACGGGGAATCGCCGCTCGCGATGGAGTCAAAATTATCATGACAACCGCCCTCGACGACAAAAAAAATATCATCAGCGCATTCCGCGAACAATGCGACGTCTACCTGGTCAAACCGATCGACAAGGAAAAACTCGTCGAAAGCCTCAACACGCTGAATCTGATCGACTGACACACAGCGGGGAAATATGTCAGACACGCAAAACCAGGAAATTCTCAGACTGCAGAAAGAAAACAAGGAACTGCAAAACCTCCAGAACATGGTGCTTGGCGCGATTCCCGTCGGCATTGCGATCATCGATCGCGAAACCTGCACTATCGAAACAGTGAATCAGTCCATGTCCACACTGTTCGGAGCCCCGACTGAAGCTATGAAGGGGAAACGCTGCTGCCGGTTTTTATGCACCGCACCGGAGGGGTTCTGCCCTGCGCAAAACAACGACCTGCTCAAGGAGCCGTTCGAAGACAAAATCCTCCGCGTTGACGGAGGAATGCGAACCGTCCTGAAATCGGTCATTCCCGTGTACTACAAGAATCGAGACAAGTACCTTGAGTGCTTTGTCGACATCAGTTCGCTAAAAGAAACCGAAGAGCAGCTGGCGCATACCACATACTGGCTGCGCCTCGCAACCCGCGCAGGAGGCGTTGGAATCTGGGATCTGGATATCACGACCGGAGAAGAACACTGGGACGACCAAATGTATCGCCTCTACGGGGCAGACCGGGTAGAATTTCCCGACGGCGCCACAGCCTACGCACAGCGCATACACCCTGACGACGCAGATTTCCAAAAAAAAGAAATACAGCGCTGCATCGAAACTGGTTGCGATTACAGCGGAGAATTCCGCATTATCTGGCCCGACAACAGCGTTCACACAATCAGATCCTTCGCACTGTATCAATCAGATTCAGCCCGACACCCGGGCCACATGATCGGAACAAACTGGGATATTACCGACCAAAAAAACATAGAGGAAGAACTGTTACGTTCCAACAAGAACCTGGAAATTGCAAGCGTCCGTGCGAATGAGCTGGTGATCCAGGCAGAAGTGGCAAACGCAGCAAAAAGCGCATTCCTTGCAACTATCAGTCATGAAATACGCACACCGCTCAACGGAATAATCGGCATGGCGAGTCTTTTGCTGGATTCCGAGCTGACCGGCAGCCAGAGGCAGTATGCAGAACTTCTTAAAAACGGGGGCGAATCTCTTCTGGCGATCATCAACAATATTCTGGATTTTTCAAAAATCGAAGCACACCGCATGACGGTCACCCAAGAACCGTTTAACGTTCGGGATCTCGTCATCTCTTCCATATCGCTGCTCATGCCTCTTGCCGAGGGAAAAAAACTGCGCCTGACGCACAACGTTTCCCCGGAAGTTCCGCATCTCGTTTCAGGCGATGCCGCGCGAATCAGACAGGTTCTGCAAAATCTTTTGGGAAATGCGCTCAAATTTACAGAAGAAGGTGCTGTGCACATTTCGGTCGAATACGAAACAAAGGGGGGCGAGAATCAACAGCTTCGGTTCTCGATCACCGACACGGGAATCGGTATCGCTTTCGAAAAGAGGAACCTGCTGTTCACGCCGTTTACCCAGCTGGACAGCTCTTCCACGCGAAAGCACGGCGGTACCGGACTCGGTCTTGCAATATCGCGGCAGCTGACCGAACTTATGGGCGGCACAATTTCCTATGAACCGAATCAGCCGTCCGGTTCAATTTTCAGTTTTACCGTCAAGGTTGCCCCCGGCACAGACCTGTCGATACCACCGGTTGCGGATGCGCAAGAGACAGAGAACACGGTTCTGAGAGGCAGACGCATCCTGATTGCCGAAGACAACACGACAAACAGAATAATCACTCAAAAAATGCTGGAAAAAGCAGGTTGTTCTACAGATATCGCGCACGACGGCAAGGAAGCCTTCGAAGCACGCATGCAGAACACCTACGATGCGATTTTGATGGATTGCCAGATGCCGGTAATGGACGGCTACGAGGCAACCAGAAAAATACGGGCGTTCGAGCAGGCGAACAAGAAGCACAGTTCCGGTCGCCTGCCGGTAATCGCGCTTACCGCGCACACGTCGGCGGAAGAGCATGCAAAATGCCTGGAAGCGGGTATGGATGCATATCTGATAAAACCGGTGCGTCCGGCCGAGCTTGCGCAAACCCTGGCCGACCTGATCGATCTGGCGCAAGGAGGCCGGAAGATATTCGACAGGGCTGCGCTTCTTGAACGTACCGGCAACGACGCAGCACTCGTGCGGACCGTCGTTCGTGCCTTTCTGGCCGAAATCCCTGCGGAAATAACCAACATGTCAGAAGCTCTGCGGACGCAAAACTATGACGGACTGAGCATCTCTGCGCATAAAATCAAAGGAGCTTCGGCAAACGTCGGGTGCGCTGCGTTGAGAGAGGCAGCATCGGTACTCGGCAAATCGGTCGAATCGCGAGACCCGGTCGCTATCCGGAAATGCTTTGAATCGTTATGCAGGCAGTATTCTTTTGCACGGAGCGAACTGGAAAAAAGCAACGTATAACCGCGGATAATAGAACATCCCGGGTAAAGGGCTTTTCGACAATCCCTGCTGCACCAATGCTTTCTGCGGCAAGGCGGGCGGCAGAATCGCTACGGTCGACAAGCACTATGCACGGTATTTTCGAACCGGCAGGACATAACAGCGCCGTTCGATACCACTGAATCAACGAGAGGCTGCATTCCGAGCCGGGAACACCGGTATCCAGAATAATACCATCGAAGCTTTCTCTTTGCAGTAGCACCTCTGTGTCTTCGCAGCGCGTTACGCTGCAAACAGAGTGGCCAAACCGCCCCAGAGTGCACGAAAGCACCTTTCCGGTGATAACCGTACAATTCACTGAAAGAATTCGCATGTGAGTCTCCAGGACCTGTTTTGTTTTACGTTTTATTACTTGAGGCTCTTACAAAAACAAGTATACCACGAAAGCGGAAACTGACAAGCTCGAAGGGGAAATTTTTTGTGGGCTGAACCCCGACTCCGACAGCTGGATGCTCGGGGTTGAAAAATCAGAACTGGCCAAGCCCGCCTTTTTTGACTTCAAAATGGGAGAAGGTCATACCGAACGAGGCTCTTCCCTGGGTTACAGAACGCAAAGAAGTCGAAAAACCGAACATTTTCGCCATTGGAGCCTGCGCATGAACAACCTCGACCGACGGTTTCGATTCCAGACTCGATATGAGCCCTCCACGTTGGGTAATCTGGCTCATAGCATCTCCGACAAAGTCTTTCGGGCACAGAATATCTACATTCATTACCGGTTCCAGAAGCTCCGGCGACGCTTTCCGGCAGGCTTCGTCGAACGCCATCGATGCTGCCGACGTGAATGCAAACGGAGTCGCAGTCAATTCGTTGTAATCGACAGCCACAAGCGTTACACCAACGTCTGCGCAGGGATATCCGTACTGGATACCTGACTGGAACGCGCTTGTTACCGCCTGCTCGATCGCATCAAAGATATCTTCCGGAACTGCCGACTTCTTTACCATATTTACATAACGGTTTCCGCTTCCGCGCGGAAGCTGTTCCACACGAATTGTAACTCCCGCAGCGACATCCTTGCCTCCAAGATTTTTGCTGAACAGTTCGGAATGCTCAACCGTCGCAGTGACCGATTCCCGATACGTAACCTGCGGATTGCCGACGCGTGCCTGCACCTTGAAATCGTGTATCATGCGGGTAACAAGCACATCAATATGAAGCTCCCCCATACCGGATATGATCAACTGGCCGGTTTCCGCATCTTCCCGGCTTGTAAAGGTTGGATCCTCCCGGGAAAGAACTTCAAGCGTTTCCTTGAGCTTATCCCGCTCGGACATCGTTTTCGGTTCAATCGAAACGGAGATCACCGGTTCTGGAAAATGCATTTTTTCCAGAAGAATCGGCATACCTTCACTCCCGAGCGTATCGCCGGTCTGCGCGAGCTTCGGGCCTATAAAAACCGCGATATCTCCTGCTTCCACCGAATCCATTGGTTCTGATTTGTTGGAGTGCATTCTGAGAATCCGGTTAACGCGCTCCCGTTTTTTCTTTCCGACATTGTATATCTGGTCACCGTTTTTTATCTTGCCGGAATACATGCGAACATAACACAGCGAACCGGCTTCGCGGTCGTACTGGATTTTAAAAACCAGACCGAGCGCTACTCCGTCCGGAGTGCAGGGAATCTGCACTTCTTCCTCTTTTTTGGTATGAAAGCCCACTGCCGCCGGAACCTCGTCCGGAGCAGGCAGATAATCGACGATTGCGTCGATCAGCGGCTGGATACCCTGATTTCTGCGGGATGCACCGCATAAAAACGGGACGAAGGTCCGGGAGAGTACCCCTTTTCGTATCTCTTTTACAATCAGCTCTTCCGGTACATCCTTGCCGTCCAGAACAAGCTCGGTTATTTCGTCAGAACCGGAAGAGATCACGTCCAGCATTTTTTCACGCCAGTTCCCGGCCTCTTCGGTACGCTCCGGAGCAACCGGAGAAAATTCCATCTTTTCCCCCTCGGAGTCCGCATCCCAGCGAATTTCGCGCATTCGCACCAGGTCGATTACACCCTCAAAATCGCCGCCCTGCCCTATCGGAATTTGCAGAGGCAGGCACACTGCGCCGAATTTTTCATGAACATCGTCAAGTGCTCTAAAAAAATCTGCCCCGACACGATCCATTTTATTGACGAAACAAATGCGGGGAACGGAATACTGGTCCGCCTGCCTCCAGACAGTTTCAGTCTGGGGCTGCACGCCGCCGACGGCACACAGAACTGCAACGGATCCGTCCAGGACGCGGAGAGATCGTTCGACTTCCGCCGTAAAATCGACATGCCCGGGCGTATCGATAAGATTGATCTGATGATCGCGCCAGTATGTCGTGATCGCGGCGCTCTGGATTGTAATACCCCGTTCCTGCTCCTGGGACATCCAGTCCATCGTCGCCTGGCCATCATCAATTTCACCAATCCGGTGAATTTTACCCGTATAAAAAAGGATGCGCTCCGATGTGGTAGTTTTTCCCGCATCGATGTGCGCCATTATTCCAATATTTCTCATTGTATTCAGCATAGTGCAACTCCCGTTCAGGCCAATACTACCTGTTTGGACCGCTTTCCTCAAGAGGCAGAAGATGTGCGCTTGTTCCGGGCCTCACTCTTGCACAGAAAACCATTCCGGACTATATTTGTTTCTGACAGAAACTTTTAATAACGGAGCGTATATGAGCATACCGAACCGACCCTGGCTTGATTCGACACTCCCCGAAACCAAACGGATACAGCTGCTGCTGAACGAGATGACTCTGGAAGAGAAAATCGCCCAGATGGTGCAGATCAGCTACAGCGTCGTACCGGAGAAAACTGCAGATGAATGGGCGGTTCGGGGAGCCGGCTCGTTTTTGCATGTGCTTGGAGACAATGCGCGCCGGCTGCAGCGTCTGGCTACCAAAAACCGTCTGGGGATTCCGGTTATTTTCGGCATTGACGCAATACACGGACACGGCCTTCACAACGGCGCAACCGTTTTTCCCACCCAGCTCGCGCTCGCCTGTTCCTGGAATGAAGACCTTGCATACCGCGTTGCGCGCGCAACAGCAAAAGAAGTCGCCGCCGAAGGGCTTCACTGGACATTTTCGCCGGTTTTCTGCCTCGGCAGGGACCTCAGATGGGGACGCATCAACGAAACATTCGGCGAAGACAAACTTCTTGCCGGACGCCTCGGAGCGGCAATGGTCCGCGGCTACCAGGGAACCGACACCAGAAATCCCGACAGCATTATCGCCTGTGCAAAGCATTATATTGCGTACGGCGAAAGCACCGGAGGCCGGGATTCCTACGATGCTCCGGTTTCGATCAGGAACGTGCGGACAAACTTCTTGCCGCCGTTCATCGAGGCGGTGAAAGCCGGATGCCTGACCTTCATGGCCGGCTACAATCCGGTGGACGGCGTTCCCTGCTCGGCGAACGAAACGCTTTTGCGCGATATTTTAAAAAATGAACTCGGTTTCGACGGGTTCATCGTGACAGACTGGATGAATACCACCAGCCTGATGAGCCGACAAAAAATGGCCGCACACATGAAAGATGCATCCCGTATCGCCCTTGAATCGGGAAACGATATGATAATGACTTCTCCGGAGTTTTACGAATCGATGCTTGCCCTCGTCCGCGACGGAAAGGCAGACATTGCGCAGATAGAAGATGCAGTCACACGGATCCTCGCCGTCAAATTCCGCGCAGGCCTGTTCGACGTACCAGAGAAAATTTTGACCCTCCCAACAGCCGAAGATCCCCAAGCGGAAAAAGCACGCGCTGTATTTGCCTGCAGCGAACACCGCGCTCTCGCGCTCGACGCTGCACGCGACTCTATCGTCCTTCTCAAGAATGAAGATCTTTCAGGAGTTCCAGCTCTTCCGCTCCGCACCGGAAACGATGCCGCCGGAAAATCAGTCAAGCGGATAGCAGTCATCGGACCGAACGCGGATTCAGTCCGGGCCCAGTTTGGCGACTGGACGTTCTTTACCCACCCGGTCCCCGCCCTTGATTCCATACCAGAGCTTAGGGTTACCACGCTGCTCGAAGGAGTCAGGGATATTGCCGGACACTTCGGCGTCGAAGTTCTGTGGCACAAAGGCTGCGACATCCTCGATCCTGCAAAGGAGCAGATAGCGGAAGCCTGCGAAATTGCTGCACGCGCCGATGCAATAATAGTGTGCGTTGGCGACACCCTTATCCTGAACGGTGAAACGCACGACCGCTCCGATCTGGCGCTCACCGGCGCCCAGGACAGACTGGTCGAATCGCTGTCCAAAGTCGCTTCGGTACGGAAGATTCCGCTCACCGCAGTACTGATCAACGGCAAACCGCTGGAGTTCGAAAGGGTCGCGTGCGCATCGAATGCAGTTATCGAAGCATTCAATCCCGGCATCTATGGCGGACAAGCGATTGCCGAAATCATCTTCGGACTCTCCGAGCCCCGGGGAAGGCTTCCCATATCGTTTCCCCGTAAAACCGGCCAGCTTCCGGTGTATTACAACCAGCTCCCCGGCTGGCACGACGGCGCCTATTGCGATTGCCCCCGGGATCCGCTGTTCGCCTTCGGCGAAGGACTCGGCTGGACAACATTCAGCTATGAAACGCCAAAGCTTTCTGCTTCTCGCGCCTCTGCCGGCGACACCGTCACGGTAACTGTCTCTGTTACAAACACCGGAAGCCTTGATGGTACTGAAACTGTCCAGCTCTATGCCGCCGACAGAATCGCTTCGGTCGTAACACCGGTGCGCGAGCTGAAAGGCTTCAAGCGAGTATTCATACCTGCCGGTCAGACAGCCACAGTGGAGATTACGCTCGAAACCGACGCGCTCTCGCTTGTCGACAGAAACGGAAAGACCGTCCTTGAACCCGGGGAGTTCGACATACTCGTCGGCCACGACTCCCGCATCGGAAACTTGAAGAGCACGATCCTGGAAATTGTGTAGCCTCCTGCAGGAGTTTTCCTCCGGCAGCCGACGTGCATCGTTTGGCGGTGCATCAGCAGGCGGCCCATCGCCTGGCGGCCCATCGCCTGGCGGCGCATCTTCCGGCGGCGTATTGTCTGAAAGCGCATCTCCAAGCTTGACAAGCTGCGCACTGTCTGTATATATTCGTTATATAACAGTAATATTCAAGCACGAACAGATCATCAACCAGCGCACAGGAGGCACAGGATCAACGTTCTTATTCAAAACGCATCGCCGCGTCCGATTTATGCCCAGATAGAAGACCAAATCCGCAACCAGGCCCTCGACGGCACACTTACGGAAGGAGAACAGCTTCCGTCGATCCGGCAGCTCGCAGCAGAACTGCGAGTCTCCGTCATCACCGTCAAGCGCGCCTACGACGACCTTGAAGCCGAAGGGATTTTGCAGACAGTCCCGGGGCGCGGCAGCTTCGTGGCAGTGCGGAATCAGAACGCATTCCGTGAACGAAAAATGACAGAGATAGAGGCGCATCTCGCCCGCGCAATCGAAGCGGCTAAACAGGCGAGAATCGACGCAAAAGACATTAAAAAGGCACTCGATATTTTGTTGCTGGAGGATACACATGGAAACAGCAATTGAAGTACGCAATCTGCGCAAGACATACCGGAGTTTTTCGTTGGACGGCGTCAGCTTCACCCTGCCCAAAGGCGAAGTGCTGGGCTTCATCGGCCCGAACGGTGCAGGAAAAACAACGACAATCAGAATTATGCTCGGCCTTGCGCGCCCAGATTCCGGGACAGTTTCGCTCCTTGGCGGCAGCCCCTCGGACCGGACAATCCGCGAACGCATCGGCTTTATTCACGACGATACATTTTTGAACGAAGACCTCACCGCCGGCGAAACCGGACGCATTGTCGGACCGCTGTACCGCAGCTGGGACCGGGAAGAATACCGGAGTCGACTTGCACGTTACGGTCTCGACGAAAAGCAGAAAATAGCCGAGTTTTCCAAAGGCATGAAAATTAAACTGATGCTGGCAATCGCCACGTCGCACAACGCCGAACTAATTTTGATGGATGAACCGACCAGCGGTCTGGATCCCGTTTTCAGGAGCGAATTCCTGGATGAGCTGTTCGGCTTTATGCAAGAGGAAAACCGGAGCGTCTTTTTTTCGACGCACATAACCGAGGACTTGAACCGCATCGCAGACCGTGTGGTTCTGTTGGACAGGGGTCGCGTCGTTTTTGAAAAAACAAAAACCGAAATCGAAGAATCGTACCGTATCGTAAAAGGCTCTATTCAATTGCTGTCCTCCGACGTACTTACTCCGTATTTCGCGCCTGCCGGCGCGCCCGCAGGCGCGCCGCACGCCGGTAACACAACGTGCTGTATCGGTATCAGGCGCGACGAACATTCCTTTACCGCCCTGTTCGGGCCCCGATATCCTGAAAGAGAAAGGGAGCCGAACACTGCCGGCTATCTGGACGGAGCCGGGGCAAAACGTCGAGCGGAGAAATCGGACCTCCCGTTTGCTGATGCTACCGGGATAGTTACAGAACGCGCTAGTCTTGACGATATCATGATCTATTCCACAAGGGAGGTTTATCGTGTACACGCTGGTATATAAGGATGTGCTTGCAATATTGAAATCGAAGGCGACTGTACCGTCGTTCATTTGCATCGGTGCGGCTTTGGTTGCGATGCACGGGAGTTCGCCGGTCGGGGTTTTTTTGTTGTGTATGCCGACGTACTACTTTGTCGCCTATTCAGGAATGTACGACTACAAATACGCACAGGAGCGTTTTTACCTGTCGCTGCCAGTATCGCGGAGCGAATGGGTTTTGTCGCGGTATCTTTCGTGTTTGCTCGTTGCGTTCGCAACGTTGTTACTCGCGTTCGCTGCCGGCAGTGCAGGTTCGTTTCTGGGGCTACCCGTGCGCGCACCGGAAGCGGTCGACACTGTTCTGGCAATTTTTGCTTCCTGTCTGACCACCGGCATTTCGCTTCCGTTTCAGTTCCGCCTTGGATACGACAAAACCCGCTGGATTAATTTTATTGTTATGATCGTCAATTCGGCTGCGGTATCAGCTGCCAGGGAAATGATGCGTCCGGAAAATTCGATTGTAACAGAAAGAGTTACATCTTTGATTATGCTTTCTTCGATAGTCGCAATCGCACTCGCTGTTCAGGCTGTATCATTCGCAGTTTCATGCGCGCTTTTTGCGCACAGAGAATTTTGACAGAGAGCGGGTGTCGTTCACAGAAATAAAAACAGTCCCGAAGCCGAACTCCGGGACTGTCTGTACTGTGTGCGAGGGGTGAAAAATTGACTTTTCTGAACTCTGTCAGTTTTTCGAAGCCGCCCGGGTATCTTTTTTGCTTTTGCCGAAAGCAATCTCGATAACGTCTTCCATTCTGGTAACCGGATGGAAAGCGACGCCTTTTTTCACATGTTCGGGGATATCGTCCAGATCGCGAACATTCGCTTTCGGGATGATGATTTCCTTGATGCCGTTCCGTCGGGCGGCAATGGTTTTTTCCTTCAGGCCGCCGATGGGAAGCACCTGTCCGGTAAGCGAAAGTTCGCCGGTCATAGCCAAGGCCTTGCGGATAGTTTTTCCGCGGGCGAGCGAAAGAAGCGCTGTCGCCATAGTGATGCCGGCCGAAGGACCGTCCTTGGGAGTGGCACCTTCGGGAATGTGCAGATGTATGGTCTGCTTTTCGTACCAGTCGTTGGTTATTGCACCGCTTTCGGTCAGGTAGTGCTTG
>Ga0116149_1004843_pt1 | contig 12940 bp, 8 predicted proteins | sample AD_UKC057_MetaG_FD_89787 | JGI IMG/M metagenome (GOLD analysis project Ga0116149, IMG submission 89787) | Active sludge microbial communities of municipal wastewater-treating anaerobic digesters from USA - AD_UKC057_MetaG | ecosystem: Engineered > Bioreactor > Anaerobic > Digestate | place: USA...
CCGGCCGCCTATCCGCCTGACAACATTATCGCGGTAGCGGCCAGCGACCACAACGACAACATGGCGTACTTCAGCAATTACGGTCCCACCACGGTGGACCTGGCGGCGCCCGGCGTGAATATCCTGAGTACTGTGCCCGGAAACGGCTATGACGGCAGTTTCAGCGGCACATCCATGGCAACACCCCATGTTTCGGGCGTTGCTGCCTTGCTCCTGTCCATCAATCCCGGCGCGCTTTACCAGGACGTTAAAGGCTGGATCCTGGAAAATGTCACGCCCCTGCCGCAATGGGAAGGCCTGACGGTTACCGGCGGTCGGCTGAATGCGTCCGATGCCTTGTTGTACAGCAACCCGCATTTCCAGCTGGACGGCCTGCCCGCGTGGCCTCTGGCGATAGGCCCGGGCGGCTCGGTTACCTTTGACGTGATCTATGCCCCGATAGCCGTCGGCGACCATGAGGCCCGGGTCCGCATTGTGAGCGACGATATGAACGAAGCGGAAACACTGGTGCACTTGAGCGGATCCTGCCGTGAGGATGTCCTGGCCGTCAGTCCCCTGGCGAATTTCGTGTCCGAAGGGTATCAGTTCGGCACGCTCACGCCGGCGTGCAAGACCTACACCCTCACCAACCGGGGCCTCTCGTCCGTGGATTGGACTGCGGGGGTAAGCGCGACCTGGGTAGCCGCCAGTTCCACGGGTGGCAGCCTGGCGCCGGGCGCGTCCGTTGCGGTGGATATTTGCCTCACCGCGGAGGCGCCGCTGCTGTCCCCCGGTGAATACGAGGCGGACCTGGTTTTCACGAATGTGACGTCCGGGTGGCAGGGCACGCAGCTTGCGCGCGTGCGGGTATTGGCCAATCCCGGAGAGATCCGGGTGGAAGACACGATACCCATTGTGGACGACCTCGACCTGCCCTTTGGCGCGGTGGTGGTCGGCAAGGCGCGCACGGAACAGATTACGGTAAGCAATATCAACAACGATTATGACCTGATCATCAGCCAAATCGGCTTGAGTGGCTCCGTGGTGATTGGGGATGCGCCGCCCGACGGGGCGGCCAAGGCGGCCGCGCCTTATCGGGTTCCGCCGGATGCGGCCCTGGCCCTGGGCAGGCTTAACGTCCTGGTGATGGGCACAGGTACCGACTTTACGGTGTTGCGGTACTACCTGTCGGCGTATCCGGACATCAACCGCGTGGACGCCTATGACGCCGCTTCCGGCGTGCCCACCGTAGAGATGCTGCTGACCTATCACACGGTGGTGGTCATGAGCGAGTACGCCTTCCTGGATGCCGTCGCCACGGGCAATGCGCTGGCGGACTATGTGGATGCGGGCGGCAGCGTCGTCGAGGCCGTGGGCGTGTTCGCCTTTGACGGCGGCTTTGGCCTGGAACTGGGCGGGCGTTTCGTGACGGAAGGCTACGAGCCGTTCCTGCACGGGGACCTCACCTACAACGAGTATCTTTTCCTGGGCGCCCATAACACCCAGCATCCCATCATGCAGGGGGTGCACAACGTGCCGGGCGGGTTTATGGTGTATGTGTCGTTGCGCCCCGGCGCCGAATGGGTGGCCAACTGGTATGACGGCACGCCGCTGGTGGCCGTGTGGAACCAGAATGTCGTCGGCATCAACCTGTACGCCTTTGACTACGGCGACTTGTCGGGGGACGTGGTGGCGCTGTTCCACAATGCCATCGTATACGTGGCCGAGCGGCCGTTCCGCACGGGGACCCTGCCGGACCTGCCGCTGGTCCTCGCGCCCGGTTCCACGTTCACCTTCGATGTTTCCTTTGTGCCGGAGAACGTGGGCAAGTATACCGGCCAGGTGCGCATCTCGAGCAACGACAAGAGTACGCCGGACGCCAATGTGGCGATTAGCGGCCTGGCGGTCGGCGGCGAATTCGCGCTGACCTACACGGGCCGCAATCCGGCCTTGGCGGGGGTGGGCGACCGGGTCGAAATCCCCGTGAACACCCTGTACAGCCGCGGGCTGGTGGCCTACCAGTGGTATCGCGTCCTGCCGGATAAGATGCTGCAGCTGCTGGACGAGCAGACCGATGAGGTGCTGGAATTCGACGCGGTGGACTGGGGCGATGTGGGCGACTATCAGTGCGTTGCGACGGACACGGTCGCCGGTTCGGCACTATCGCCGGTTATAGGGTTGGAGGTGGTGGAAGATTTACCTTTGTCGAAGGTCCTGCCTTTGTGTTTAAGCGTGATTATGGCAGCGTTAATGGGAGTGGTCCTTACACGGCGTAACCCTTTGGAAAGAAGGTCCGATGACTTGACCAAATACGACTCCCGGTAAAAGTGAACGCAGTATTTTTGCCGTGAATCAAATCTGACACATCTGGAAAGATTAGAGTGGCCGAGCATGATTCACCCTGAATGCGAACAAAAATGTTGCTGATGTCACATTTTCAATTTCGTGTTTGAAGGCTAATTTTGTGTTCGCGTAGAATGAACACCCGAACAAAACAACAGGCCGAGTAACATGACAGTCTGTATGGGAATCAAAGGTCATCCGTTTACCGTGACGCGGAAAAGAGGGGGGTAAAGACTTCTACCGGTAGGTGTCGCGGATCCTTTTAACATCATAGACAACAGGTATTCTTGCCTTATCCCGTTTTTGAGGATTGCCATAAAGCCCCACTTTGAAGCGGTAATTTACCGTAATGGCCTGTTCGGGGACTTGGATTGATTTAAATCCTTGCCAGAAGTCATTTTGTCCACGCTTACTTAACAACTCTATAACCTCGGTTATGGCATCCAAAGGCGCCGCGACTTCCTTATCAAAAGCAAGAGTGTCCAGCAAGATGAATACTGGCGCCAACCCGTCATTGCCTATGCCCTTTGAAGGGACAAGTTCCCAAGCCATATCTTTTTCAAGATCATGCCCGACCACAATGGTGTCCTTCAGGCATTTTTGAAGGGAATCCATACCATGGTCCCGAACCGCATCAAGAAACTGTTTTTGCCGGGACCCCGGTGGCGGCGAATAGATGTCGGTTATGGACGGAGATAAACCGGTAAGATTAAAACACTTTTGCGTGTAAGGTTTTGCCCCCTTTGTAACCACCACCGTTCGGGCTCCAAGTGTTATCAGCTTGTTTAAGGCTGGTTTTGACCCTTGCCGGACCCGCAGAAATCGGTCCTTTTCACGTTCGATATATTTGTACAGTGATTCTTGCCAATTAATAAAGGCTTCTGTTACTCTGGGAGAACCTGCGCCAAATTCACCTTCAAATTGTCTCCAGGCTTCTTCTTCTTTTTTAAGGCGTATATCGCGTAACCGTCGTTCCCATACCAAGAGGAGTTCATCGCTATCAAGCAAGACCAGCTTTCCCTGTAAATCAAGTGTTTCTGGGACCAATGCAGGGGTGTTGATGAAAAACTCACGTATCTTGCGAAAAATGTTGCGCAGTACGCCGTCAGTATTAGTAGTCTGGTTTCGAATCACCCTTATGTCTCCATTATAGGGTCCGGATTGATTCTATAATTCACGTCTATTCTCAGACGTAAGATATTCTATCCGAATTTACCGCAAAATCCAAAAAGGAATAAGTGTACATGATTCGAAGATACTCAATCCAAGCGGACACCATGTTAAGAAGGTACCTCATCTAAGAAAAATAAATTATTAAATACCAGTGTCCTATTAAAGTTTAATGGCTGTGCTTAAAGTAAAATACGGTTCATGACAAGTTATTCAGATTTTGGTTGTGCGTGTCAGATTTTTTCACATCTCAATAAAAGAACATTCAAAAATGTCTGAGCTGATGAAGTCACTATAAGTAATTTAGGGTACTAGGAAGCCGCCTGGGGAAAAAATGAAACGCAATGTGCGCATTGTTGTTCGTTTGGGATTAGGTTGTGATAACGGTCCTTAAAAAGGTTGTGACTTGTATTTATAACGACGATTCAACCTATGGTATGTTCTAATCCTTTAAATCTATGTTCATCCACCGGCCCTGCCGGCGAGAATTCGTCAGGCTTTTCCGTTCCATCGTTTTTCTTTGCCTATGAACCGGGATGACGTAGGCTTGGTCGTGATAAGATGGACAACAAGGCTTTGAGAAGGAATCGATAGTTGTTCTCATGTGGCTCCTTTTAGGAGCCCCCCTCATACCACCGGCTCTGCCGGTGGTTGTTGATTAGATCTATCCGTAAAACATTGCGGTCATAACAGGGCATCCTCCTGGCGTTGGTGAAGTGTTAAGACAGATTTTGCACAAGCCGAAATTTTATCGCGGAGGGGTTCAGGGAACAGGAGTTCCATTTCGCCACCGAAACTTAAAACCCAGGCTACAGTTTCTTTTTCACTGGTTGAGGAAAACTCAAGCGTCAGGCCGCCATCTTTTGCATAAACGATGGACTGGTCATCGCTCCATATGCGTTCGCTGACATAGAGCGCTGCAACGGGGCTTACACGAACCTGCACGCGGAATGGTTCTCCCTGGTTGAGACCGAAGGAACCGGCAAACTGGCGGGCCTGCTTCTTAATTCGGATGGCTTTGAACCGTACTTCGGAAGTCGCTACTGCGCGCATGCGATGAACGGCCAGCAACATATCCTTCGCGTCCTTCGGCGTGTCCAGCATGTCCGCCGGCCGGACGCGCAGGTAAAGGCTTTCATGAAAAACAATCATCTGGTAGGGCGCTACCGTATAAAGATGCGGCTCTGCATGTTTCGGGCTGATATAAATAATGTCGCACAGGCGGTGTTCACGAATGGCCCGGATGAGGTCGGTAATGATAAATTCTTTGTTGGAGTAATCAATCATTCCCTTGGGTTTCACAAGCGTGTAGGATGCCATGACGCCATCACGATCGTCAAAATCTGGCAGAAGCGTGGTCGCCCCTTGTAACGTCCGGGTTATCTCCCTCCGGTAACTGTCCGGCAGCAGATGCCAGACCATGTCACGGCAGAGCAACAACTTGCCCAATCCTTCAGCGTCCAGAGAAATATTAGGTGTTCTTTGCGTTTTTCGCGCTTGATAGAACTTTTCCCTGCCGGTGATCCATGTGTCGAGGGTCAGCCAGTGGCTGCGTTCAATCTGTTCTACGGTACGAAGTACCGTTTGTTTTGAGCATTGAAAGGTTTGCGCAAGGTGTGTCAGGGAATGGGCCCGTCCGGAAAAAAGAAATAGGCTGAACATACCGATGACTTTTTGGGAAGGGCCGCTGTAAGGGTCTTTTTTGGTAGGCATAGTGTCCTGTCCGGCGCGTTAACATGTGCAGCGGTTATTGTGAAAATGTACAGGAGAAAAAATGGTAAAAAAAACATTACATTCCGGATTATGGAATATCTTCATGGCATAATGCAACACGTGGCCGATACGTTGGTCCCGTGTTCTTGTCGCATGGGGATTCTTCATGCTCCGGTGAGGCAACAGGTTCGTGTTTGCACGGCACAGGTTATTGGGAGAACAAATTCAGGGGAGCAGTACCTTGTCCCCGCCTGTGCCGTGCCATTCTTAAAATTAGAGCGGAACAAAAAAAAGCGATGGGCATTTTAAGCCCATCGCGCGCTGTTAACTTTCGGATTACCGGTGTCAAATACCAAAAATATCCAATGTGGAAACCATCCAGGAATCGCCCTCTTTCTGACAGGTCAATTCCAATGTGAAACTGCCGAAAAGACCTTCCACATCAACGGGGTAAATAACCGCCTTATCACCTTCAATTTTTACTTCGGTGTCGTCTGTAATAATTTTCAAGTCATCTACATACCCTGCCTGGACGGCTTCATCCAGGAAACTGCGCAGTTCCGCTTTGCTGCCATACTCATAGTGTTCAAATTTTTCGGAAACAGCAGCCATGGCGGCATCCAGTTCTTTTGCGGCCAGTTTATTTAAAAACACTTTAGCCTGTGAAAGGATGCTTTCTTCGGGTTTCTCCACCGGTGCGGCAGCGGGAGCGTTTTCTGTGGTTTGCGCTTTCGCCTTGGGGGCGGCTGCCTTGCCTTGGGTACGGGCGGGAGCATTTTGCTTCCCTGCCAGTTTGGCCATGAGGCCTCTTTTCATCTGGTCCATGTCGGACACCATCATATATAACTTTGCAACGGCTTTCGCGTCCATAACGGCCGATGCTTCATTTACGGCGCTTTGTTTCAACCGCAGTATGTTCATGTCGAGACCCATTATATCCTGTGTAAGAGTGGAGACCGAGGGTCCCGAATCGTTCTGGGCGAGGGCTTTCTTCAGGGCGGCTTGTTTTTCTTCCCGTTGCTTCATATACCCGTCCATGGTGCTGCGATATTGACGGTACCCGGCCAGCACATCCATCATCTCATAATCTCCCAGGCCTAATTCATCAGTGAACTGGAGAAGCAGCGCCATTTCCAGTGCTGCATCCGCAGCGAGGTCAGCATAGGCGATTCCCGACAAGGCTACCGTGACTGCCATTAGTGCGACCAGACCATGTTTCATAATTCATTCTCCTTACAGGTTGTTAATTTTCACTCACTCAGTTCTTTTTGAACATCCTGACGTGTCATGCAAGAACGTAACGCTCTAGTAGTATTGGACCCCGTCAAAAGCAGGCCGGTTTCATCTTTGGGGTCCATCGCGCAGGAAAAGCCCTATTTAATGCGCTTTCATTCTGAGATACTTACGATACAGGGCAAAAAAAGAATAGGGGTCGCAGAATACCCAATCATGGGCTTCATGTCTGGCCAACAAGGACTCGTGAACCTTCTTCATCGCTGTCGGTGTCTGCAATATCCAGCGAAACACGAGAAACTGGGGTTTTGATTTGACGGCAAAGCCAGCCATTTCATCGGCGGTGGTGGAGATAGTCTCGAGTCTCGGGTAAATGTCGGAAGTGTGCCGTATAAATGGTGTTTCAGCCACCAGGGACTTTTCAAAACCAAGTTGCATTCCGACGCCATCAGGGGAAAAGTGTGTGTAGAGTTCCTGTATGTTCAAGGGCATGGTGCCATGAAAGCCGTTGATGACAAAGCCCGTGATGGAATAATCAAATGTTTCGTAATACCGCTTATTATGTTCTTCCCACAACAGCAGGGCGTCCGGTAACCCGCTGTCCAGCCGTTTTCCCTGAAGCAGGTTGGGATTCAGATAGCCGGCTCCGGAATCGCCTGCGATAAACCAGTCTTTGGGGCTGGCGGTGGCGAATACATGGTCGAAAACATAGGGAACACGGTCCGAGAGATTAGGATTGAATGCCCAGGCGGTAGGAAGACTGCCTCGTGCAGGATCGTCCCAAATGCGCGGGATGTTTCGGGAAAGCCATGCTGCGGAATCATAATCGCCCATATAAATCAGTACATAGGTCTTTTTTTCCAGAACCTGCGTCTGAGGGCGCGAATGTTGTTTATAACTCTCTTTTAATGGATAATGACGATAGGCGGAGGCATTTGGAAGGCAGACCAATCCTAAGGCGTCGGCATCGAGAAGGGCATTATACGCGGAAAACACGGCCACGTATTCCCATTCAGTGGGAACAGGCTCGTGTTTTCCTCCCGCCGGACCATGGCTTGTATATTTTAGGTCCCAGGAGACAAACCCGCCAATAGTCGTAAAGGATTTGCCGCCATTAATCTTATATTGGGCACGGAGTATCTGAGTGAGTGTGTCGCGATCCATTCCCATGGGTTGGTTGGGATCGTCCACGGGGAGTTCATCAGGCCACACCAGCAAGTCGAAGAAGAATGCTTTTTGGGAAATGAAATAATCATGATTGGCAAGAGTGCTGTTAGGAAGGTCCGGGTACTGGAATCCAGATTGTTCCGGCCGTTGTGTATAGGCATCTATATAAAAGGCCATCAGGGCCGGATTACATTTTCCGGTATCAAGATAACGACGTTTTGCCCAAAGGTAGGCGTCACATTTCGCGCTCCCCGTTTCCGCTCCCGTAAACATGCCGGTTAGATTTTCACGGATATTGATTGTTTCGCCGCAGTTTTCCAAATAAGCAAGTAACGGACTATTCGTGCGTATTGGCAACAGATCTTCGACACCGCACATGGTGGCGGCAACATTTGAGGTGGACGGTACCGCAGGATCCCACAGAACATACCCTTGGAAGCAACCGGAAAACTGTTTTAATAGCGCTGTTAAACTGCTGGTGTGTGAAACAGTCCGGTCGCACAACCAGCCTCTTTGCATTTTCTCGAGCCAATAATCATCAACATTAAGTAAACCTTCAGGCCCTTCCGCGTCCAGAAATCGAATTAGCAGTTGAGGCGACTCTCTATTTACCAACCCCTGCAAGGCACTAACCAGTTTTAAGGCATCGTACTGAAACACTGAATCTTGCGGCAGTTGCTTACATGCCTCTTTAAAATCAAAATAGACCAAGGGACGCTCATTGCCATGACTAAAAAAAGATATAATAATAAAAAAGGTAAAAACAAAATAAACTGATATAGATTTCATTGTATAACCTTCGTAATAGTGATGGTAAAAAAAACTTTAATATATATATATTATGCGTAAAGACAAAAGAGATACATGAAGTAAAAGAAGGCGTGCACGTAGAATTTTTCAATTGGCACGACCATTGCTGTGAGAAGATTGCCTGACAGCAAAAAATTTTACTTGAGGATTTGACCGAAACATGATACAATAGAGGTGGTCAGTGCCATATATGGCGTTTCTCCTTCCGCGGAGGCCTGGTACGAAATCGTGTCAGGCCTCTTTTCTTATGCCTTCCTTGTGGACAATGAATCCTCATCTGTACAAAGTCATTCCGTTGGTCTCACACTGACTTGATTCATGTCGATATCGCTTTGTCTTTGCCTTGTCTCCGCATATGGTGAATTTCATTTCCGATGACCAGAAACAGTCCTGCCATGATGGCTACATCGGCCACATTAAATATGCCTGTCCGCAGGGGGAATTGATTGACATTCAGTCCCATATTCATGAAATCTACTACGCGTCCGTGACGAAATATTCTGTCAATAAGATTGCCGATGCCGCCGGCTGCAACCAGGCTGAAGGCACAAAGGGGAAGCAACGTAATCTTTTTGCTGATGAACATATACAAAACCAAGGAGCCCAGAATTAACGCATTTAGTCCGGTCATAACAGTAGTGCGCACCCCGTCGGGCAGGTTTGCGCCCAGGCTGAGGAAGGCGCCTGTATTTTCCGCATACTGTAACCGGAATGTATCTCCACAAAAGCTATAGAAGCTTTGAGTGTTCGATAGATAACGTATTGCAAGCCACTTGGTACCATGGTCGAGGGCGATTAAAAGCACCAGAATAGAAAATACAACCATAATGCGTCGGGAAGTTGTCAAAATCAATCTCCTGAGAAGGTGGTTTGTAGGTGTCCTGCCAAAAATTTCGTTGACTTCGAACGGGGAGCGCTTCGTTGACAATGATTACTACAGTATCATGTCAGGCTTTTCAGTTTATACTATGTCGGCTACTGGTCATTTGTATCGCGTGATTTTAAGGCCGTTGTATCCTCCGTTATTCCGAAATTCCTCCAAGTTACAGATTGCGTGCCAGAATCTGAATATTCAGATATTAAGGACTTTACTGTTCTTGTGTTGACATGAACTTGGGAAATGTATGTACTGGGCAAGGGATCTGGCAATTTTCGACAGATACACCTTGGGCGCGAAGTATTTCCAAGCGCAGCAACAGGGCGGCGCCATAAAGCAAGTTTAACGCCACGAGGGGAGCGCTTCGCATTGCGGGATCCTCGAAAAAAGTACCGTGTGCCCAATCATTGAAAGCGCCCATGGCGGGACCGCACCAGATTTGATAGTCATCAATGTGGTTACTCTCGCCGGAACAAGCCCATTTTACAGCATTACCGAGGTACCAGCGAAATATCAACGCCATTTTATGTTTGGGATATTTTGCGGCAATATCCAGTTGACGTGGATTTATTTTTTTAAAGAACGCCTGTGTTTCTTGCCAGATATCTTCGAAGGACTTCTGAAAAACTATTTCTTCCAGGTCATATCGTTGGTCCCTGGGAATATCATCAATACTATCATACTTCAAAAATAGAACATGTAGTTTTCTCGCGCGTTCAGCGAAACGCGTTCCTTTCTTGAGTACCTGCACCGTCCCTCCCCGCTCAAACAAGTCGGCGGCAGGTGCGTTTGTGACATCTGTCTGTGCTGCTTGGGCTAACAGGGTGCGCACCTGTGAGGAAGTGCCTGATTCCAGGCAAGCCTGATTTATAGAACCGGTGACGATATAGGCGGCGCCCATGGAAAATGCCGCTGCTGCTGCGGAAGGTGTTCCCATGCCGCCTGCCAGTCCGACTTTGAGGGACTTATCGTACTTGTGCTTGGAATGCATTTCTCGTGCCAGATCTTTGACCGCTGGAAATATGGATAGAGCAGGACGATGGTCGGTATGACCGGCGGAATCCGCTTCTACAGTAATGTACTGCGCCAGAGGAAGGTTCCGGCCAAGGTCTGCTTCCTCGGGGGTGATTTCACCGTTTGTTCGCAGTTGCTCTAGCACCTTTAAAGGCGGTGGTTCCAAAAAACGGCGGGCAATTTCCAGGCGGGATACTTTGGCGATGAGGTGGTTATGGGCCTCAACCATCCCGCCTGCCGCTTTTTTTATGCCTTTAACCCGGTACTTCACCAACGCAGGGGTGGGAACAATATAGGCGGATGCCTCAACTAATTGAACATTATGCTTTAGCAGTAACTCAACCACCCTGTACTCCCGGGAACTGTCGTCCGGGCTGTTAAGTAAATTTACCCCGAAAGCCTTGCCTCTGCACTGGTGGGAAAGATGGGTTATCACACGTTCCAGGTCTTCCAATGACAGCCCGGCGGTACCGTAAAAACCCAACATGCCGGCGGTCGCCATAGATTGGACTAATTGCGCTGAAGAAATGCCATGGGCCATGCTGCCCGCATAACATGGAAAGGAAATCCTAAGGTCCGTACAGAAAGAGACATCTCCGAGTTCTGAGGGAAGACATGGGGGCGCCACGGCCAATAATTGTGCTTCATCAGGCACAGTTAATATTTTACCACCCTTCCAAAACTCCACTACAAAAGAAAGCGCCGTTCCCTTCCTGTACACAAAGAGTGTCTTGTCAAGATGAGCCAAGGCCTCTTCCAGTGTTTTACACACAGTTGCGTCACAGGGAGAATTTGTTTTCATCCCCACCTTGTACCGTTTTTCCAAAGACATATATAGTTGTTTTCCCGCCGCACAGCATTCAAAAAGGTTCATATGATGGTCATTTTAGCACAGACAGCAGAGCAAGACCCATAGCCGGGATACAGGACGAGGCGTCAAGTCCAAGTTCGGTTTGATATTCGGCAAGAAGAAGGTCTTCAGGAGAGTGACCGGGTGATACAGGGCATTCGTCCACGGTGCTTACTCAAGAATTATTTCGTGCGTATGAGCAAGCGAAGATAACCCAAAAGGATCGTGTAAGTGTTTTCGCAATGCGACTGGTAAAAAATCAACATCTTTCCTTGACACCTCACTCATCCCCTGCTCTATACGGCGAGTTATATCCATCGTTGGAATGATTTACGTATCGTTGTAAGACGATAGCGCGCCTACTCCTGCGCAAGATAAATCCATGGGTGGGACCCAGTTGCTGGCGGGGATGGCTACCAGCGATAGCGAATACACAAGCGGTCGCGAAATAAAAATGCGCGGCAGGACTTGAACTCTGCCGCGCAGCGATAGTATCGGGTGAGGGCGTTAATTCCTTCGTTTTCTCTTGGCCAGGGAACCACAAATCGCAATCAAGGCGACTGCGATACTTAGTCCCATGAAACCGGTTGCGGGTAATCCTTCAGTGACGGTGATATATTGTTTCTTGGATAAGACATCCATCTTGTCATAGGTAACCACGGTTAGAGTTACCGTATAACTTCCCGGATCTCGATAGACATGGGTGGGATGCTGTTCCGTGCCGACCTTGCCGTCGCCGAAGTACCAGCGCCACTCGATGATATCCTTGGTTGTGGACTCACTTTCATCGTGGAAGGTGACGGTAAGTGGTGGCGGTCCTGTCAGCGGGAAGGCGCTGAAGCCGGCCGTGAGAATGGATTCGATATAGTTGCCGGCGATATTCAAGGTGGCGTCCGCTTCCAGCGTATAGGAAGCGGGGTTGGGCTGTGGCGGTTCATAGCCTTCCAGTTCACCCCAGGTGATGGAAACTTCGCCCGAGGGGACTTCGGTCAACGTGGCATCGCCTATGCGCGTATAGGTGCCGCCATCGGAATCGGTCAACGTCCAATAAGCGTTGTCCGGTGTTACGTCCACCATCACGGTTCCGGAGAGGCGTACATAGGTGGCATCGAAATAGTTGGTGACATCCCGCACCACATTGACCGTCATATCTTCAGGGGTAATCCACCCGGGTACGTCGCTGAACAGAATGGTCTGTTCACCATCTCGTGACGCGACCATGCCGCCGCTGACGCGCCATTCATCCCCGAACAAGCGCCACTGGGCGCCGGCATTGGCGACAGCGGGCGGATACAGGGTGACAGACACAATGCCTTCACCAACGCCAATGACCGGCACGTAGGCGCCGACGATGCGCTTTACCTCGTTTTGCGCCAGGGAAAATACGGTCGGATTGGGAATCGGCGGCGTATAGGTAAGGACCCCGCCCCAGCTGACCTGGAGGTTGTCGCCGGTCGGGATGTTTTGTAATACCTGTTCGCCGATGCCGAACTGCATCACACCATCGCCATCCGTCAGTTCCCAGGGCGCGTTGGGCGGCTCGGTAACCACCCATACGGTGCCTTTCTGCCTGCCGTAACCACGATTGAACGTCGTCGTCGTATTACGGTTAAGGAACAAGGCTATCGCTACGGGACGCGTCCATCCGGGGAGTTCTTTGAATTCTATCAGTGTGTCTCCATCGGGAACGGTGGCCACATATCCGCTGTCAAACCAGGCGCCGCCGTTTACCCGCCATTGCGCGCCCGCGGCGAGGGCGGCTTCCGGCTGTATGGTAACAATCA
>Ga0116149_1004845_pt1 | contig 12940 bp, 8 predicted proteins | sample AD_UKC057_MetaG_FD_89787 | JGI IMG/M metagenome (GOLD analysis project Ga0116149, IMG submission 89787) | Active sludge microbial communities of municipal wastewater-treating anaerobic digesters from USA - AD_UKC057_MetaG | ecosystem: Engineered > Bioreactor > Anaerobic > Digestate | place: USA...
GCCACCGCCGAACTACCACGCGTGGTCTCTTATCGGTGCAATTAGTGCACTTCTTGGCAAAAAATGCTATATTCCACAAGGGCACTTTACAGTATTTCCAAACCTTTACATTGTTCTCGTTGGACAAGCTGCTATGCGTAAAAGCACTGCGCTTAATATAGCTAAGAACTTTGTGCGAAAGGTTGAGAAACTTCCAATAGCGCCAGAGTCTTCGACTCGTGAGGCTCTAATCGACGACATGTCAAAGAATAAGGTTTCTTTCGTCGTGGAAGGCCAAGAAGTTTCTTACTGGCAAAGCTCCGCTTTCGTCGGTGAACTTGAGCAGTTCTTTGGCGGAAAGCATATTAACCAGCAAATGGTTGGCTTTCTTACTGCCATCTGGGACGAAGCAGTCTTTAAGGAGCGCACACGCAAAGGAGGAGAGGTACTCATCCAGAACCCGTACTTTACCATGCTTGGTTGCTGCACAGATGAGTGGATGAACACTAAACTCTCCCAGGACGTTATTAGCGACGGCTTCTCTCGACGCACTATCTTTGTCCTTGAGTCAAAGCTCAACTGCCTCAATCCGTGGCCAGAGGCTAGTGAAGAGGAGAACGCACTAAAAGAACTTATTCAAAAGGAAATTGTACGCATCTTTAACACGGCGGGTCGCTTCTCATTCTCAGACGAAGCCAGGCGGCTTTGGGACAAAATGTACATGGGCGTGCGAGACGAGGCGAGTAAGCACTCTCCTAAGCTCGCTAACTACTTCTCGTCCAAGCACATCTTGGTCATGAAAGTCGCCATGTGCCTTAGCGCAGCTTTACGTGAGGACCGAATTGTAGACTCAGCTACGTTAAAGCTCGCCATGGACTTCCTCGCGGACACCGAGAAACGTCTAGATAAAGTATTCTCTGGCGTAGGTGATAACCCACTCAAAGCAAAGAGTAACAAAATCTACGAGTTTATAGCAAAACACCCTAACGGGATTTCCCACGCTAGGGTGATTGGCGAGTTCTACGACTCGGTCAACTTAACCGAAGTCAAGGAGGTTCTTGAATTCCTCGTTACTAGTGGTGACGTTACTCTCCAGGTTGGAGAAGCAACTCAAGCGCCTTTGTATCTCCCGAAAGAGCGCGCTGTACAAGCGCAGGATTGTAACCTGCTTGAATTAGCGAGTCGTACAGTCCCGCTTTCTGAGACTGTTTCGGCAGTGCAGAAAGCTTCTGAGCTAACACGTCTAATCGACCCACTGACAGAGCAACTCTTATTTCGTCAGAAAGTGATTGAGTCTGATTTGAAACAGGGTATTCTGTTCCGGGGTAAGCTGACCTTGTAGCTTCAAATTGCTTATACACGTTTGCAGAAGGAGCACCGAGCACAACGGTGCTCTTTTTCGTTTTAGCGTCAGAGATACTACTGATTAGCTCGCTGGCGTTTACGAATGGGTTCTCCTCCAAAAAGTTATTCAGCAACTCTTTTGCCTCAGTAGCTTTTGTTTGATCTCCCGTCCGGTCGTACTCAGCGAGTCGTTGAGCTATCTTAGTAACAACCGCCGAGCGCTTCGACGAGTAGGCCTGGCCGGCTTTCATCACGCTAACGCTCTGCTTCTGCATGGCAGTCGCACGGGCGGGAGTAAAGCCGAGTAGAATTGACGCTGTGTCAACTTTGTTCAGGTCATCAAGTTTAACCTCGCCAGCGCCGTTATAATACTTATTATCAAAGGCCATGTCCGTCAGTCGCGCGATATATTTCGCGCCAGTAGGACCGCCTGTTCTGATAGCGTTGACGTAACTGCTGACATCACTCGGGTCATTACTGATTTCTCTAGCGGCTTTACCTAGGTTACTCACAATGCCACCGCCAGGCCCGACTAGGTCAAAGAGGGTCGGAACTCGGTCGGCCTGAAATCTAAATAGCATGTCACCAAGACCTAGGCTAGAGCCAGCGTCGATACCGAGCACAGACGGAAGACCGTCCATTGCTAGAGAAGTAATAGTCCCACCAGCCTGCTCAGAGACGTTGAAATACTTACTAGCCGTCTCAATCCCTTTCCGGCGCAAGTACTGTTCTGGGTCTTCGTCCGTAACCGAACCAATGAGAGCAAGCCCGTTGCGAACGAACGGAAGGCCAAGAGTACCAGCCATTAGTCCAAGATGTAACATGGCGACGCCAAGAGCCGCTTTGTCCCTGCTGGTCTTAAGTGTCTTTGCGTAAGCAGCAAGTTGACTGGCGTGGTTAAGGGAGAACGACTGCATGGCAGTTATTGTAAGAATTGCGCCGTGTGCTTGATTCCCTTGCATTGACTTAATCAAGCCAACTCGGTTAGACTTGTCGCCAACAAAGTTGACGTGGTCGGTAAACAAGCTTGCTTTACGATACATCTCTTTCACATCCTTAACTCCAGCACGTTCGCTCTGCAAAAGACTCATGAGGAACGACGTTCTTCTGTTAATCTTTTCTCCGGCAACTCCAAGAGAACGCAATGCGGTACGAAGACCTCGAGACATATCACCAGCGACCTGTTTTACTTCGTATCCCAGCTTAGACTCTCCATCGACCCAAGTCGAGATGTTGTCAAGTGAGCTTTGAACTTCGTCGAGTTCAGGAACGAAGTTTTCTAGGGCGTTGGGCATAATAACACCGTCGAGCTCTGCTTGTTTCAGCAGGCCGTCAAAAACTTTATTGCCGGTCGTACCAGTTGCGGTATGTTGCGCAACTAGTGCTAGCGCTTTAATCGTGTCTGGGTACGCGTTAATTCCATGGCCCATCTTAACTGCCGCCGGTATGGCGTTAAGGAACAGCTGAGTAGAATTAAGGAAAAATTGACGCGGGCTAAGGCCGAGGTAGTAGTAGAAAATGCCCTCGCGCACCTTTCCCCACTCGGCCTGTGGCGTAGTGAAGTACTTTAGCTCATCTCCCATGTACTTCAACTTCTCAGGGTTGCTTTGTATAGCAGGTTGCAGCATCTGCAGTTGGTACTCGTTAATCGTAAGACGACGCTGCGCTTGGTGCGTCTTATACTGCAGGTACTCAAACAAGTTTGGCAAGTAGTCCTTCTTGTCGAAGCCAGGAGTGTTCCAACGGCGCTGAGCAAACTTATCGCCTTTAACAGAGATAAGTTGTTTCAACTCCTCGTCGACTGGTCGGAAGTTCTCAACTAGATCGTCGAGGAGCTTACCAACATTGCCAAGACCGTCTACTCCTATCGCGGTCTTTTTATACTCTTCCACGATAGCGGCAAGTTCCTTGCGAGTCTTGTCCGCAAAACGCTGCAACTGCGGAGTGTTATAAAACTCAGCGCGGCGCTCGAAGTCTTGCTTGTCCTTCAAGTCATAATGAACAATCTTCTTGTCTTCAATGTACTTCCTGGCTTCCTCGGCAGTATTAAAGCCCTTTAGTTCCTTGGTAGAACTTGCTGCGCTGTTCGCTGGACCGTCGTACACCCAGAGTAGGAAGCGGCCACGTCGAGTCATCGGCATGTAGCCAGCATCTTTCGTCGTAAACTGGTGCTCAGCCCGGTTACGACCAAGGGATGCTGCAGCGTCGAGGAGAAGCTTCTTAAACTTCGGCTTAAAGGAGTCTTGACCAAAGACCTCGTCGACCTTTAGGTTAAATTGAGTCTCAAGAAAATTAGCCTCGACTTGAGCCTTTTGCAAACGCGCAGTAAGTTCAGCTGAGCGTTGCGCTCCACTAGTGCTCTCGCGAGCAGACGTCAGTGCGCTAGTTAAAAGCTCCTTTTCAAACAGCTTTTGACCAAGGTCAGAGCCGATGCGGGTTAAGCCGGTGCACCCTTCTTTTACTTGCTTAATGGAGTGAGTGCTAGAAAGCTGCGAGTAAACAAGCTTGGCCAAGCTAACATTGTCGTTAGCCTGCATAAAGCGCAAAGTCTGCTCGGCGGCTTTTGCGGTGACTTGTGAAAGCCTCTGCGTAAATTCCGCCATCTCGTCACTTAAACCAAACTTCTCTTTCATTTCCCGCACGGAAACGAGGTCTCTTTGTGTAACAACCTCGCTGCTTTTCTCTTGCTTCGCGGAGCGTCTAGCAGTATTTTCCTCCAGCACAGAGCTGACTTTAGCGGCGATCTCAGGCTTTGAAGTGAGTTGCCGGATAAGCTTCTCAGTACGAACAACCGCTTGCTCGCGCGAAAGAGTCTGCTTGCCGTCTTGACCTAAAAACTCCATGTAAGAGTAAATAACCGCGCGTTCCTTGCTCTTCGTGGTGTGCAGCTCAAGCCACCCATCCTGCAACTCTGGGTGAACAAAGGCGTTGTATTGAGGATTAAAGAGGTACTTGTCGTAAAGCTCAACCACAGAGCCAACGCCGGGAAGCCCGCTGAGCGAGTACTGTGTAGCTATTTTTTCCACCGACGCGGCTTGCTGCTTCGCAAGTGCAATGTCGGGAAGTCCCTCGCCATACGTAAACACGCCGAGTCGCTCAAGCTGACGAGCGGCCGACTGCTGCGCTAGCTTGTTTTCGCTGTAAAAAGTCAAGAGCTTTTGATAGGCTCTGTCTAGTTCGCTTGCGACGTCGGCAGGAAGAGAGTTTCTAAACCCACTATTAGGGCTAAAGTACTGTCGAAACTTTTCGAGTAGCCGAGAGAGAACGTCTTGCACTCCCTGCGGCAACGCCCGGAAAAGCTCGTTTAGTTTACTGTTGGTACGAGAAGCAGTATTAAAAGCATCGTGAGCCAAGGCCTCAGTAAGACCAGCGTAGAACTCGCGAGCAGACGCTTCGTTGAAGTTCTCCGCTTGTGGGTCAAATTTGCGGCCAGAGGCGTAGTCGAAATCGAAACCCTTAACCCCAACAGCGTCAAAAACACTCTTTAACAGAGCCGCTCGACCGTCAGAGCCAAGTCCGCTTGCGTACTCAACAGCCTGTTGATACAAGTGCGGGTTAGCCTGCTTAAGCTCGTGAAAAGCGACGTGATTAAATTCGTGACTTGCGGCAGCGAAAGCCGACCTAGCGTTTTGCGCTTTATTAACAAAGACTCCCTCGGGCGTAGTAACGCCGCGAATTTGCAGGTCACCGGTCGGTTGGAGATTAAAGAGTCTAAACGACTTATCTCCAATCAAGTCGCTCAGGAAACGCAATAAAACCGCTTTGTCTACTTTCTCGCCAGCGTCGATTGCACGAACAAAGTCTGCGGGTGTAACTTGTACTCCAGAGGCTACTGATCTTTCAAGTTGAGTCTTGACCTGGCCAAGTTGACTCTTCAACAGCTGAGCGCGAATCCAGTTGGTCGCGTAATCTTTAGTGACTTTTTGATCTTTAAACGTACGCAAGAACTTACCGCCAAGGTCGTCACCTATGTGAGTAGCGATGTGCCCAGCGAGTTCCGTTGCACGATAAAGAGGCTCTCCTTTAGAGTCTACGTTGATGCCTTTAATCTTACTCTCCGGTTCTGGAACCGAGGCAAAAACACGGTCGCGAAGAAAGTCTTTACCTGCAATGCTCGCTACTAAGTCTGGATTTGTCTTATCAAAAGTCCCTTTGTTACCGATAGCAGACTTTATCTGCTCTGGTTCGAACACTATGTAAACAGTCTCATTCTTGCTCTTACCATAAATCGGTTCAGGTCTAAAAGTACTTTCGTAGTCGTCAGTGACCCTTTTTGTGACAGCCTCTAGTCTACGGTCTCTTACAAGGCCGTGAGTACCACCAGGAGTACTAGTGCGCCAAAAGCCGTTCGGAAGAAGTTCAGCGTAGCTTATTACTTTACCATTAACTACAAACGTAGCTTCGGTTTTGTCTTCGTTTGTCTTGACTTCTACAGTACCAGGTTTGGTATAATCGACAATCTTGCCCTTTGACAAGGCGTCGTTCGTGTTCCTTAAAATGAGACCATCGTGCCCGCGTCGTTTTGCTTCTTCGATTTGGTTTACATACAAGTCTTCGTCGTACGGAAGGCCAAGCAAGTCTACTTCAAAAGGATTTTTTAACGTTAAGTAGACCGGAACTACGTTTCCCCCGTCGCCGGGAAAGAGTTCGTGGTGCCCGGCGTAGTCATTTGCAGTCGAAGTTGAGTCGGTAAAGAAAAAACCAAGCTTAGCAGACTTAACCTTATAGTTAGAGCCGCGGAACTTTTTGTCAAAGGCCTTAAACGCGCTTTGAGTGCCGTGGTATACGCGCTTTGGTTTACCTAGTTCATCCACGACCTTAGACTCGCCAAACCAAGACTTAAAGTTTGGATTGTTTTCAACCGAAGTCGAAGAGAGCGCGAATGGAGTCTCTCCGACTTTATTCAAATCTAATAAAGTCTGCGGGGCAACTTCAACGGCCTTGTTACCAGCGAGCTTTCTGCTCTCATGAAGTGAGACGATCGGCTCCTTAAACACCACGTCGCCTGGGCCTGCCATGCTACGCAGCGAGGTTGCTACGTCATTGATGTTCTTTGGGTTAACATTAACCGCCAGCTTCTCGACGCCGCTCTCTCCACGCAGCACAAGAGCGAAGCCGGAGGTTGATGGGTCGTCAGTGCCATACCCCAACGCTTTCCCCACCCCAGCGTTATAGTCACTGACAACTTTATTCGCATCAACCTCCGGCAGAAAGTAAAGCTTCTGATCTCCGACTTCAACAGAGTTAAGGCCCTCGAGTTCAGGCACGCGTTTTGCGTCCAAGTCACGCGGAAGCGCAACGAGCGGCTTACGACCTTCCTTAACAAGCTTTGCTTGCTCGTTAAGAGTCACATCACTCTCCGGCATGAAGTCTTCTGGTTTCATCGACTCCATAGAAACCTTCGCTGCGTTAGCCTCCTCTTTCGACGCTGCCTCTCTACTAAGAGCGACGAGACGAGCAGCTTGGTCGTCTGAGAGGGACGCAACAGGAATCTTCTGCAGTGTAACCAAGTCAAGTTGACCCGGCAGCTTAGTAGACGCCACCTTCGCCTCACGCTTTGCGTTAGCGCTTTCGCCAAGCCCGTGCGCTACGTCAAGAGCAGCAAAAGGCAACTGCATTAGTCCATAAGCCAAAGCATCACTCTTCGTTCCGAAGTTTTCCTTGAGCTGTTGCGGGTCGATTGCCATGCCGGCTACGTCGCCAGCGGTGCTGCCGAGAAGTGCACCACCAGCCTTTGCTAAATCTCCACCGCCAAGCTTCTTAGCCACTTTCGCTCCGGCCAAACCGCCAGCAAGTTGACCTACCCCAGATACGCCAGCACTAAGCGCGCTTTGTTTAGAGCCAGTGTCAGCATAAGTCCTCGCCACCTGTGAGCCAGTCAGCCCAGCGGTAGCCAAGCCAGCAATGGTTCTAGAACGTGGAAACAGCATAGAGGCACCAAGAGCAGCGAGAGTCTCTGGTGCGCTTGACACCAAACCTTTAACAGCTTTAGTCGTAGCAGTAACACCGACATCGTCAGGCTTAAAGCCGTAGCGACGAAGGCCGCTTTCGACTTTCTTCCCGGCCTGTTCGCCAAGACCTTGCATAAACGCGCTGTACTCGCCAATGCCACGCTGCAGTGGCCCAGCGTTTGCGTAGTCGCCAAGCTCGCCAGTCTGCTCAAAAACTTTACGTGCAAACTCTTGGTCGCTCAGGTTAGCCAAGTCGGGATTGGCTGCGCGGTAAGCTTTAAGTCTAACGATGTCGGATGTTACTGGCATGTTAAGGTTTCTTTACGGTTTGTGCGCCTTGTTGACCTGCGAGCTGGAGCAGGTAGTCATTGATTACCTGCTGAGCATTCTTTCTAGCACTCTTTTGGTCGCGCGCAGCTCTTTGCAACTCAGCGAGGATAGTCGGGTCAATACCTTGGCCGTAAGTGTTTTTAATCACACTAGGCTCAATCGCTTCGGCATAGCCTTTGTTAACCAGGCCGGCGATGTATTCTCTTTGTTGCTTCTGCTCCTCTTCTTGCGCTTTTGCTTGTGCAGCTTGTATTTTTGCGGCTGCCTGCTCTTGAGCAACTGCCTCGCGCGAGGCGCTACGCATGGCCTCGACTCCAGTGGCCCTGTCGAACAAGGACTGTTGACGCTCTCCCTGCTCTGCGTAACGTTGGTCATTTTGCAATGCGGCCAAGAACTGTCGAGCCTCAGCATCGTACGGGGCTCTCTTCATCAGCTCGTTAGTGTAGTAAGCTCTCTCGTTTTCTAGCCTCGCCCGGTCGGTCTTAAGCGGATTGTTAACAAGGTCGGAAGCAAAACCCAGCACTCGCTGAACGATGTTACGCGACGGCTTGTAAGCAGCAATCTCTTGTCGAGGATAGCGCCACTGAAGTTCTTCCATTAGTTGGTCTGCGTTCATACGCTCAGGAAGAGACTCTATAACGGGCTGCGTGGCCGGTTGCTCTTGGTAAACCTCCACAGGAGATTGCACGGTGGGCTGCACAGTAGCTTGTACAGGCTGCTGTGCAGGCAACTTGTTGACAATCAGGTCGCTAGGTTGAAACTCGTAAGTTCTCTTCACTGCTGGTTTATCTACGTTTACCTTAGACGTTGGCTCTGGTACTGGCACGTCTGTGTTTATCCGAGTTTGATTTTCTGCTGGTTCTGGCGGTAGTAACTGGTCAGCGGCTGTGCTTAGAGAGTTCAAACGTGTAGCAACCAAACCCTTTTTTAGAGCTTTGGTAGCTTTAACAAAGTCCTCCATTTCACTACGAAAAAGCATTCTGTTGTGAAAAAGCCTTTTTAATGCTGCTACCCTCGAAATAAAAGCACGCTCTGCTGCTGCTGGAGCTGCTAACGCAGCGGCGAGACCAAGACCCTGCCCTTCTTTGTAAGCCCTGTCAGCCGGACTGAGGTCACCAACTTCTGCGCGACTACCAAGCTCAGCACCGGGTCTATCAGTAAGAGGAACTCCGCGAGTTAATACAACAGGCATACTAGAGCCTACTTGGTCGCCGAGAGTAAGAGCAATTCTATAGTCACCAAAACCAATAGAGTGGCCATAGTTTCTATCTATACCTACGCCAGGAGGCAAGATGGAGTTTAGTGAGCCGCGCAGACGCTCAAGTATCTCACTCCTAGGCCCTGGGCCGTTGTAGGCTTTAACCGCGCCGTAAAGTTGTTCTGCTTCTTGGTCAGTCATATTACTCCTTTACAAGCCAAGGCTAAGGCCAAAGCCAAAGTTAGTGCCGCTAGAGCTACCACTAGAATTTCCGCTCGACGCAGTAGTGCCAGAGTAGCTAGAAGTCGTGCCTTTAAGGGCATTGAGCAGATTAGTAAGAAGCGCGCTGTAATTCTGCGTGGTATTAGCCGCGTTAATTTTCTGCGTAACGTCTGTGTTGTACTGATCAAGCATCGTCGCTGCGTTGTCAGCTGCTTGCTGGTTAGCGTACTGTTGGGCAAGAGTACCCTGCTTGTAAATATCAGCGTTTTGTCCGCCACGAAAGCCGCCGCTCCGAACGTCGCCAAGCGCAGCCTTAAACTTCGCGTCAGACACGGCATTGTTAGCGTTAACTACTTGCTGCGCGTACTGTGAGCTATCAGAGCCGAGTATCTTATTTAAGGCCGCACTCGATATTGCGATAGTCGACGGCATAGCTTGGCTCGAGAGGGCCAGCGACTTGATGATTTTTTGTGCGTCGCCACTCCAGACTGGAGCCGAGAAAGAGCTTCCGCTTTGAGAGCCAGAAGACTCCTGTGATTGACTTTGTGAAGCACTTTGAGAACCAAAGCTCATAGAGGTATTTCAAATGTTATACGAGACTTTTTTGCGCCAAACTTCCTTAGCCACCTCTCGTAAGACGGCTCGAAGCGGTTAGTTATACTGTAAAGTTTTGTGACACCCAACTTGGCCATGTCTGGTCGTAGCAGGTCGAGGAGTTCTCTCGTATGTACTCGAGTCGGCTTCGACACGTAGAGGAGCCAAAAAGTAGCCTCCGGCGCACCTCCAATAATAGCGAAAAAGTATGAAATCTTTCCGTCAACGAGTTCTCCGTAATAACGACTGTTGTCGACCAGGTTTTTTGACAGAAGAGAGACGAAAGTCGACTCGCTTGAGCCCGGCTCAAACCAGTCATCGTGTGCACGCTTTTCTTCCAGTAGGGCCGGAATAAGCGGAAGCAACTCTTCAAGTGTCTGTATTCTAGTCAGTTTCATGATACTTTACGCCAACGCTGGCCTGTTACGTCGTAGAAAAAGAGTGCAACTGAGTTAGGGTCGAGAGTATAGTCAGCGCTACCAGCCAGACTAAATCTGTTGGAGGCTAGTGAACTTGTGCTCTCATGTTTAATGGTGATAGCATAGGCACCTACATTCATAAGGGCAACAACTCTCGAGGACAGAAATCCACCCGCAAAACCTGTGAGGTTTACTGCCGCGCTAGGGTTTAGCCGAAAAGTAGAAGCGCTAGCCAAGTCAGTTGGAGTTAAATTGTCAGTGCTCACAGAGAGTGCTACTGTGCTCTCGGTCGTAGCTAGAGCCTTCCACCTAGAATCTGACTCCCCCTTTCGAAGTGCGTGATCATCTGCGGTAGCCGCAAAAGTTAGTTTAACAAAACCTGCGTGTAATGTACCTTCAGCTGCCATAAATATATGCGTCTCCGTTTAAGATTAGGTTTCCATCAACTTTAGTTCCACTGAGTCCAAATCCGACTTGATAAGTCTCAATGGTCAAAAAGCCAGGAATGTTTAGTGGAAGTATAAATTGTACAATGCTAGTCTCCTCGACTACTATAGCGTCGACTTTAAGCTCTAACGCAGCTAGAGCAGATGCTATTGACTTTACAGAATCACTCAACTTACTAACAGCCGAGCTTAGTTTTTCTAGCTCACCTGGAGTACTAGAATCGCTAGTTTTTGCTGTTAAGTTGCTTATCGTTTCATTAAACTTACCAACCAACAAGACTAGCTCTTTCTTTAACAACCGGTCGTCAAGAGTAGCTGTTGGTGGAGTATATGAAACCTTAGTTTTCTGGAGTTCCGTTGTCAGTGACATAGTCGAAGCTAAGCCCAGTAAGCTCAGCGATGAAATTAGTGTCTGTGTTGCTTATGTTGATTCTAAGCCGAATAAGTTTTCCAACACCGACGTTTCGACAGTAGAAGATTGGCCTGTCAACGTAGCCAGGAGAAATCGGGTCGCTCCAAGTTACCGCCTCCATTCGAGACTTCCTGCGACCAAGCTGAATCGTAACCGACGGAGTACCGGCCCCAGAGTATTGTAGTGTAATCTTGTTAATCTCTTTGACTACGTTCAAGCTCTCCATGTAAATCTCACCAGTTTCTATGGTTATGCTTCTCGCACTTTCGTTAACCATAGAGTAAAAACGAATAGAGTCGTCTAAGACCTTACCGTCGATGGTGATGGAAAGCTTAGAGTAACCACAATCAACGTATTGCCACTCACCGTTTATAGTCTGGGTAGGATCAGACATGCTATTTATGGTGTTAGTTATATCGTTGATGGTGTAAATGCCATAAAGCTTGTACAAAGCATTCATAGAGGACACTAGGCCATCAGGGTCTCTGTCGCTCCATTTTTGCTCCTTGTAATTGTAAACAATGGACCAGTAGCCTCCGCCCTTTTTCGGGTAAATCCAAGCAATTTCACTCTCTTGCTTATCTACTTTTGTCCTAATGAGGGTATTAACGCTATCAAAGTTACAATCAGAAACAAAGAAGGACCAAATGGCATCTCCGATAGTAGAGATAACGGTACCATCCAGAGAGTAGATGTTATCCTCGCCAATAAAATAGTCTACTTCACGAAGCTGAACCACCGCGCCGTGAAAGAGATTTCCAAAGTCTGAGTACAACGGGTTAAACGAGAATTTCCCATTTGCGTACGAGCCAGCCCAAATGCCGCCGTGGGTATAAATGATAGCAACACCCTTTTGGTTGGTCAAGCCAGTAATTTTTCTATCTTGAGGCTCTAGTTCGAAAGAGTCAGCCTCAGAAGATGTCGAAAAATCAAAACTGGTTGGGTCATACAAGTCGCTCCACCGAAGCGCGATCGGAGTTTCACCAGTCGCCGTACTAAGGTTCGCCACCATTAGGTGGTTGTTGCAGATGATAGAGTATCTTGCGCCAAACTCAGTTACTTCACGAGTTTTTCCAAAGGAGACTTCGACGATGGGGCTTCGAGGCTTGGTGACATAGAGCTTATCATACCACGCAACGACAGCGATGTTAGATTCCTGTTTGTATGGAAACGTATAAATCGGAGTAGCGTAAAATCTATCGTTTAGGAAATCATAACGATAGATGTGATGCTGCGAGACGGCGTAAAGTTGAGAGAACTTGTCATAGGGGTGAGTATAGTAAACAATACGTTCGAGCTTATCTCCGACGTCAAGCACTAAAGTACTGATAACGTCACCGCGCGTGTCTGCTTTCCACCGGCCAAACTTGGGAGCTACGTTTTTTAGTCGAGTAACTTTGAAGTTAGAGCTAGTGACGTCTGGAGAATACCCATCGACTCCAGTTGCTAATTGTACAACAGTTTCAACAGAATTTGCCATGTTAAAACTTGATTATAAAGTTTACAGCAAGCAGAGGAGGTGTAATGTCAATGTTTGCGTTAGCCCCAGTGCTTGCGGTAGTACGCGAACTAGAGCCCATTTGGCCAGCGTCGGCATCATACATCATACGCAGTTGAGAGCCACCTGCACCGTCCTCAAGGCCAAAGGAAAGAGTGTGGTTATGCTCAGGCAGCTGGTCAACTGTCAAGCTGATTAACTGATTGCCGACCTGCTCACCTAGAGTACGAGAAGTAGCTCCAGACAAACTACTTACTCCAGTCCCAACTGGCGACCTACCAGAGAAGTTTGGGACGTTAAAAGTGGTTGAATTGTCACCTGAGCCGTAGATAGTACCAATCTTCGTAAACAGCTCTGCGTACGTGACGCGTGGATACGCCGTTCCATCGCACATAAGCCAGCCGGCAGGTGCGGTATTTCCAGCTGTCATCAAAATAGTCCCGACCGGATAAATGCTCTGAATAAGAGCGTGAGGACCTACAGCAGAATCTTTCAAGTACGCGATAATCTGCTTGATAGCATCGTCTAGGTTTGCGACAGGCTCAAC
>Ga0116149_1004852_pt1 | contig 12931 bp, 8 predicted proteins | sample AD_UKC057_MetaG_FD_89787 | JGI IMG/M metagenome (GOLD analysis project Ga0116149, IMG submission 89787) | Active sludge microbial communities of municipal wastewater-treating anaerobic digesters from USA - AD_UKC057_MetaG | ecosystem: Engineered > Bioreactor > Anaerobic > Digestate | place: USA...
CTGGCCGGCCCCGCCCCTGGCCTGAACCCGTCCGGGCGCGCGAGCGTGGCCGGCTCAGGGATCGGTTCCAGGAAGGCCTGTTCGACCACGTCCATTGCCCGCAGTTCGGCGAGGAGTTGCTTGATCCGCTCGGGGGTACGCTGGCTGGCTGCGAGGTGCACCTGGACATAGAGGTTCAAGTCCGCCAGCGGAAGGCCGGTCCGGGCGATCCCCGCGAGCCGGTCGGAGTCGAGGTCGCTCTCGGGCCGGGCGAAGTGGCGCTCGATCGTCAGGTCGGGGTGCCTCGACTGCCAGGCCGTGAACGCGTCCATCTGCACCCGGTTCCCCACACTGAGAAGACTGGCGCCGCGCAGGCGTATCTGGGAGCCCTCGCGGAACTTCACGATGAGCCGGTCGGTGCGTTGTTGCGCAATGGCGAGATCGGCGTGCAGTTTGCCCGCCGCCCCGGCAGGGCCTCGCGTTTCGCGGCGGGCGCTCTGGCCCCAGGCCGGCGCCGCGGCGGTCCAGGCGACAAGAAGGACAATCCAGAAGATCAGAAACCCGTCAGGAATGGCCCGGCCAGAAACTCGCGGGAAAGAAGCTCTTGCGCCGCTGCCGATCCTTCGGGAAGGCCCGTGCCGATGCATCATTGGGATCACCTCTCCATGAAAGCCTGGATATTGCGTAGCAGGGATGGCCGAGAGCGCGGGTGCTCTCGGGAGCGTGGAGGCAAGTTGGAATCCGTCTCGACCGGGCTGAAGCCAACCGGTCGTCTCGGCGCGCAGAGTGGCAAGCGCCGGGCCAGCAACAGGCCGGGAGGGTGGGTCATTCCTCCCGGCGGAAACGGTCCTTGGTCTTTCCCCAGGATGCCTCGATCGGAGTGTAATCACAGGGCGTGGGGTTGCACGAGACGCCGGTACCGATCCACCATCCATTGGCCTCGAGGCAGATGTCCCACTCGATCAGCCGGCACTCCGGCCCGAAGCAGCACGCCCCCATGCCGGGACGGCATGGGTTCGGCACGCAGGGTTCATTGTCGCCGAGGTAGGTGAAGCCGATTCCCAGCGCGCGGCAGAGGACCTCGGTCTGGATGTTGCAGGATCCGCTTTCACTGCAGCAGGCCCCTGTGATGGTAGTCTCCCCGCAGGGGTTGGTGCCGGCCTTGCCGAAGCCGAGAGTGCCGAAACCCTCCACTTCGTCCAACTGGGATGGAATGCTGTCGTCGCCGAACTCGGCGGTGCCGATCTTGGGGTGTTTGGTGATCGTGAAGGTGTTCCCGGCGTAGGCATAGGCCGCGAACCAGTACACTTCGGAGATACGATCGGTCAACGGCTCGGCCCAGGCCACCGCGATGCCGGAGTTGCTCTGCGGCCAGTTGCCGTAGGGGTACTCCATGTTCCCTTCGCCCGGCCACTCCCAACAGGGCCCCCACGCCACCGGCGCCACCAGGCTGCTGGTGTACTTGATGCCGAAGTTGGTGCCCTTCATGGTCGGGCTCCCGAAGTCGAAAACGGCCAGGATGTAGAAGATGACGCCTTGCCCCTCGCCCGGCACCGACGTGATCGCGTTCTGGCAGTCGTTGAGCTCCGACCAGCCTGTGTAGTCTCCGTCGGTGGAAAAGTACAGGGTTGGATTGGCATGAAGGATCAGCTTGCCGCCGCTGTTCGGCCCGGCCTCGGCGGTCGCGGCCGCGAGAATCGAGACGACAGCCGCAAGCGCCCACGCAAGGAGGGGAAGCTGGCGCGGCGCGAGGCGGCGGACCTGGCGCGGACCCCGCGGATGCGGCCGCGGGCGGCTGTCGGGTGTTGCGAGCACGCTGTGTCTCCCCCTCTGGCAGGTGGGCTGGTTCGTCGGCCCGATGGTAGCACCGCCTCAGAGAGACTCTACACCGTTCGCCGCGGCGAGTTCGTTTTCGGATCTGCCTTGGGGAAGCCATGAGGCCCATCCCGAGCGGGATGACGGGAACCCCAAACGCGGGATGACCGGAACCGCCCGATGCGGGAGGACGGGAGCCGGCCGATGCGACGATGGCCCGCGGACGCGCGAGCGTCCCGGGCCATCGACAGGGTCTGCGCCGGAGGCTCCGGATCAGCGGAGCTTCGCGCCCACCAGCCGGCTGAGTTCCTCGAACTGAACGAGGCTGATGTTCGGGTTGTGACGGAGCACCAGCTTCCGCAATTCTTCCATGAAGTTCCCCGCCGAGGCGCGCGGACGGCCCGGAGGACGTCCCGGCCCGCGGCGCGCCGCCTTGCGCGGCCCCCTGCGCACGGGAGCTACCGCGGCGCCCGCCGCGGCGCGGCCCCGCGGGCGGCCCGGACGACGCGCGGCACGTGCCGCCGACTTGCGAGCCGGGCCGACGACCCTGATCCTGGCGCCCTTGCGGCGGCCGCGGCTGATGCCGGCCTTGCGCGCCTTGTTGTTAACAGTCGGGAGCGATACATCATGCTTCAACGCGATCTCGCGATAGCTGAGCTCCCCCTGCTTGATATCTTCGATGATGGCCTTTTCCCTGCTGGCCATCTCTTCCCGGCTTAGACGACGCTTGCGTCCGCGCTTGGCCCCCGAGGTCTGTTTCATGGAATCAGCTCCTTTGGCTTGAAGTCCTGCCGCACGCGGGATCTTGCCTCACCTTCCTTGCGGATCCCTGTGGCGGCGCGGATCATCCGTTGTATCCCATCGTGGTTCCGGCGTTCGTGGCCGACTCCTGATGACACAGATGGGAACGATCCTCTGAACCATTCGGAGTATGTTTGCCGCCCGAGGCAGTGTCAATACACAATCAAGGGAACACTCGCGACGGATCAGGTCGTGGGATTCGCGACCGATCAGGTCCCGGAATTCGCGATTCGATCAGGTTCCGGAATTTCTGTCCGGCGCGGTGCGAGCGAGCGTATGCTCTGGCGACGTATGCTCCGGCGTATGCCGGGCGAGCGGGGCTGATCCGGAGGTCTTCATGCCTGCCAGCAGCAAATCCACGAAGAATACGAAGAGCAAGCGGAAGGCCGCCGTGCAACTTGAAGTCCAGTTCGGCCGGCCGGCGGCTCCGGCAGGTTTGCACGAGGCCCCTGCGTCACCGGCGGTTGTTCCGTCCCGGGCCCAGGCCGCTCCCCCGCGGGTTGAACACCGGGCAGGGGCGTCACCGGCCGTCACTTTACCGGCGGCGTCTTCACCGGTGCTGACTTCACCGGCGGTGACTTCACCGGCCGTGCCGTTACCCGCGGTGACTCCACCGTCCGTGCCGTCACCGGCGGTGACTCCACCGGCGACGAATGCTCCGGTGGCATCTTCAACGGCGGCGCCCGTCCTCGCCCTGGCCACCCCCTCCGGCCGGCGGGACGCAAGCAGCCCAAGACCCGCGGGCGGCGCGGCGACCGGCCGGAAAAGAGCCAACCGGGGCCTCTCCGCCGTGGAAATGGCGGCAAAACAGCGGGAGATCTCGGTCTCGGAGTTCTTCTCCAAGAATCGTCACCTGCTCGGATTCGACAACCCCTCCAAGGCCCTGTTGACCACGGTTCGGGAGGCGGTCGACAACTCCCTCGATGCCTGCGAGGAGGCGGGGATCCTGCCGGATCTGCTGGTCGAGATCCACCGTCTGGCGGAGGACAGGTTTCGGGTGGTGGTGCAGGACAATGGTCCGGGAATCGTGCGCCAGCAGATACCCAAGATCTTCGGCAGGCTCCTATACGGTTCAAAGTTTCACAGTCTGAAACAGAGCCGGGGCCAACAGGGGATCGGGATCTCGGCGGCCGGGATGTACGGGGTCCTGACCACGGGGAAGCCGTTCGTGGTGATCTCCCGCACCGGCAAAGGCCGTCCCGCCCATCATGTCGAACTGGTCATGAACACGAAGAAGAACCAGCCCGATATCCTGCGCGACGAGGAGACGGCCTGGGAGCCGGAACACGGCACGCGCATCGAGATCACCCTCCAGGGGATTTACAAGAAGGGGCGTCACTCCGTGGATGGCTATCTCAGGCAGATCGCCATCGCGAACCCTCACGCCCGCATCGCCTATCGCTCGCCCGACCCGGAAGACGACCTGACGGTCTTCGAACGGGTGGCCGATGAGCTTCCCCCGGAGCCGTTGGAGATCAAGCCGCATCCTCACGGCGTTGAACTGGGCATGTTGCTCAAGATGTTGAAGGAGACCACGTATCGCGACGTCTTCACGTTCCTGCAAAAGGAGTTCTCCCGGGTCAGCCCGCGAGTGGCGGGGGAGCTTCTGGCCGAGGCTGCGATTCCCGTGCGGGCTCGTTCGGCCCAGATCGAGGCGCACGCCGCCGAGCGATTGCACCAGGCCCTGGGCAAGGTCAAGATCATGGCGCCCCCCACCAATTGCATCTCTCCCATCGGGGAAGATCTGCTCCTGCGCGCGCTGCAGCAGGAGGTGCGCGCCGACTTCTACGCCACGGTGACCCGTCCGCCCTCCGTCTATCGGGGCAATCCGTTCCAGGTCGAGGTCGGCATTGCCTATGGAGGCGATCTCTCGTCCGAGGACCTGGTGACCCTTTATCGCTACGCCAACCGGGTGCCGTTGCAGTACCAGCAGTCGTCCTGCGCCATCACCAAAGCGGTCCTGAATGTGGACTGGAAGAGCTACCAGATCGCCCAGTCACGGGGCGCGCTCCCTTCCGGGCCGGCGGTGCTGATCGTGCACGTCGCTTCCGTGTGGGTCCCCTTCACCTCGGAATCCAAGGAGGCGGTGGCCCACTACCCGGAGATCCTCAAGGAGATCCGGCTGGCGCTCCAGGAGGCGGGCCGCCGGGTCTCCTTGCACATCGGGCGTACCCGTCGCGATCGCGAAGAGGGCAAGAAACGAACATACATCCAGAAGTACATCCCGCATATCGGGGCTGCCTTGCAGGAGATCCTCAAGCTGAGCGACCCGGAACGGGACAAGACGGTAGCCGTCCTGATCGATGTCCTGGAACGCAGCCGCTCCGGAGGTGAGTGATCATGAAGAAGGGATCGGGCGTATCCGACGAGGTCAACCGGCGCAACCGGCGGACGGACCAGCAGACGGTGGATCTGCTGACCGCCACCGCCCGGGACATCCATACCCGGATCCTGGCCCGTCGCAAGCCGGACCTGAAGTTTCCGGTGCGGACCCTGGCCAATGTCTCGTATTCCGAGCGCAAGGGTTACCTTGAGATCGGCCGGGCGAAGAAGGTGCGCACCCTGAGCGTCAACACGGTCAAGACCTTCGCGCAGACGCTGCGCATGATGTCGCTTTCCAAGAGCCTGATCGAAACCAACGACTTCGCCACCAAGAGGGACGCCTACTACCAGTCCAAGAACTGGGGGGAGGTGATGTTTCACGAGCAGCCGGAGTCGGACACGGTGATGGACGACATCGAGGCGCTCTTCTCGGTCCATTCCATCAACCGGGAGCAACTCCGTTTCATTCCGGACGAGCACGGCGGCGCGGTGGCCGGCGAGCTGGTGGTGTTGGATCCGGACCTGGAGACCGGGAGGCTGGAGCGGATCGACTGCACCCGCTTCGGCTCGGGCGCCTATTCGATTCCCAGCTCGGTCGAGCAGCTCTCCTTCGAGACGAAAGCCTCTTTCGTGCTGGCGATCGAGACGGGCGGTATGTTCCAGCGGCTCCAGAACCACAAGTTCTGGAAGTCGGCCAACTGCATCCTGGTTTCCATGGGCGGCGTGCCGACGCGGGCGACCCGCCGGTTCATCCGGCGGCTGGCCGACGAGATGAAGATCCCGGTGTACGCCTTCGTCGATTGCGATCCCTATGGCATCTCGAACATCTACCGGACCCTCAAGGTCGGCAGCGGCAACGCCGCCCACATCAACCAGTTCTTCTGCGTGCCGCAGGCCCGTTTCCTGGGGGTCACACCTCAGGACATCGTGGATTACAAGCTACCCACCCATCCCCTCAAGGAAGTGGACGTCAAGCGGGCCAAGGACGCGATCAAGAACGATCCGTTCTTCCAACAGCACAAGACGTGGCAGAAGTCCATGGAGCAGCTGTTGAAGATGGGGGTGCGCGCCGAGCAGCAGGCTCTGGCCAGGTGGGGGCTGAACTACGTGATCGATGAATATCTGCCGGCGAAGCTGAAGGCGAGGGACCGGTTCCTGCCCTGAAGCTCCGGCGTCCCGGAACTCAGCTCCAACGCCGGGTGAGGCTCTCCAGCGTCCGGCCGGTCTCCTCGGCGCGCTCCTCGGCCGTCCGGGCATCCTCCAGAGCGCCCTCCGCGCGGCAGACGCGGGCGAGCGCCCGGGCGGCCTCCCGGGCGCTGAGAAGCCAGTCGAGGCGCGGCCGGCTGTCAACGGCGGCGCCGGAGAGGCGCTCGAGTTCCTGGCCGAGGTAACCCCGGAACCAGGAACGCTCGGCGGCCGCCGTGCCGTGCAAGGCGCCGATGGCCTGGTAGGCTGCCGGAATCGGCCGGATGCGGTTGGCGCCGACCAGGCTCTCCAAGGTGAGGCGGGGATCTCCATTCACCACCGTCGCGGCGTTGCACATCGCGCGGCTATAGAGGCCAACCGCCGGGTCCGCAAAGACAGCTCTCCCCGATCGCACCATTTCCACCAGGCCGGCTCCGGCCGGCGTGGCGGTGTCGACCAGCAGCGCGGCCTTGCCGTCCGTGTAGACGGGAGCCCAGGCGCTCCCCGGCGAGGAGGTGATGATGGCGAAGCGGGAGAGATAGGGCGAGCGCAGATCGATGACGGCCAGGCCGATAGCGTGGGCGCGCAGCAACGCCGCGAGATCGCGCGCCTGGCCGGGCTGGGAGGCCGGCCCGTCCGAAACCGGCCCAGGTGGCGTCGAGGAGGCGGCGCGCGTGCTGGAGCCTTGCATGGCGTGCTGCCACTCCAGATACGTTTCCTCGCGGTAGATCTGCTGCGCGCGGGCGCCCAGGTAGAAACGGAGCTGCGGGCAGTGCCAGCGAAGGTAACCTTCCCATCCCCATTCATTGAGGACACGTCCGTCGATGCCGTTGGCCCGGACGAAAGCGGCCAGGCCTTCGGGATAGGTGGAGAGGCGGAACATCCGCGCGGCGAAGGGTTCTCCCTGATTGAACGGCTGCTCCGGGCTGTAATACCGCGCGGACGACCGCAGCGAGGAGGCGATGGGAAGGAGCAGGAGCAAGACAGCAGCGCCGCAGGACCAGCGGAGCCGGTTGGACGTGAGCGACCGTCCCACCTCCTGAAGGACAGCCGCCGCCACCGGCGCGAGCAGGATGAGCGAGACCGGCACGAAGCGCCGGCTGGAGAGGGCCAGCCAGATTCCGAGCAGGGAAGCGACCAGAGCGAAGGCCTGCCCGGTGGGAATCGGCGCGAGCCGCCCCTGCCGGCGGTGGCGGAGCCACAACACCAGCGCGGCGGCGGCGACCAGCCCGAACCCGGCCAGCAGAGCCGCGTGATATCCGAGCATCTGGGAAGATGAGCCAGGCATCCGGCGGAGCGAGGGCAGCGCGCGAGCCACGTGCCAGACGAAGAACAGCGCTCCGAGTCCGGTCCAGGCAGGCCAGACGCGGGTTGCCCCGGCCGTCCAACCCGCGCCCAGCGAGAGGAGCAGCACCACGCCGGCGGCCAGCGTATAGGCGTGCGCGCCGCCCACATTCCACACCGACCAGCCGAAGAGGGGACGCCACTCCGCGACATCCTTCCAGGCCGCGCTCCGCGCCACGACGAGGGGATGGGTGAGATTCTCCAAACCGAACGGGCTGGTGACCACGGCCAGCACGGCGGCCCCGAGCGGGACCAACGCCAGGAGGATGGCCGGCCCCGGGCGCGCTCGCCCAGGACCGAGGCGCGCTCGACCAGGGCGGAGGCTCGCTCGGCCCCGCCGCATCCATGGCCGCAGCCGCAGCGCCGCCCACAACGCGAGCAAGGCCAGCCCCAGCAAGAAGCTGCCGTGGACATGCGACCAGAGGGCCACGATGAGCACGGCCACGAGAGCTGCCGCGGGCGGTCGCTCAACTTCAGGGAACTCCCGGCCGGCTTGCGGTTGCGGAGGGGACGCGGCCGGTTCAGCCGCGCCCGTTTCACCGGGTCGCGCTCGCTCCGCCAGCGACAGGCTCCCGCAGAGCGCCGCGAGCAGGACCAGGCCGAGGAGATTCGGGCGGAGGTCGATGTAGCCCGCGGAGGCGATCAGCGCTCCGGCGGCGACGATCCAGGCGCCCGCCGCCAACGGCGAGACCTCCTTCGGGGCCGCAGGGGCCGGCGTCCGGGCGAGGAGAGCAATCCAGGCGAGGAGCGCCGCCAGCGCGGCCACGAGGATCGCCTTTCCCGCCGCCAGGGCCGGCCATCCTCCCGCCTCGTGGAGCTTGTAGAAGAAGAGGTGCGCGAGCCAGTTCTGGTTGATCCACACGCGGTCGGCGGCAGTGAAGGACCAGTCGTCGAGGGCGCCCAGCCGTCCGGCGGCGACGTCGCGGCCGGCGGAGAGGCCCATGTACAAGTCCTCGCTGATCCGGTCCGCCAGCCAGACCGCCAGGGCCGCCAGCGCGAGAAGCGACGCCGCAGCGATTGCGAACGCGATGGCGCGGCCATCGGATCGGCCAGGGGATGACGCCGCTTCGGACATCGGCGATCGCGACGGGCGGCTTGCAGGGTTGTGTCGGCCCTCAGGCATCCCGGGCATTATGGAATAGGTTGCCGGGGTTCGCTACACTGTCGCGGGACCGGGATGCGCCCCTTCCCATAGGGACTGAAGCGCGCCCCTTTGCGCTCCATCACGACCGGCCGGCTCCTGGTCTCGGAAAGGAACCCACTGATGTTCAAACGGCTCCTGATCGCCAACCGCGGTGAGATCGCGCTTCGGGTGATCCGGGCCTGCCGGGACCTGGGCATCCGCAGCGTGGCCGTCTTCTCCGAAGGGGACCGCGGCGCTTCCTATCTCGCCGAGGCCGATCAGGCGGTCTGCATCGGTCCGGCGCGGAGCCGTGACAGCTATCTCAACATGGCGGCCATCCTCCAGGCGGCCGAGCAGACGGAGTGCGGCGCCATCCATCCCGGGTACGGGTTCCTCTCCGAGAACGCGCTCTTCGCCGAGATGTGCGCCCAGGCGAAGATGACGTTCATCGGGCCGCCCCCGCGCGCCATCCGTCTCATGGGCGACAAGGCCGTGGCCCGGTCGACCATGCGCGAGCTGGGGCTGCCGGTGATCCCCGGCTCCGAGGGAGCGCTGCGGGACCTGGAGGAAGGGCGCTCACTGGCGGAGGCCATCGGCTACCCGGTGCTGCTCAAGGCCTCGGCCGGAGGCGGTGGTCGGGGCATGAGGCGGGTCGACCGTCCGGAGTCCTTCGACGCCCTCTACCGCGAGGCGGAGATGGAGGCGGACAAGGCCTTCGGGGATCCGCGCCTTTACCTGGAGAAGTACATCGTCGACGGCCGTCACATCGAGTTCCAGGTCATGGCCGATCACTACGGCTCGGTCGTGCACCTGGGAGAGCGCGAATGCTCTGCCCAGCGGCGGCACCAGAAGCTGCTGGAGGAGGCCCCGTCGACTGTCGTGACCGCCGGGCAGCGGCGGGAGCTCGGAGACCGGATCTGCCGCGCCCTGGCCGCCATCGGTTATGCAAACGCCGGCACGGTGGAGTTCTTCCGCGACGCCGGGGGCGCGCTCTATTTCATGGAGATGAACACGCGCCTGCAGGTGGAGCACCCGGTCACCGAGATGATCACCGGCCGTGATCTGGTGGTGGAGCAGATCCGTATCGCCTGCCATGAGCGGCTGTCGTTCGGCCAGGGCGACCTGGTCCTGTCGGGGCATGCCATCGAGTGCCGGATCAACGCCGAAGACCCGTGGGACAACTTCCGCCCCGCGCCGGGGCTGGTCTCGGTCTTCGAGCCTCCGGTGGCTTCCGGAGACGGCGTGCATGGCGGGGGCAGCGGGGATGGCGCAGGCAGCGCAGGCAGCGGGGGCAGCGGGGATTGCGCAGGCAGCGGGGGCAGCGTGGATGGCGTGGATGGCGTGGATGTACGCGTGGACACGCACCTCCGGAGCGGATCGACCATCCCTTCGTACTATGACTCCCTGATGGCGAAGCTGATCGTGCGGGGACGCGACCGCGCCGCGGCCCGGGCCGGGCTCGCCTCGGCCCTGCGGGATTTCCGGATCGAGGGCGTGAAGACGACCATCCCGGTCCACCTGGCGATCCTGGGGGACGAACGCTTCGCGGCGGGGGACTACGACACCGGCTTCGTTGAACGGCTGCTCGCCTCCCCGCAGGTTCGCGAGCAGCTGGGAGTCGGGCGATCCGCCCCGTGAGGTAGACCGCCGGATAGAACCGCGCCGGCCAAAGCGCCGAACAGGGCTTTCGGCAAACCGCCGGGTCGACCGCCAGGTGGACCGCCGGATGGACCGCCGGGCAGATCGTCGTGTAGACCACCGGAGGGAATGCAGCGAGCCGCGGCTCGGCGATAAGGAGAGCGACATGGCCAAGGTAATCCTGCACCCGATTGGACGGCCGCTGGAGGAGACAGGGGACGCGGCAGCGCGGCTGGCCAATCGCGAGCGGATGGGATCCCTCAACCGGGTGCTGGCGGAGCGGCGAGACGAGGTCCGCGCCGGCTGGGGGCCGGCCTACGTTGAACGGGTCCATGCGAAGGGCAAGCTCACGACCTGGGAACGCATCGAGCTGCTCAAGGACGAGGGAACTCCGGTCTATCCCATCCACACCTTCGTCAACTACGGCGTCACCTTCGGCGACCCGCCGCGCACCTCGCCGGCGGCCGGCGTGATCACCGCCTTTGCCCGCGTGCACGGGCGCCCCACGGTGGTGATCGCCAACGACAATACGGTGGCCTCCGGTTCGTGGTGGCCGCTGACCCCGGAAAAGATCGAACGGGCCCAGGAGGTCGCGCTCCGCCTGCGCATTCCGGTCATCTATCTGGTCGACTGCTCCGGCCTCTTCCTTCCGGAGCAGGCCCGCACGTTTCCCGGGCGCGCCGGGGCGGGTTATATCTTCAAGATGAACGCTCTGCTCTCCGCCTCGGGAGTCCCCCAGATCGCCGGCGTCCTGGGTGACTGCATCGCCGGCGGCGGCTACATGCCGATCATCTCGGACAAGCTCTTCATGACCGAGCAGGCCTATATGGTCATTGCCGGGGCCGCCCTTATCAAGGGAGGCAAGGGGGAGACGATCACCTCGCTCTCCATCGGCGGCGCGGACGTACACGTGCACCTCTCCAACTGCGCGGACGAGCGTGTCCCCGATGACGAGGCGATGATGGCGCGGATCCGCCGGGAGGTGGGACTTCTGCCGGGGAGCGCCGCCGATTACTATCGCCATGGTTTCGCCCCCGCGCCTCCCCGCTTTCCGGTGGAGGAGATCAACAGTCTCCTGCCGGCTGATCACCGCGTGGTCTACGACGTTCGCGAGATCATCGCCCGGCTGGTCGACGGATCGCTCTTCTGGGAACTGGCGCCGCACACCGGGGAGGAGATGATCACGGGCATCGCCCGCATCAACGGCCTTCCTGCCGGCATCATCGCCAACAACCAGCAGTTGACGCCCCACCCCGCGCTGCGGGATCGGTCCCGTCCCGGCGGCATCCTCTACCGGGAGGGGATCGCGAAGATCTCGCAGTTTTCCCGGTCCTGCAACGACGACGGCATTCCCATCGTGTGGCTGCAGGACATCTCCGGGTTCGACATCGGAGTGGAGGCGGAGAAGCAAGGGCTGCTCGGATTCGGCTCCAGCCTGTTGTACACCAACTCGACCAACACCACGCCGATGTTCACGGTCCTGCTGCGCAAGGCTTCGGGGGCGGGCTACTACGCCATGACCGGGCTGCCCTACGAGCCGGTCCTGCAGCTCTCGACCCCGGTGACGCGCCTGGCCGTCATGGAGGGGCGTACGCTGGCAATCGGGGCCTACCGCACGCGACTCGACGAGAACTTCCGGATTGTCAGCCAGGATCCGGCGGAAAGAGCCCAGATCGAGGCCGGCATGCGGGAGGTCGAGGAGCGGATCGAGAAAGACATGGATCCCTACCGCAGCGCGGCGCGGATGGACACCGACGAGATCGTGGCCGCCCATGAGTTGCGGGACTACCTGGCGGTGCTGCTGGAGATGGCCTATGCGGCGACCGGCAGCCGGCGGGTGAAGAACCCGCGCATCTGGTCCATGCATGATCTGGCGGTCATGATGCAGTCGATGGAGAGCCATGGCGCCTGAGCGGGCAGATGCCAGCCGGAGAGAAAGAGGAAGCCGATGCCTGAACGGACATTGATCGCCATCCTGCGGCCCGTCGAGGACAATCCGGGTTCCGTCATCGTCGCTTCTCCGGTGGTTGGCTTGCTTGACCATCGCCCGCGGATGGGCAATGTCCTCAACCCTCTGGATACCATCGCCACGATCCGCATTCTGCACGAGAGCCACGTCCTGCGGATGCCGCGCGAGGCCCACGGGCGCATCGTGGAGGTGTTTGTGCCCGATGCGGTGACGCCGGTGGCCTACAACGATCCGATCGTGAGGATCGAGGCGATCCATCAGAGCGTCCGGGAGGAGGGGCCGCCCTCCGCAGGCGCCTCCAGCGGCAAGCCGGGTGTCGGATCGGGAACCGTGCCGAACCGCGGCCCCGCGGGCGAACCCGAGGTGGAAGGCTGGATCACGGTGGTCTCGCCGACCGTGGGCATTTTCTACCGGAGGCCCTCTCCCGAGGCCGCGCCGTTCGTGCAGGTGGGCTCGACGGTGACCACCGGCAGCGTCCTGGGCCTGGTGGAGGTCATGAAGTCCTTCAACCAGATCACCTATGGAGGGCCGGGACTGCCGGAACGCGGTGAGGTCACGGAGGTCGCGGCCGGTGACAACGTCGAGGTCGATTTCGGGCAGCTGCTCTTCCGGATCCGTCCGTTGTCGTCCTGAGCCTCGGCAGGCCGCGCTTGTCCCGGGGCGTGAAGGTCGACGGGAAACGAACATCAGAGAACAGCCAGAGCGCACACGCGAGGCTGCGCACGGTGAACAGGAGGTCTCGTGGAGTATAGAAA
>Ga0116149_1004854_pt1 | contig 12927 bp, 9 predicted proteins | sample AD_UKC057_MetaG_FD_89787 | JGI IMG/M metagenome (GOLD analysis project Ga0116149, IMG submission 89787) | Active sludge microbial communities of municipal wastewater-treating anaerobic digesters from USA - AD_UKC057_MetaG | ecosystem: Engineered > Bioreactor > Anaerobic > Digestate | place: USA...
ACGAGACGTATATCTTGACCACAACGCAACGACTCCTCTCCATCCGGCGGTTGTCAGGACGCTCACGGAGAGCATGGCCTGCTTTGGCAACCCTTCGAGTATGCACGCCTTTGGCCGTGAAGCGCATGCCCTGGTGGAACAGGCCCGGGAGACCGTGGCGTCCTTTATCGGAGCGTTGCCTGAGGAAATCATTTTCGTGGGCAGTGGTTCGGAAGGCAACAACACAGTCCTGTCGACCTTGGGCTGTCAATCACAGCACTGTTCCTGCGACCGGGACCATAAGAGTCATATGGTTACCAGCGCCATAGAGCATCCCTGCATTCTGGAGACGTCAAAATGCCTGCAAAACCGGGGCTTTCGGGCAACCCGCCTCGGAGTGGACCGTTACGGAAAAATCGACCTGGATGAACTTCGCGCCTCTATTACGGAAGACACGGGCGTGGTTTCGGTCATGATGGCCAACAACGAAATCGGCACGGTCCAGGACATTGCCGGGATTTCCCGAATCGTCCACGAAAAAGGAAGCCTGTTCCATACGGACGCTGTGCAGGCCTTCGGCAAAATACCCATCAACGTGAATGACCTGGGCATTGATTTCCTGACCGTATCCGCGCACAAGGTATACGGCCCCAAAGGCGTGGGCGCGCTCTATGCGCGGCGCAGCGTGCCGTTCTGTCCCTTTATCCACGGCGGGCACCAGGAGCGCGGCCGCCGCGCAGGCACGGAGAACACGTTGGGTATTGTCGGATTCGGCAAGGCCGTGGAAATGCGCGCCCTTGAAATGGCCGATGAACATGCCCGGTTGACGCGCCTGAAATTGGCGCTCAGACAGGGAATCGAAGAACGCATCCCGGACGTGTTTTTCAACGGCCACCCCACCGACAGCCTGGCGGGCACGCTGAACGTTTCGTTTGCGGGTGCCGAAGGGGAAAGCATTCTCCTGTACCTGGACCTGGAAGGCATCGCGGTATCCACCGGTTCGGCCTGCGCTTCCGGTTCGCTGGACCCGTCTCATGTGCTGCTGGCCACCGGAATTCCGGTTGAACACGCCCACGGCTCCATACGCATGAGCCTGGGCCGCGGAAACACCTTGGAAGACGTGGAATATGTGCTGGAGAAACTGCCCCCGATTATTGCTAAAATACGGGAAATGTCGACGGTTTACAAGAGGAGATGACCTATGGGTGCGCACCAGTCCTGGGCTTATACCGAAAATGTCAAAGACCACTTCATGAACCCCCGCAATGTGTTGAAAGACGACGCCTACGAGGAGGACGGGCGCGGTCTCGTGGGCAACGTCCAATGCGGCGATGAAATGCTGGTTCTTATCAAAGTCGACCCGGCGACGGATACCATCACAGAGTGCAAGTGGCGGACCTACGGGTGCGCCAGTGCCATTGCGAGCACCTCCGTCATGTCTGAACTTGTCACCGGCATGCCCCTTGACGAGGCCTTCAAGGTGGGGCCCAAACAGATCGCCGGTGCGCTGGGCCAGTTGCCCGACCACAAAATCCATTGTTCCGTGTTGGGTGACAAGGCGCTGCGCGCGGCTATCAACGACTATTACACGCGCAAGGGACGTCCGGATAAGGTTATCCGGGAAGAAGCGCGCATCATCTGCAAATGCATGAATGTCACGGACCACGAGGTCGAGGAAGCCGTTCTTGAAGGCGCCCGCACCCTGCTGGAACTGCAGGAAAAAACCAAGATGAGCACGGTCTGCGGCAAGTGTAAAGACGAGGCGGAAACCCTGCTCAAGGTGTACCTGAAGAAGCATTTTGGATGAGGGGGTTTCAGGACATCTTCGCGGCGGGCGCTACCCTTGATACCACGAAAACGGACTGCCAATTGTCGAAGCAGTTTCAGCGCGCTGCCCCTTTTCTTAACCCGCAGGAACAAGCCTGTGGAACGGTCCCTGTTCCGTGACGTAAGCGTCAGTACATGGCCTGCCCGGGAACTTGTGTTTTCGCTCAGGAACCGTTGATTCTGCTATACTAGACACCGTTTCCCATCCATATTTTCTCAACCTCATCAACAAAGGGTTCTATCAATGCGATTAAAAGACAAAGTAGCCATCATCACGGGCGCCGGCATGGGCATGGGGCGCGAAGCGTCCGTGCTGTTCGCCGAAGAAGGCGCCAAAGTCATCGGTCTGGACATTAACGAGAAAGCGCTGAATGAGACCGCGGCACTGGTCGCCAAGGCCGGCAGCGAGTTTCTCGCCGTCGTCGGCGATGTCTCGAAGGAAGCGGACGTAAAACGCGCCATTGAGGAGGGCGTCGCCTATTTCGGCAAACTGAACATACTGTACGCCAACGCGGGCGTGCTGTGGAAAGATCGGGACCGTTCCGTCATCGAGACGACGGAAGAGAACTGGGACATTGTGCAGGCCATCAACCTCAAAGGCCCCTTCTTCCTGACCAAGCATGGCATTCCGGCATTGAAGGCGGCCGGAGGCGGTTCCATCATTTTAGTCGGTTCCATCTCCGCCCTTGCCGGTTTCGAACTGGCTCAGGACTCCTACACCTGCGCCAAGGGCGGGCTGATTTCGCTGGCGAAGTCGCTGGCGGTACAGTTCGGGCCGGATAACATCCGCACCAATATCATTCACCCCGGCATGATCGACACGCCGCTGCAGGCGCCCTATCTGGATGACACCAAGAAGAAAAATATCGCGGCATGCATTCCCTCCCGCCGCTTGGGCATTCCCCGGGACATCGCCTATGCGGCGCTGTACCTCGCCTCCGACGAATCCACCTTCTGCAACGGTGCGGAACTGGTCGTGGACGGCGGTTTCTACGCGATGTAACCGATATACTGAAAAACGAAAAAGCCTGCGAGGCGATTAAAACCTCGCAGGCTTTTATCGTAAAAACGGCGGCTGGATCCAAAAGCGGTTTTCAACTCAGAGAACGTATAGGACATAAACGACCAAAAGGACAGCAAAACGTTCTACCGATTGGTGCGTCCCTAAAGTCCTTTCAGCCCTTTCTTTTAAAAGGTTTCTCCAGCGTTAACTACTGTTTTTAGGTTCATTGTTTTTCATACGGGTTCTGTAAAATAAAATCTTAAAAATTTTCGGCGACGGCCTTTGCGAATTCGCTGCACTTGAGTTCCGTGGCGCCCTGCATCAGCCTCGCAAAATCGTAGGTCACCTTCTTTTGCTTGAACGTGCGCGTCAACGCCGTTGTAATGGCGTCGGCAACTTCCTGCCAGCCCAGGTATTCGAACATCATCACACCGGAAAGCACCACGCTGCTGGGATTGACCTTATCCAGGTTGGCATACTTCGGCGCGGTGCCATGGGTGGCCTCAAAAATGGCCGTGCCCGTTTCATAATTGATATTGGCGCCCGGCGCGATGCCGATGCCGCCCACCTGCGCGGCGAGGGCGTCGCTCATGTAATCACCGTTCAGGTTCATGGTGGCCACCACCTCGAATTCGCGCGGGCGGGTAAGCACCTGCTGCAGAAAAATGTCGGCAATGGCGTCCTTAACAAGAATTTTGCCGCCCGGGTTGCCGCCGCAGTCATCCCAGCCCACGGCCACATCGGAGAATTCCTCGCGGACCAGGTCGTAGCCCCACCGGCGGAACGCCCCTTCGGTATATTTCATGATGTTGCCTTTGTGCACCAGGGTTACACTCGCACACTTGTGCTGGACGGCATGCCGGAGTGCGGCACGAATCAGCCGCTTTGACCCGGTTTCACTGATGGGCTTGATGCCGATGCCGGAATCGGGACGGATATCCCACCCGAACTCGCGGCCGCAAAACTCAATCAAGCGCGCGGTTTCCGGTTTTCCGGCTTCCAGTTCCAGACCGGCGTACACGTCTTCGGTGTTTTCCCGGAAGATGACCATGTTGACGGCGTCCGGCTCACGCACGGGACTGGGCACGCCTTCAAAATGGCGCACCGGCCGCACGCAGGCGAAGAGGTCCAGTTGCTGCCGCAGGGTGACATTCAGGCTTCGGAATCCCCCGCCGACCGGCGTGGTCAGAGGACCTTTAATGGCCACCTGGTATTCCTCGATGGCCGCCAGCGTCTCTTCGGGCAGGTAGGTGCCGTACAGGCCGTTCGCTTTTTCGCCTGCATAGAGTTCCATCCACGCAATTTGACGGGCGCTGCCGTAACAATGCTTTACGGCGGCGTCAAACAGGTATTGCGAAGCGCGCCAGATATCCGGGCCGGTGCCGTCGCCTTCGATGAAACACAGCACCGGCTTGTCCGGCGTAATCAGCGCGCCCGCACCGCCCATCTGGATACGGTCGCCTTCGGGAACAGTAAGGTGTTGATACGTTGTCATCCGCTTTGCTTCTCCATGGGTAGGGGTCGTGAGGTTACCGGACAGGCCGAAACCGTTCCGGCGTGCGTCGGCTCTTACTTTTAAGGCCGGCGGCGCCGCGCAGGGCGCTTCTTATGCCGCACCCAGAGCCCCGGGAAGAGCGACCAGGCGCGCTTCCGTCACGTGGGGCGTTTTCTGGATTTTGTCGAGCACTTCCGGCGAAAGGAGGGCGTCCAGGTTCAACACGGTGAGGGCATGACCGCCTTTCTCCTCGCGGCCCAGCATCAGGTTGGCGATATTGACGCCCGCCTCACCGATGATGGTGCAGACGCGGCCGATAATCAGGGGACGGTCCTCGTTGGCGCACACGAGCATATACCCTTCGGGTTTTGCATCCACGCGCATGCCGTCTATGGTGCAGATGCGCGGGTCGTTACGGTTGAACAGCGTACCGCGCACATTGTGGGTTTCCTGGTCGGTAATCACGGTGATGCCGATTTCAAACGCGTAACTCGAAGAAGCCGCGCTGCGCTTTTCTGAAACATCCACCCCCCGGTCATGGAGCTGCGAAGGCGCGCTCACCATATTTACCGCTTCCACTATGGGCTTGAGGAAGCCGCAGATAATGGCCGCGGTAATCGGGTAGGTGTCGGTCACCCCCATATCGCCCATATATTCTATTTTCATGGCTTTGGGGCGGCCGTTTACGAACAGGGATTGGAACATGCCCAGCCGTTCACCCAGGTAGAGCAGGGGTTCCAGTTCTTTGCGGGTTTCGCTGTCCAGGCTCGGCACATTGACGGCATTGACAATGGCGCCCGTAGTCAGAAAATCAATCATTTGCCTGGCCACATCCACCGCCACCGTCAGTTGCGCATCCTCCGTAGAAGCCGCAAGATGGGGCGTCATGATGATGTTTTCCAAGCCGATAAAGGGATTATCGGTGAAAGGTTCACTGGTATAGACGTCGAGCGCGGCGCCGCCGATGGCCTTGGCCTTCAGCGCTTCCGCTAAATCCTGTTCGTTCACAATGCCTCCCCGGGCGGTATTGATAATGCGGCAATTCGGTTTCATCTTCTGTAACTGGGCGCCGGCAATCATATTGAGGGTCTTGTCCGACTTCGTGGCATGGACGGTGATGAAATCCGCGTTGGAGACGAGAGCATCCAGGCCTACCAGTTCCACTCCCAGGCTTTCCGCCTTCAGCGGGCTCAGGATGGGATCGTAGGCAAGGACACGCATTTCAAAGGCTTTTGCCCGCTTGGCCATGGCGCCGCCGATACGCCCCACGCCGATAATACCCAGGGTCTTTCCGGCCAATTCCGTGCCCATGAATTTCTTCCGGTCCCACCGGCCTTCTTCCATGGAGCGGTGGGCATGCGGAATATTGCGGCACAGGCTCAACATAAGCGCAAACGCATGTTCACAGGTGGAAATGGTATTCCCGCCCGGGGTATTCATCACCACGATGCCCTTTTTGGTCGCTGCATCCTGGTCCACATTGTCCGTACCGACGCCGGCCCGGCCGATAACCTTCAACCGGGTGGAGTTCTCCAAAACCGCTGCGGTCACTTTCGTGGCGCTGCGGATGACCAGACCGTCATAATCATTGATGATAGCCGCAAGTTCCTGCTCCTTTTGCGCGGGCTTGACATCGGCTTCGATACCGGCCTGGCGGAACAGTGCCACGCCTTCTTCACTTAAATTGTCCAGTACCAATACACGAAACATGCCTGAATCTCCTGAGAATGTTGTTTTAGACTATCATAATTGTTTTGAAAAAACGGCCCTCCAGGGAGGGCCCGGAACGTCTTAACGTACACGGGCGTTGCCCGTAATCCAAAAAGTTGTTGACGCTATGTGGTTCGCGCTGCAGCGTACGGGTCCTATCCAGACAGTGAAGAGCACGTTAAAGCGCAAGCAACCTATAAACTCTTCTTGTTTCCTGCCATTCTTGATATCCGAATGGGTCCTGATACAGACCAATGCCCGCCTTTGCTCTCCCGTTACAGGAAATGCGCCTGGAAAACCTTCAGGAACCATATGACTCCCCCATAAACGATGTAATGGGGGCATCCGGAATCTTGGGCCAGCGGGCCTCGAAGCGTCTCACCTTCCGCTACTCGCCGTTCTCAGCCAAATGATTGCGGCAGTACGATACCGTAAAAAAAGGGGGTGAATCAACTGAATGCGCGACGGAGCTCCGGGCAGCCCCATCTTGTCAGCCTGTCCGGCACACTCCGGTTTCCTTCGGTGCGCGGCAACCGGTTCAATCGGACATCCGACACGCAAGGCGCTCGATGCTGACCCGGGCGTCGTTCATGATGTCCTCAATAGTCTCCTGGACGCTTTTTATCTCCGCTATACGCCCGACCACCTGGCCGCAGGCTATCGTGCCCATGTCGATGTCACCGCTTAAATAGGCTTCGCGGCCCACTTTTCCGGCAATGACCGGCAACAGGTCCGCGAGCGTCGCCCCTTCGGATTCCATGCGGGCCACGGTCCGGGACGCCTGATTCTTCATGATCCGGGCGGCATTGCGTATGGAACGCTCCACAATCATGGTGTCCGTTTCCTGGGCGTTTACCATCCACTGTTTGAAATTATCATGCATGGGGCTTTCTTTAGTCGCCATGAATCGCGTGCCCATCAACACGGCCTCGGCGCCCAATGCAAGCGCCGCCACAAGACTGCGGCCGTCGCAGAATCCACCGGCCGCGACCACCGGTATGCGCAGTTCCTGCGACGCTTTCGGAAGCACGATCAGAGAGGGCACATCGTCCATGCCCGGATGGCCGCCACATTCAAAACCCACCACGATAACCGCATCCGCGCCCACCGCTTCGGCTTTGCGCGCATAACGGACCGCGGGCACTTTGTGAAACAACCTGACGCCAGCTTCTTTCAGCCTGGGCACATAAGGCTCGGGGTTGCGACCGGCCGTTTCCACCGCCACGATCCCTTCCGCGCAAACCAAGTCAACAAAAGCCTCCGTCAGGTCTCCAGGCATCAATACAGGTAACATGGAGATGTTGACGCCGAAAGGCTTGTCCGTCATGTCGCGGGTCTTGTGTATTTCATCCCGCAACTCCTGTGCCGTAGCGCAGGAAAGGGCCGTGAGGAACCCGAACCCGCCCGCATTGGAAACAGCCGATACCAATTCCGCACGAGCCAGCCACTGCATGCCGCCCTGCAGCAACGGGTACTGAATGCCCAGCATTTCCGTTATTCGTGTTCGCAACATTTGCCCATCCTCTATCTTTAAATCACACCGCCTGAAACACATTCCCGAGCGGAGAGCAGTATGACGAACCCGGGCGCCGCAATGCAAACCACGTGAACGTATGGCCCGTGCGATGATTAGCCACCCCGATGAACCCGCCGGGCACTCCTCCGGGGAATCCACTTGAGCTAAATTTTTATACACCCCTCCGAGATGTGTATACTTAACAATATTCATTCAACCTGATAAAGATGATAAGCGGAGGCATAGTGTGTTGACAAATGAAGTCGCTTATGAATTGGTAGATACGGAATCCGCATGGAAACAGTGCTTGAAAAAACTGTCCAAAGTTTCCCGGATGGCGGTGGACATCGAGGCGAACAGCCTGTACGCTTATCGCGAACAGGTTTGTCTTATCCAGATTTCCACCGATACGGATAATTTCATACTAGACCCGCTTTCCGGGGTTTCACTGGAGGCCCTGGGGAATCTATTGAACCATCCGGGAATAGAGAAGGTCTTCCACGCGGCGGACTACGACCTCGCGTTGCTTAAGAGCCTGAACCGTTGGAATGTTTCCAATCTTTTCGACACGATGTGGGCGGGCCGGTTGCTCGGCTTCAAAAAGATGGGGCTTGCCTGGTTTCTGGAAACCCTGTACGGCATTCATCTTGACAAGAAACATCAAAAGGCGAACTGGGGCCAACGGCCGCTTACCGAGGAGAAACTGATTTACGCCTGTAATGATACCCGCTACCTTCTTCGCATGCGGGATGATCTTGGCCGGGACCTGGCCCAAAAAGGCCTCGAAGCGGAAGCGCGGGAAATATTCACGGACCTGTGCCGATCCCGCGTTTTCAAGCGTTCCTTTGACCCCGAGGGATTCTGGAAGCTTCCCGGGGCGAGGACCCTGCCTCCCCAGGCGCGGTCCGTGCTCAGGGCGTTGTTTGTTTTTCGGGACAATGAAGCCAAACGGCGCAATGTGCCGCCCTTCAAGGTGCTGAACAACCAGATGCTCATACATCTGGCGCTGGCAAGCATGAAATGGAACGGCAAAGCGCCATCGAAGCCGTACACCGTGCCCGGCGTTCCCGAGAAACTGTTGAACCGTTTGAATCCGGCTTTGTTCGAAATCATGCACAAGGCGCTGAATGGCCCTCCCCCGGTATTTCCGAGCAAGGTGCCGCAGCATTCCTCCGGCTACTGGCAGCGCCATGAACTGCTGATGGAATGGCGTAAAGAGACCGCAGTCAAGCGCGACGTGGAATCCGATGTCATTCTCAGCCGGGAAACACTCGAAGAACTGGCCGAGAAAAACCCGTTGCGACACGAGGATCTGGAGCAAATCGCCACCCTGGGCGACTGGCATAAAAAACAGTATGGGGCTGACATACTTAAAATCCTGAACCAATGAAACACGCCTGTTCCGGCCGGACCGGAGAGCAGCGACTTTGATGGCCAACACACAGACATATCACGAAGAGTCCAGCACCAGTGCACGCCTTGGAATCGTTTTGCGCGTTGAATGGATGATGTTGTCGCTGCGGTACCTCCTTTATGCGGCGCTGGCCCTTTTGAGTCTCACTATTAACGATGAAACCCTTCGCCGCATGTTTATTGTAGCCGGCACCTCGGCGCTGGTTCACAACTTGTTTTCCCACTGGATCTTTTATACACGGCGCCATCTCTTATTCACATCGGCCTGGAATTTTCTCCTGTATCTGCTCCGGTTCTGCCTGCTTGTGGGAATAACCGGCGGCCCCGCAAGCCCCCTGGCGCCGGTGTTCCTTCTTCTCCTCATCGGCTACCATGTATACCGCCCGAAATCATTCAATACGTTGTGGGTCACGTTGCTTGTTGCCGCGGCCTATTCCTTTGTCCTGCTGGCGTACTGGTTCTACGGACACCGGGGAGTATTACCGCTGCCCGTCTACGCGAACTTGTTCTTCATCGCGGCTTGCGGCTGGATCATGCATATTCTGGCCCGAATGATGTCCGGCCTGGAGCGGGCCGCGGAGGTGAAAACCTCGGCCCTGAAATCCTCGGAAGCCATGTTGCGGGCCATACTCAACCACACCGCCCACCCCATTATCGTCTACGATGAGACGGAAATCATTACGGATGTCAACGATGTTGCATGCGATTTTTTCGGCCTCCCCCGCGAAAACATACTCGGCCTGCGCCTTCACTCCCTGATTTTCGATGATGGCACCCTGGCCGATATCTTTGAAGATTTAAAGAGGACCGGTTCCCTGCACCATGAAATGCTGGTGATGCCCGCAGGCGGCTCCGAGCGGAACGTCTTCATGCACATCCATTCCTTTTTGAGCGACGGCAGAAGGCTCTTTGTCGCTCTGTTCCACGACGTTACCAGCCAGAAGGAATTGCAGGAAGCGCACCGTCTTGCCAGCCTCAACCTCGAAAAGGCCAACCAGGAACTGCAGCGCGTGGTCGACCTTCGCGCGGACTTCTATATTACCATCGCAAACCGGTTGCGCTCCCCCCTGGCCGCCATACTCGGCTTTATCAACATGCTGCTGGATGAACAACTGGGCAAAATCACCAAAGAACAGAATAAGGCGCTGCACAGCTGCCGGAGAAGCCTTGCACGTATCTTTGACCAGCTCGACGAGGCCTTCATTTTGGAAGGTAACCTCAGAGGAGAGGAAACGCACGCCGATACCCCGGAAGAAGACACTTCAGAGCCAGACGCTTAACGGCCCCATGGGACTGCCGGCCCATGACACCACCATACAAATAAAACTGTGCGCGAAAAACTGTCGGCCGTTTCCGGCGTCAGCCCTCTGGAGTTGGAGATTAGCACCTCTATTGCGGGCATTAACAAAAACCGGCGCACAAAAGCAACATCTGAGCAAAAAATGGGAGTGCCTCCGGCACACATTAAAACCATGCACCTTGCATCAAATCCGTAACCATGCCGATGGCTGTCCCGGATTTTTGCGGGCACAACCTGCAAGACCGAAATACAGACTGACAGTTCCCGCTGGGAACTCGTGCTACGCAGTTCTATTTTTGCGGTTTTGGAGTATCAATCCGTAGTATGGTAGACTTGTCGTTCACAATGGGAAGCGGTTTTTGCACGTGCGCAATTCTGCGAGAGAGGACGGAGCGTGCGCTTGAAGGTAGAGACTGCCTTTATTTTTTTTGATGGCCTGGCCAAGGTCCGGGGAATTATAAGGAGAGAGTATGCAATCCGAAATGCGCCTGATTGATCTTATTGTGCTGGTAATTTATTTTGTGGCAATGGCCGCCATGGGGCCTATTTTTGCCCGAAAAAACAAGACCACGGACAATTATTTCCTTGGAGGCCGCTCCTTCCCGGGATGGCTCATAGGCTTGTCCATGTTCGCCACGTCCATCAGCTCCATCACTTTTGTGGCGTATCCGGGCGACGCCTATAAAACCGCCTATCTGCGTTTTTTGCTGTGCCTCACCCTGCCCCTGGGCATCTTTATTGCCTCCAAGGCGTTCCTGCCCTTCTATCGCCGGGCGAAAATCACGTCCGCCTTTGAATATCTCGAAGTACGTTTCGGCGCCGGCACACGCGTTTATGCGGCCACCGCCTTCCTTGTTTCCCAGGTAACGCGTTTGGGCCTCATCCTGTACCTGGTGGCCATTCTTGTACAGGAAATGACAGGACTGCGCGCAGAGTACTGCGTGCTCATCGGCGGTATCATCACGTCTTTCTATACGGTCACCGGAGGCATTGAGGCCGTAGTCTGGACAGACTTTTTCCAGTCTTTTCTACTCTGGTTCGGGGGGATTGCCATTCTTGTCGTGGTTTTACTCAATATAGACGGAGGCCTGGGAACCGTTATTTCCGTGGCGGCGGCGGATGGTAAATTCATGCTGGGCGACCTGAACAAAGGGGGGGAATTGGTGCCGGCCGCCTGGGGCTTCAGCCTGACAGAAAAAACCGTGCTCATGATGCTCGTTATCGGACTCAATAACTGGCTGACGGAATACAGCAGTAACCAGAATGTAATCCAAAAATATGTTGCCACAAAAAATCCCAAGGAGGCGAAACAGGCCATTTGGATATGCTGCCTCTGCAGCGTGCCTACCTGGGCGTTCTTTATGTTCCTGGGCACATCCCTTTACGTGTATTTTAAACTGAACCCGGATCCGCAGGCGCTGGCCATGCTCCACGGAACCGACGGCGCGCGGGCGGATTCCATCATTCCCTACTTTGTGGTGAATAAACTGCCGGTCGGCCTTTCGGGACTGGTCATCGCGGGTATCCTCGCCGCTGCCATGTCCTCCCTGTCTTCCAGCATTAATGCCATTTCGGCCGTGGGTATTGTGGATATTTACAAGCGCCATCTTTTCAAGGACCGCTCCGAACGCCACTATATACGGGCAGCCCGGGGCTTGTCCATCCTGGCCTCCATACTCATGCTCGGTTTCGCGTTCTTCTTATTAAGTGCCACAGACAAGACCTTGCAGGATACGGCCACCAAAATCACCGCCATTCTGGGCGGGGGGTTGCTGGGCCTGTATTGGCTGGGCTTCCTGACCCGCCGGGGCGACGGGCGCGCCGTCGGCGCAGGCATTGTGTGTGTATTACTTTTCAGTACCTGGGTAGCCGTGGCTGAAATTATGAAAATCAAGATCCCCTTTGAGACATACTATACGGGACTGGTCGGTAATCTTGTGCTCTTTTTCGTGGCCTATGTGGTCGCCAGCTTTATTTTTAAGGCCAAACATGATTTGACCAATTTGACCGTGTGGACCCAAACAGAAGAATGGAAAGCGCTGGACAACTAGCGTATGGTTCCGTCCTTCGCGGTCTGTTCCAGCCGTAAATCTGGCGACCGGTCAGCCCGGAAAGACCCATCGGTCGAACAAGAACAGGAACTGGCAGCCGCACACTCCGCAGAATTGTACAGGCTACAATTCATCCCCGAAAAGCACCTCGGCGGCCGCATGATATTTCTTGGGACTGTACCGCAATCCTTGAAAATGCTGACTGTATTATGGAAAGAAGCAACGTATTTTGTCTTCCCCCCACCGGTTGCCGGCTATTTTCCCGGAGCGCCAGAAAATTAGCCTGAACAGGGAACTTATGGGCCCGGAGTGATATTCTATAGTATGTAGGGTGTTGAAGCCTTTACTGAAGGTTACAGCCGGAAACGGACAGCAGAGTATGGCGTACGATGCAGCCGATACGTTTGAGTGGAACGCCAAGCGCAAGTTCTGGCACTTTTCCGGGTGCCTGTTGATGCTGGTGATTTTTTATTTATGGAAGGACCTGAACGGTCCCGTGTTGAACCCTGCCCTGCTGCTGTGCTTCGTCTGGTCGCTGGTCGGTATCCTCGTTTCCATAGATATCATGCGTTTTTATTCGCCCCGGCAAAACGAAATCATCAAGGGGTTGCCTTTCTATGGGCAACTGATGCG
>Ga0116149_1004865_pt1 | contig 12904 bp, 21 predicted proteins | sample AD_UKC057_MetaG_FD_89787 | JGI IMG/M metagenome (GOLD analysis project Ga0116149, IMG submission 89787) | Active sludge microbial communities of municipal wastewater-treating anaerobic digesters from USA - AD_UKC057_MetaG | ecosystem: Engineered > Bioreactor > Anaerobic > Digestate | place: USA...
AGGATCGACGTTGATTACTGCTTAAAGAAAAAGGAGTATCTTACCAAGAAAATAGAAAGGCTAGATAAGAAACTTCGTGGAACTAAATTCTATATACACTGGCAAAAAGTGTACGGTGCTAAGGCTAATCCTGATTCTAATTGGCAATTAGCACATCTTTTGTATAATGTGCGAAAAATAACTCCTACGAAATTCACAGCATCTGGCAAAGGTGCAACAGATGATGAAGCACTTTCCCAGATTGATATACCTGAGATAAAGTGGATTTTGGAAATGCGCAAATTGAAAAAGGTGCGAGATACGTATCTGGATGCTTTCATAAGAGAACAGGTAAATGGGTATATGCACCCGTTCTTTAATTTGCATACAGTAAAGACACATCGGTCCAGTTCGGAGCGGCCTAACTTCCAAAATATTCCAAAGCGAGATAAAGAGGCTATGGAGATTACTCGCAAAGCGATATTCCCTAAGCCAGGTCACCAGCTACTTGAAATAGACTATTCAGGAGTGGAAGTACGGATCAGCGAGTGTTACCATCATGACCCTGTTATGAGAAAGTACATTGAAGATCCTTCATCGGATATGCACGGTGATATGGCTTGTCAGATATTTATACTTGATAAGTTAGACAAGAGCATACCATCGCATAAAATGATGAGGCAAGCGGCAAAAAACGGATTTGTATTTCCGCAGTTCTATGGTGACTATTATGTAAACTGCGCCGAAAATATTGCTTGTAAATGGTGCGGATTATCTAAAGGCAAATGGAATAAAGGTGAAGGCATTGAGCATGACGGAGGTCATATTTCCGACCATTTGATTGCAAACAAGCTAGATTCCTTCGATAAGTTTACGGAGCATATCAAAAAGATCGAAGATGATTTTTGGAATAGGCGATTCAAAGTGTATAATCGTTGGAAAGACAAGTGGTGGGAAGGGTATCAAAAAAACGGGTATGTGAGCATGTACACAGGATTCAGATGTTCTGGTATCATGCGTAGGAATGAATGCATAAATATTCCTATTCAGGGAAGTGCATTTCATTGTCTGTTATGGTCGTTCATTCAGGTTGACAAGATATCCAGAGAACAGAACTGGAAATCCAGATTAATCGGACAGATACATGACGCAATGGTGTTGGATGTGCATCCTGACGAATTAGATATGGTTGCGTCTACTGTTCATAGGATTACTTGTGAAGATCTACCTAAGCACTGGAGCTGGATAAATGTACCATTGGAAGTAGAAGCAGAAGTGTGTCCTGTTGATTGTTCTTGGAATGAGAAGGGAGATTATCATTTCAAATAAGGAGGAGTAGGATTGGCAATTATAAAAGTAGCAAAGCCTAAGAACAAGTATTGTAAATCATGTGAGTACCTTGACACAACTACGTATGATTATATGGACACATGCTACGGTTGTCTGATGTATGGGATCAGGTTGTTCTGCCATAACAGAAAACCTGTCAGGTGTACTGAATGCATTGAGAAGGAGGGTAAATTATGAAATTCACAATAGTGGCGTATCCTAGTAAGTTCAGCGAGATTGGGTTTAATTATCTTCTGGTTAGAGTTCGTGATGGAGAAATTGTGGGAATGATCGAGGAATGTGCTGTGGATGATATGAAACAGGTACTCGGAATGGGTACGAATGTATCTCTATCTGGTGCGCCTGCAAAAGGACAAATGTGTATTCCGTTTAGGGAGTAATTACTATGTCCCTTTATCATAAATATCGTCCAGCTACTTTTGACGAGGTTGTAGGGAATGTAGAAGTGGTAGCGGCACTCAAATCAGATCTTACGAAAGAAGATCATCCTCATGCATATCTTCTGCACGGCCCTACCGGTTGCGGTAAGACTACTCTTGGTAGAATCATCGCTACGGAACTTGGTTGTTCAGAAGATGATTTTAAGGAAATGGATAGTGCTGATTTTCGAGGCATTGATACTGTAAGGGAAATACGCAGGCAATCGCAATACAAGCCTTTATCAGGTAAATCTAGAGTGTGGTTACTTGATGAAGTTCATCGACTAACCAATGATGCCCAGTCCGCACTACTAAAAGCGTTGGAAGATACACCTTCGCATGTTTATTATGTACTGGCTACGACAGACCCACAGAAATTGCTTGCTACGATAAAAGGAAGATGTTCACAGTATCAGGTGAAACAGTTAACAGATTCAGAAATGATGACCTTGCTTCGTTCTGTTGTAAAAGCAGAAGGGCAGAAATTGACTAAAGAAGTGTATGAACAGATTATCATGGATAGTCAGGGTCATCCAAGAAATGCGTTGCAGATATTGGATCAGGTGCTTGGTGTGCCTGCTGAAATGCGGATAGAAGTTGCGAAAAGAGCGGCTGAGGTACAATCAGATGCTATTGAATTATGCCGTGTTCTTATGCAAAAAGCACCTTGGAAGAAAGTGGCAGGAATTCTTACTAAGTTGAAAGACCAAGATCCTGAATCAATTCGCAGGCTGGTTCTTAGCTACTGCAATACGATTCTCCTTAAGGGAGAGAACATGCAAGCAGGGCTAGTTATGGAACAGTTCATAGAACCGTTCTACAATACAGGATTTCCAGGACTTACGTTTGCATGTTTTTCTATTGTTTGCGGAGAAAATTGATCTAAATAGGATAAAAGCAGGTTGTATTATATAGTGTAGCAACGAAAATAAACTAAGAAAGGAGAATTATAATGGAGTACAATCTTGATGTAAACATTGACGAAACTGCCCTTGATGTAGAATTGCTTGAACAGCCGATCCTGATGAAGAAATACGGAGATGTGGTAAGTGAAGCTAGGAAGGAACTTGACTATATGAAGGAACAGCTTGACGCTGTTAAGGCTGAACTAAGTAAGGAGATCCGAGCAGATCCTGATGCATTTGGTTTGGGCAAGATAACCGAGAATCTTGTAGCAGATACAATCATCCTGCAAGATTCTTACAAGAAAGCCGCGGAGGAAGTAGTTGAAGCACAGTATAGGTACGGCATGGCTAAATCGGCATTCGATGCTATCGCTTCCAGAAAAGATACACTTGATGGGTTAATCAAGCTACATGGTATGCAGTATTTTGCAGGGCCGTCTATCCCTAGAAATCTTTCAGAAGAGAGGACGCGGAAAAATGAGAAAGTGAATGAAACCGTTGCCGCTTCTATGGTGAAGAAAAAGAAAGCGAGGAAATCATAGTGTCATTTATCCAAATCCTTATTATCAGCGTCCTTTGTGCATTTATCGTACCATTCTTTGTATATCTTTTCAGCAGGCTTCAAATGACTGCATGGTTAAATGCATTTGATGATTTTCTCAAAAAGAAAGCAGGAGAGAACGAAGAAGAAGAGGAGGAATAAAACATGCCTTGGTTCCAGTGCAGAAACTACCCTGAAGAGGGTTGTATGCATTGTGAGCATATTACGCAGGCAAGACGAACTATCGGTTGTAAAGAATGTGTGGATCCTGATTGTGAAGGGCCAATTCACATTATAAATCACAAGGAGGAAAAGTAAATATGGCTAAACTTGGAAAAAAGGGCAGTAACAGTAAATTCAGGGCGGCAGTTGCTGGTAATGTGAAACAGCAGAAAGCACAAGGTTCTAAATACGGATATCTGAATCTGCCTAAAAATATTCGGGTATTCAAAGAGGAGCCGGGTTCTAGAGTTTCACTCGACATTCTTCCATATACTGTTACAGACCCAAAGCATATGGATAAGAATGTGGATCTTGGTATTGCTACTGTTGGAGAGCAGTGGTATAAGAAGCCGTATAAAGTACATCGCGGAATTGGGGCAAATAAGGAAACCTTTGTCTGCCTCACAACTTTCGGTAAGAAATGTCCTATCTGCGAACATCGAGCCAAGCGAGTAAAAGATGGAGATGCGGAAGACGATGAACTGAAGGCACTCAAGCCTTCTCTTCGGAACCTGTACGTAGTGGTGCCTCTGAATTCAAAGGATCACGAAAAGAAACCTCATATTTGGGATATTTCGCAGTATCTTTTTCAGGATAAGCTGAATGAGGAACTTGAAGAAAACGAGGAAAACGCGGTATTCCCTGATCCTGATGAAGGGCTTACTCTCAAGATTCGTTTCAGCGAGGAACAGTTTGGTAAGAATAAGTACGCCGCTACCTCCAGAATTGATTTTGAGGAACGTGAAAAGCCATATAAGGAAAAGGATCTGAAAGATGTTCCTAATCTGGATGAGATTCTTCAGGTGCTTACGTATAATGAGCTGGAAGCTAAATTCTTCGAGTATGAAACTGAGGATGACGAAGAAGAAGATGAAACTTCTGTCCGTAGTATGATGAAATCCAAGAAAAAGAAAGAGGCTGATCCTGACGAAGAGGATGAAGACGATGCTGATGATTCTTCTGACGAGGATGACGAGGACGAAGACGATACCTCTGACGAAGATGAGGATGAAGATACGGATGACGAAGATGAAGAAGAGGAGGATGAAGAGGATACGGACGATGATGAAGATGATGATGAAGTAGAAGAAGAGGAAGAAGAGGAAGAAGAGGAAGATATTCCGGAAAAGGAAAAATGTGTGGCTTGCAAGGGTACTGGTAAGAATTCTAAAGGTGGGGTTTGCAAGCCTTGCGAGGGTACTGGTAGAAAGAAACTGAAAGAAGAACCTGCTAAAAAGGGAAAGAAAGAAGAAAAGGTAAATAAGAAAGCTGGAAAGAACAAGTGTCCGCACGGTCACGTATTCGGAAAAGATTGTGAAGAATATGATGAATGTGAGGATTGTGCGAAATGGGACGATTGTATAGATGCTAAGGAGGATTAATTATGGCGAAGACGATTAAGAAGAAAAAGGCTGAAGTGATTGCTCCTGTAGAAAAAAAGCCTAAGGCTCTTCTTGATCGGAACAAGATGGCAGGGGGGTATCTTCCCCCTGCCCTTGCCGACAAGTTTAGCCTATATACGGTGTACAAAGGTCTGTCCAGATCGCATGTTATCTGCGATTTAGTGGAGAAAGAATTAAGTAAAGAAGCTCCATCAGCACCCACTATGGTACATGATATTGCAAAACGGCTCTTACTCCTTAAGGCTGATAATATACCAATGGATCGGTATAAGATTACTGCCAGTGGTCTACTGAATAAAAAGAAACTTACAGTAGACCAGATTGAAGCTATCATCAAACGCATGGAGGAGATAGAGAATGGTAGTAAGAAAGAAAAAGCTGACGCCAAGTAAATTAACTACCCAGATAAAGCAAAGAATGAGCGAACCACCTGCAAAGAAAAAGGAATACGATGGTGATTTTACACACAAAGTATCCACAGGTTCTACGTTGCTTGACCTTGCTATATCAGGTGGAAGGGTAAGAGGTGGTGGGTTGCCGGGTGGAGTGCTCGTAGAAGCATTTGGCCCATCAGGCAGTGGTAAAACAGTTGTGTTATGTCAGATAGCAGGTGCAATACAAAGGCAGGGTGGTTCTATTTTCTTTCGTGATCCCGAAGCAAGGTTGAATAGGCAATTTGCTACGATGTTCGATCTTGATGTGGAAGAAATGGAAATTGATCATCCTGATACGATACCTGAAGTGTTTGAACCGATACGAAAATGGGAACCAGAACCTGAAGGTAATTTGCACGGAGTATTTGTAGATTCTCTAGCCGCTCTTTCTACCAACCTTGAATTAGAGGGAAAAGAAGGCGACAAAATGGGAATGAGAAGGGCAAAGGAGTTTTCAGAACAGCTACGAAAAACCTGTCGTGTGATTACGGAAAAAAAGTTCCTTGTCGTATGCTCCAATCAAGTTCGCAGTTCGGGAGATACTTCGCCGTATGCCGAGAAAACATCTGCTGCCGGAGGGTACGCAATCGGATTTTACGCTTCAACCAGATTGAAGTTCAACAATCCTAAGAAGATCAAGGTAACAAAGACCATCAATAAGAAAGAAGTTGAACGAGTAATTGGTGTAACTACAGAAGTGGAAGTATACAAGAATTCTGTATGGAAGCCGTATCGTTCTGCTCCTTTAACCATAATCTTTGATTATGGTATTGATAATATTCGAGAGAATCTGCAATACCTGAAGAAGATGAGCGGTAATACTGTTTATGCGCTTGGAGATACAAAACTAGGCAAATCATTAGAAGAATCTATTCGGATGATTGAAGAAGACGGGCTTGAAAAGAAATTGGAAGATGCTGTAATTGATTTATGGGAAGAAGTTGAATCACAATTCGATTCCAATAGGAAACGCAGGGTATTGGTATGAAAAAACGGATATCTGTTGCATCTGCTAAGGATAAAGGTCGCAGGCTACAAAAATGGGTTTGTGAACAAATATCTAATCTTACAGGATTTGATTGGGGGCATGATTGTCCTATCGAATCTAGAGGCATGGGTCAAAACGGTGTAGATGTGCGTATGGAAGCAAAAGTGCTGAAAGAATTTCCATACTCTGTTGAGTGTAAAGCACAGGAAAATTGGTCTATCCCAGCTTGGATAGAGCAAGCGCAAACCAATATCATTCCAGGGACAGAATGGTTGCTGTTTGCGAAAAAAAGTAGAAAAGATCCTATCGTTATAATGGACGCAAAAGCATTCTTTCAGCTTTTGCAGAAAAATAAAGGTAAATAATTATGATTGAGCGAGTGGAGCTAAGAAATTTCCAGTCACATACGAAAAGCCAATTCGAGTTTGAAGCAGGGGTCAATGCTATCATTGGCCCTTCAGACTCCGGCAAGACTGCTATCCTAAGAGCATTACGATGGGTTATTTGGAATAGACCCTTAGGAGATGCTTTTCGTTCTGACTGGGGCGGAGATACTTCTGTTACTATTCAAGTACCTGGTAACGAGATTACCCGTTGGAAACATGATAACGGACATGGGTACACAATAAACGGTAGCAAGCTGACTGCTATCAAAACAGATGTTCCCGATGATGTTGTGCGAATTCTTAATATTGACGAGGTTAATCTGCAACAGCAGTTTGACCGACCCTTTTTACTTGATTCTAGTGCAGGTGAGGTGGCGGCTCATTTTAATAGGATCGCACACCTAGACATTATTGATGCTACAATGAAAACACTCGCATCGTGGCAAAGGCAATTAAATCAGGATGTACGGGTATACGAAAGCAAAATAGAGGAATATGAAAATTCCCTTATTAAGTTTAATCATATTTCTGAAATGGAAAAGAAAATTATCCGTGCGGAGAAACTTCAAAATAGGATAGAGAAACTTGACAAAGACCTGATGGAATTGAGTAGGATTATTGATGTCATAGAAGAGGTTGATTTACAAATGGAAGAATTTGAACCTCTTTTTGCTATGGATAAAAAAGTAACAGAGTATTTTACTTTACGTGAAGAAAAAACGCAACTGGAACACACTTTCCTTCGAGCTTCAGACATTGTTTCAGAAATAAAAGCAGTATCACAAGCATTAAAAAAACTTGAAGCATTTCCTATTAAGGAAACGCAAGTAGACAACGCTATTGAATTGTTTCAAAACCTAAGAACACTTTACGATAATAAAAAAGATGTATACCTTCTTTTTACAAACATAAAGGAAACAGATGAGGATCTGTATGATATAGTGCAAGAAACTAGTAAACTTCAGGAAGAGTTTGATGCGCTATTTCCAGATACTTGTCCTTTATGTGGCAGTAAAAAAGGAGGTAAGAAATGAAACCGACGGCAATTCTTACGGCAGATTGGCATTTGAGAGATACACAACCAATCTGCCGTACTGATGATTTTTGGGAATCCCAATGGATAAAAGCGAACTACATTATGGAATTGCAAAGAAAGTATGGTTGCCCTGTTATCCATGCCGGAGATTTATTCCATACATGGAAAACATCACCCTATTTACTTTCTGCATCAATATCATTTTTCAACCAGTTTTCTGAATTCAAAAATGGTCCTGCTTTTTTAACGGTATACGGGAATCACGATTTGCCACAACATAATATGGAACTTGCACAACGGTCTGGGATGCATACTTTAAGTACAGCACATAACATTACAGTTTTAAGAAATGGGCATTGGGGGGAAGAAAAACCCAATGAGGCTATTTCAGAACTACTATCAGGTAGTGCATTTGAAAATGTTGCTGTATGGCACAAGTTTACATATACAGGCAATAAACCATGGCCAGGATGTACAGATCCTACTGCGGAGCAAATACTTAGAAAATTTTCCAAGTATAAATTAATATTGACAGGTGACAATCATACACCTTTTGTGGTAAAATATAAAGATAGATTGCTAGTAAATCCTGGATCTATCACAAGACAAACTGCGGATCAGGCGGAACACAAACCTAGGGTGTATTTATGGTTTGCTGAAACAAATAGTGTAACCGCAGAATATTTACCAATAAAGACAGATGTGATTACAAAGGAACATCTTGAGATAAAGGCAGAAAGAGATATGCGGATGGAAGCATTTATATCACGCCTGAAGGAGGACTGGAATGTGTCGTTGTCATTCGAGGACAATCTAAGGGAATTTCTTTCAACCAATAAACTAAGAAAATCAGTTATATCACTTATCCATAAAGCGATGGATGGTGAAGTGCTATGAAAAAGTATGCTAAGAGGAAAACTTGTAAATTCCTAAAAAAACCTAAAGGAATTGTTGAAGTTCCCGTAAACGGTACAATTAATCCTCCTATGATTCGACAGTGGGTATTCGGGGAAAAACCTAAAGTATTGAGCAGAAACAGAATGAAACGATTCGAGGAATTGGCTGCTTTGCATGAAACAGAATGCTTGTGGTGTACTGCAAGAGAATGTATGGTTGCGGCTCAAGTATGCTTCCATACTTGTGTTAAAAAGGACCATTGTAGGCGGTACCAAAACTATATGAATGGATGTGATAAAGATGGCAATTCGCTCCTCTAAACTGACAGAAAAGGAACTATTTGCACTAAAGAAGAAGATTGAAGACGGTAAAGCAAAAATAGCTGAATTAAAAGGCAAGAAAGACTATATGTTAAAAGAACTAGCGGAAAAATGGGGTTGTAAGGATTTAGAAGAAGCGGAAAAAACTCTTGCAAAAATCCAGAGTAATTTGGATACTGTTTCCTCTAAACTGGATTCGCTTCTTGAAGAAATAGCACAGTCATATTCAAATGATGAAGAATGAAATCAGGAAACTGCGAATCCAGCTTGAACGATTGAAAGGGCAGAAAGAACAGCTTGAACAGTCTTTAGAAACTGCCAAACAAGGATTAGCAGAAACACACCGAGAAATAAGAAAGCACGAACAAGCGATAGCGGTAGTAAAGGAAGTAGGATTGAAAACACAACAATCGTTGCAGTACCATATAGCAGATACGGTTTCGATGGCACTTGATTCTGTATTTGATGATCCATACGAAATGATAGTAGAATTTGTGCAAAGGAGAGGTAAGACTGAATGTGATCTGATGTTTCAACGAGGAAAGCAAGTGATAGATCCTTTATCAGCGTCTGGAGGTGGTGCAGTAGATGTAGCTAGTTTTGCGCTTAGGGTTGCATCATGGTCTATGCAACGGCCAAAAACTCGGAATGTGCTGTTACTGGATGAACCATTCAAGAATCTTTCTGAAGGATTGCTACCTAAAGCAAGTGAGATGCTAAAACAGGTATCAGACAAGTTAGGGTTGCAAATCATAATGATTACGCATTCTGACGCCTTGATTGAATCGGCTGATAAAGTATTTCAGATACAGAACAGAAAAAGACGAAGTACCTTAATCTAAGGGAGGGTTATCAGCATGGAACTCAAGATTCCAAGAACATTCATCACACTGGTTGCAGTATTTGTGACCTCGTTGGTAACTGCAAACGTATTGGCAACAAAACTGTTTATGTTTGGAGATTTCATTCTACCAGCAGGTGTTATCGCATACCCAATTACTTTTCTTATGACTGATGTGATTGGAGAAATGTGGGGTAAGAAAGTAGTGACAAGGGTTGTGTGGGCGGGATTCTTTTGCAGTCTGCTTGCTATGACACTAGGGTTTATCGCTGTCATGCTTCCCGCCGCTCCTTTATATGAGAGGCAGGAATTCTTTGCAGAACTATTTGGAAGAGTTGGTAGGATTACTGGAGCTTCATTGACTGCTTATATTGTCAGCCAGCTGAATGATGTATGGGTATTTCATAAGCTAAAGGATTTAACACATGGAAAACATTTGTGGCTTAGAAATAACGTAGGTACCATATCTAGCCAGTTTTTCGATACGGTAATCTTTATCGTTATTGCATTTTATGGAATTATGCCCATGCCTGTTTTATTTTCCATGATAATGAGCCAGTGGGTTGTTAAAATATTGCTCGCATTGATTGATACGCCATTTTGTTATTGGCTAGTAGGATGGTGCAAAAGTAGAAACGGATTTACAAAAACATTCCAGATTCGATAAGGAGGAGTATAATGACTGTTATCCTGAAGTGGAAACTGCTTGACCCTGAAGCTACTTTACCTAAGTATATGTCTGTAGGAGCAAGCGGGATGGATCTAAAAGCATGTCTAGCAGATCCTTTCATGTACCCTGACGGGAATATAACGATAAAACCTGGGCAGATTAAAGCTATTCCCACAGGACTTGCAGTAGAAATACCTGAAGGCTGTGAAATGCAAATACGCCCAAGATCAGGACTGTCATTTACTACAAAACTAAGGATTCCAAACGCCCCAGGCACTATTGATTCTGATTACCGCGGTGAAATAAAGGTATTGATTGAACATGCGGGATGGGCAACTGATCCAGACATTATTATTGAGCATGGTGACAGAATCGCCCAAGCCGTTGTGGTTCCAGTAGTTCATGCGCTTAATGAGTGCGTAAATTCCCTAACGGATACTGATAGAGGTGCAGGTGGTTTTGGAAGTACAGGTGTCTGATATGACAATATATCTACCTATGTGGATATTTTGGTTGTTGACAGTTATCGGCACACTTATCGGATTGTACATTATTATTCTTATCGTAATGTACATTTGGGTAGGTCGAAAAATGACCCAGTTTTTGAATGATGTCGTTAAAGAAGATCCTCCTCCTCGGTAGTATGATGTTTGGTTTCGGGATGTTGCTTTCAGCACATCCCGTTTTTTCGTATCCTTTATCTAAGACAATTGAAATGGTTGCCACAGGATACGCTCCATTAGATCCTAAAGCAATTAAAGGTATGTGTTATTCTGGAGATCCTACAGTAACAGCTAGTGGTAAACGCACAACACCAGGTATCACAATAGCCGCACCAAAACATATTCCATTTGGTACATGGGTACATTTGCAAGGCATTGGATGGCGCAGGGTAGATGATAGAGGAAAAAGAATAACTGGAAACAAGATAGATATTTGTTTCCATACTCGGCAAGAGGCGCTACGGTGGGGTAGAAGAAAAATTAAAGTACATATCCCAACATTGTTAACGAAAGCGAGGTAATCAGCATGGCAAGAATCATGCCTCAGAAATTGCGGGAAATTATGCGGCAAGTAGCAGAAGAAGATGGACTATACACATTGGCTAAATGTTTTAGTCCAGCACAAACGAATGAACCCTTACCTTCTGTAGAAAAAGGTGATACTTCGGATGAATAAAACGATCATTCTTATATCTGGTAAAGCTAGAGCCGGTAAAGATACATTTGCGTTAGGATTAGATGGATACAATAAATATTCCTTTGCTGGTCAGCTTAAGGATTTTGCTATCAAGTTGGGTTGGAATGGGCACAAAGATGAACGAGGTCGTAAATTTCTACAGGATCTTGCTTCTACCGTAAGGGAATACAATCGAGATACTTGGGTGAATCTTGTCTGTCGTATGCTGGAGACTAACAGTTATCCAAATCAAATAGCAATAACAGACTGCCGGTATTTGAATGAGATCCAGATTATGCGACAATGGGGAAAAAAGAATGGATACAAAGTGATTACGGTTCGTATCGAACGTCCTAACTATGATAATGGTCTTACAGAAGAACAGAAGAATCATCCGTCAGAAACGGAATTAGATGGATTCTGTTTTGACCATATTATAGAAAACTCTGGAACAATAGGAGATTTGATATGCATAGCTTCCTCTTGTTTTGCGTCGGGTGCTTATTCGGATTTAACATAGCAGGATGGGCGCACGTCATTCTGACGGATAATACGCTTTCCTGCAATAAAAAACAGTTTAGACATGATTCTATATCTCTTTTCTAAAAGAATGCGATCCTGACGCAAGGATTCGCCAAGGATGCGTATGTATTTACGTAAGAGGAGTGATGATTTTATGAGAGAGTTTCCTGTGACTGTAAAAGTGCTAGATGCCACTGTTTTACAGAATGCTTTACATGGATCTAAGATTTGTGTGAATCAAGAGGCTTTTCCTGCAATAACTGATGAGTATGAAGACCTAATTGTATTCTGGAAAGAAGATGGGTATGATACGGAAACAGCAAAAAAGTATATCCTTAAACGAATCAAAGACGGTCATGAAAGTGTGATAGAACACATTGTCCTCGTCGTGGAAGTATCTAACATATCGAGGGCCCTTCTTCAGCAATTTGCACGGCATAGGTTGCTTTCCTTTTCCGTACAAAGTACACGATGGTCACTTAAATCCATCATTAAGAATCCTATTGGGTTCATACTTCCTGAAGCTATTGAACAAGATGCAGAAGTATTGGATTGGTTGTATAAAGGAACCCAGCTTGTAAAAAAGATTCAAGAAAAGCACGGGAATGATACAGCTAAATACCTATTGCCCGAATGTACTCCAACAAAAATGCTTGTTACAGGTAATATGCGAGAATGGCGACATATTTACAAACTTAGAGGGAACCCTCCCGCTATGAAGGAATTCAATGATTTTTGTAATGCGCTATGGGACGCGGTATATAAACTGGATGAATCTCTTGCAGAAATTCTTGTAGCAGAATAAACAAAAA
>Ga0116149_1004866_pt1 | contig 12903 bp, 10 predicted proteins | sample AD_UKC057_MetaG_FD_89787 | JGI IMG/M metagenome (GOLD analysis project Ga0116149, IMG submission 89787) | Active sludge microbial communities of municipal wastewater-treating anaerobic digesters from USA - AD_UKC057_MetaG | ecosystem: Engineered > Bioreactor > Anaerobic > Digestate | place: USA...
GATATCCGTCGGTGAACACGGGGGATCTCTGCAATATGCACAGAACATCATCGCCAATTATCATCCGACCAGAAATGTCGTGGTGTATTACAATCCTGATGATCCGGCCGATGCTGTGCTCGACACGAAGTTTAGCATTAATCTATTGCTTCCTTTTGTGGTCGGTGCCCTGTTTTTCATTCTTTCTGTTCTTTTTATGACCGGAACAATTGGAAAGAAAGGTTAATCGTGTGACATAGCCTTGCTTTCTGTCACAGACGGATAAGGTGTGCAATTATATTCATTTCAGCCATTACCAATCCGCATCGTATGGAGCATTTCATTCCAAGCTTGCTTTCTTTTCATTCCGCCTTGCTTTGATGTATAATGGGACCGTCGTAATGCATAAGATGCCGCAAAATAAATACATCTTTATGTCGGATACCATACCGTAAAACGGGTTGGAGGAGAAGGGATAAAACGGCTTGATATCTGCGTATATTGGCGCATCGAGAATGATATGGCTCACTGCTCCCCCAATGCCCGAAATAATTGCTGTTTTCATTGTCGTTTTGTAATTGAGGCCCATCCATTGCATAGCTCTGTGTATAATGGTTTTCCCTTTGAAGCCGACAATACCCCAGAGCGCTCCGATAAATGTAGCTCCAAGGAAACAATGCGCATAACCATGAAGCGGATATGACAAATTTAGCGTCATCACGGCTAAGGGTTCGATGTCGATGACAATATTGGCCAGAATAAAGATTGGAAGATCAATCCTTTCCTTCAAGAGAAAAGCTATGGCAGCACAGGGGCCGAAGTGAAAAGGAGTGAAAGGCATTTATCGTCTCCAATATAATTGATCATGCCATTTTCGTTCATTGTGCCCGCCAGTGCATGATCCTTGCCCTCACAATGTAGTTGTTTCTCTTTTATAACGCAAGTCTTTTGGATACCTTCTTTCTTGACTCCGTCGGGTTCATATGCTTTTACATGGTTTGTCCGGTTCTCAGGAGCGGTCTGATGGGAGGATGTTAGGGGCATGAGGAATATTTGCATGTTTGTGCTGATTTTGTTCGTGATTTTTTTTGCCTCCGGGCGGGTTGCTGCCCAGAGTCTGGAAACCTATTCTCAAGCGGTTTCAAACGCCAAAGCGCACGCCGATGCACCCGCGGCCTGGATGCCTGCCGCCACGGAGATGGTAAAAATTTCCACGGCTTCTTCCGTTGGAGAAAATCCTTACGGATTGAAATACTACGGTGTCCCGGCCAATGATCAGGTGATCGTCCGCACGCTCAGCTCCAGCAACGCCTATAACGGAGCGTGGGGAACCCTGACCACAGCTGGTACAAACTACGCGATATACGGCGCCAGCAATTCCATGAACGCCTGGGTGACGACGGGAAAAGAGATGACGGGCTTCATCGATAGTCAGGGGTTGAACGCCGGTACGGTGATCAAGGGACTGGAAAAGGGCCTGGGAATGAACGATAAAGGCAATCATGACGCCATTTTTGAAATGGCCGTGACTGTCGGCGATACAACCAATCCTTACCTTTTGCGGCCGGCGCGCAATCCGGACCCGACGAAATACAGTGTAAATCCTGGAGATTATGGAACATTTGCTTCGTTTCCCGCCGACGCCAAAACGGCCGGCATCGGAACCGGCGCGGCGGCGGACAAGATTTTTGTAAATTTCAAGCAGGCTTATGCCAACTGGGCGGCGCAGGCTTATTCGACCAGCCCCTTCCCCTGGACGCAACTGGGCTATACCTACTACTGGGGTCAGGCGGAAAATCCACCGGCCAATTTATCGGATGTTCAGGGAATGACCGAGTTCATTTTACTGGGCGGTGCGGGAAGCGCCGATCCGTCCAAGACGCCCTCCGGAACGGACGAATCGGGAAGGGTTATCGCCGTGGGCATTTACTCGCCTCAGTCTTACCTCTACACAAAGAATGATGGAAAAGGCTTCAGCAATGCTCCGGACGCTCAATACGGCAACGGTTTTGCCAGTTTTAACGTCACCGGCCCCTGCAACACCCTCTGGGCCGGAGCCGCTTTTCAGGCCGGCGCTCATCTGGATGCCGCTTCTCCCAACACGATCACCATCGTCGGTGCGGGCGGTTCGATTAGCGGCGGACAGGGAATTCTGGTCGGGTCGCAAAATTACACGGTGACAAACGCCGGATTCATCACGGCCGACGCGGACACAAAAAAATTCAACCTAAGCGGCAGTGAAAATATTGCCGTTTTGTTCAAGGGCGATGTGCATGCAATTCCCTATACCGGCGCTGTGAAGAATATCCTGATTAATTCCGGCGTGATTGCAGCTCCCAGCGCTAACGGAACCGCCGTGGCGGCGTGGGCGGGCGACACAGAGATTGTCAATTCCGGTGTGATTATCGGATCCGGCGATGCTGCCATTAAAACCGGCGCGGGAAATGATACCCTGACGCTCACCGGCGGCCGTATCATCGGTGGCATCGATCTGGGAAGCGGAACGAACCGGTTCAATTTCACCCTGAACAAGAACAAGGCTGATTCCGCTCTGATTGTCAACGCCGGCAATATCACGCTTGAAGGCAACACCCTGGCCGTAACAGTCGCCGGTACGGGCAATGTCCGCAACAATGATCGGTTTCTCATTGTGGAAGCGCTCCAGCCGATGATTTACACAAAACTTTCCATTCTCAACGACAGTTCCCTGCCGATGATTACTTTTTTCGATGCGTTAAGCGCGGATAAACAGCAGCTGTACTTTGTCGCTTTACGCGACGGCAGCTACTATGGACGGCAAAGCGGCAACGCTTCCCTGGGGGCGGTTCTCGACAACCTGGCCAGCACCGCGACGGGAGACATGGCCGTGGTTCTGAACACCCTCGACCATTCCGGAAATGCCGGCGACGCCCGGAAATTAGAACCTAACGTAAACCGGGGAAACATCGAAACCAGTTTTGGAGCCGTCAACCAATACACCGGAATCGTGATGAACCGCATCGGCCAGGTGCTAGCGGCCCGGACAGAAAACGCTGGAACGACCGGCGTCTCGACCGGCGATGAAACCTCCCAAAGCGGGAGCTGGGCGCAGGGATTCGGAAGTTATCTGCATCAGGACGCGGTGGAAACAACCGGCGGCTATACGGCGAATGTCTGGGGAGTCTCCTTTGGTTTTGACACCCGTTTTTTTCAAAATATCGTCGCGGGATTCAGCGGCGGGTTCGCGCGGAACTATGTGACAACCGGTGATGAGAATACCCACACCGACGCCAACAGCTATCAGGGAAGCATTTACGGCGGACTGGCCCGGAATGCCTGGTATCTCGACGCAGTCTTGTCCTTTGCCTACAACCGCTACGATGCTTCCCGTCACATTGTTTTTCCCGGAATCAATCGCACGGCCAAAAGCAATTATAGCGGATATTCGTATTCCGGTTACATGGAAGGCGGGTATGCCGTGAAAAGGAATGGATGGGCGCTGACGCCTCTTTTGTCACTGCAAATGATGCGTCTGGAACTGAATGACTATACGGAGACGGAAGCGGGCGACCTGAATTTAAATGTCGGCCGCCAGCGTTACAACCTGTTTCAGACCGGCCTGGGGGCGAAGATGGCCTACCCGATCCAGAAGAAGAACTTCCGGATCATTCCGGAATTACATGCAAAATGGCTTTACGACTTTGCGGGCGACCCCCAGCAGACCACTTCAACCTTCACAGGCGGTGGGGCGCCATTTGTGACAAAAGGAATTGATCCGCCTCGTTCCAGTGGAAATATCGGCGCCAAACTGACTTTTTTGACGTCATCCGACTGGTCTTTATCGTTGAATTATGATCTGGAAATGAAAACGGACTTTTACAGTCACAACGGTTGGATCAGTCTCCGGTATGAGTTTTAAACCGGGCGCCGTGCTGCTTTTGGGTTTTTTTTATCTGCTGATGATGGACGGGTGCGCGGCTTTTCCGTCCGGAAACCGCTATGACCAGGCAGATCGATTGGCTGCTGCCGCAGGTTTTCAAAAATCCTTTCTGACTACCGCGCCGTTTGTACTGACTTCCTATGAACGGTTTCGAAAGGCGGGTGATTCCATTTCCATTTATATTGAGGGGGACGGGAACGCCTGGCGCTCCCGGACAAGAATCTCGGACGATCCCACGCCTCGAAATCCTCTTGTTCTGGAAATGGCCGCGCTGGATTCCGCTTTCAATGTGGCGTATCTGGCCAGACCCGGACAATATGCCGAATCCCGTGTTCCGGAATGTGATGAGGATTACTGGTCGGGAAAACGTTTTTCGGAAGAAGTCGTAAAGGCCATGAACGAAGCCGTGAATATTCTCTGCCGCCGGGCCGGGGCGAAAGATGTCCATCTGATCGGATACTCCGGAGGCGCAGCCATTGCTGTACTGATTGCGGCAAGGCGCGACGACATTGCCAGCTTGAGAACCATCGCGGGAAATCTTCATCCGGAGGCGGTAAACCGTTATCATCATGTAAGTCAATTGAATCATTCATTAAATCCGATGGATGTTGCCGGAGGCCTCCGGAATCTTCCCCAGCGGCATTTTACTGGATCCAAAGATGATGTTGTGCCTTCCGGTGTTGCCGAATCCTTCCTTTTACGTGCCGGTTTTCCGGACCTCCGTGCAATGACTGTTGTCGAGAACGCCTCTCACAGCCGGGGTTGGTCGGAGCGCTGGAAAGAGCTTCTGGATGTGTCGCTTTACTGAAAAAAGATCTAATTTCGCTTTTTTGCAAGGGGACGACAGGATAGGAAATGTCAGGAAGGATTTCAGAAGAACGGCGAGGCATTCCCTGTTCTCGATACCGTAACCAATAGACGAAGATTCGAAGTAAGTTAATGTCATGATCAAAAAAAAGTATTTACCCTATTACATCTTTGCTGCCGTAAGTGTGTTCTGGCTGATCTGCTTGCCGTTTTTTGAAGCGGATTTTATCAATCACTATTTTTTCATGCCTTTTCTGGGTGTTGTTGCCGCAACGGTCGCCAATGTCACTCCCGCAGCGGCGGGCATTGTCTATTTCCCTGTAATGACACGCATCCATATCGACCCAGCACAGGTGGTGATGTACACGCTGATGATCCAGTCGTTCGGCATGAGTCTGGGAAGCATAAAATGGTTTATTGTTGACCGCACCCTTTTTATGAAAAACGTTCTTGTGGTTTCTATAACCGGCGGAACCATAGGTATTGCGCTGGCGATTTTCTTTTTCCCCTTGAACGATGCACGGCAATTAAGAATAATCTTCGATTATTTCACCTATTTGATAACGATTCTGGTATTTATCCGGCTTTTTTTGCAAAGAGCAAAGGGCGGCGTTGATTTCAAATTAAACATGCTTTCCTTTTTTATTCTTTTTTCATTTTCCATCATTGGAGGCATTATCTCCGGCTGGATTGGATTTGGCCTGGATACCATTTTCTATTTTACGCTGACTTTTTTTTACCGGGTGAATGCGGCGGCGGCAATCGTCACATCCATTGTGCTGATGGCCGTGGTTTCCATTATCGGAACCATCTTCAGCTCCTTTTTATATGCATTGCCGAAAACCCTTTGGTTTTCCGCTCTGCCGGGTGTAGCCATTGGAGGGCTTTTTGTTGCAACCTTTCTTGCCGTAAACGCACGCTGGTGGAAAATTCTGTTGTTTTTTATTTATTTTTTCTGCGTGCAGATATTTCTCGGATACATCTATGAGCCAGAACAATTGTTTGCGTACCTGCTTAGTCTCTTGAAAATCAATCTGATCATCGCCTATCTGGTCATTGTTGATGTTGTTGTGTTTCATGTGTCCCACAACGCCGTCAGAAATAAAAATTAAGCCTTGAAGGTCAGGGAAATGATGATTCAAGAGCGAGCCGGCAAACCGCGCTTCGTTCTATTGCTTCTCCGAAAAAAGCAAAGGTCTTGGCTACGGCCTGGCTGGCCCGTATTTCGGCTTCTCCGTACGGCGCTTCGCCAAAAACGCCGTTTTCGACATCCAGGCTTTTGGTCAGTAAATTTCGACCATGCCTGTCTTCAACCTTTAGTGTAATCGTCATGAAAAAACCGGCGACCGCCCAGTTTAGCTTACGTTCCTCTGTCGTGATGGACATCCTGGCAATCAGATCGAATTTTTCCTTCGGAATGGGTTCTCCATCCGGAACGATGTCCACTTTTTCAAAATGGGCAATGAGCGTTTGCATTAGAAAATCCGGCAGAGAGCGGAAAATATAGGTTTGATCTCCCTCCAGATATTTGAGAACCGTCCTGTATTCCATCAGATCCTTGGAGACGACAACTCCGACGGAGCATGGCATTACATTCGCGGAGGTTTTGATCAGGGGAGGAGGCTTTAAATTCCGGACATACGTGTTTCCGCATCCTGCAATCAGCAACATGGTGGCGGTTGCTGCCAGCATAAACAAACGCTTTGTTAAAAGGGATTCTATTTTCATGACGGATACTTTCAGTTCTATTGGATGTTCTTGCTCCTTAATACCTTAACGTTACCGTTCGGGTGTAAAATTTTTCAGTTCTTCCGCTTTATTCAGTTCTTCTGAAAAGGCAAGAAAGGCTCTGATGATCATGTCCGGCTCATGATACAACTCCTGCAAGTCTTTGATTCCTTCCCGGATTTTCCGGGTCAAAACCGGTTTTCCGGAAGGAGTGACAAAGGTATACGTAAAAACAAGATCCTGCACTCTCCATGCTCCCAATCTTCTTTCCTGTTTCTCGATGGACAATCTGGTAATCAAATCATATTCTTCGCGGGAAAATGGTTGTTCTTCCTGAAAAAAATCCACTTTGTCAAAATGATGAGACAGCAGCTGTCCATAGCAGGAGGGAATGGTACGATAGATGTTGGTCATGTTTTCCACTAACCCCCAACGAGTGACGGCATAGCTAAAATGCTCCTTGTCGGGCAAATACGCCACTTTAAACGGATAAGGCTGCCCGGCGGGAAGGGACCGCAGGGGAAGTTCCGGTTTTTGGATCACAGGACTCCACGCAATCGGACCACGGGCGCATCCCGCAAAGAGAACGACGATGAATATGATCAAGATGTTCCTTAATTTCATGAGGTTTCTCCTTAATGAACAGGTTTGGCGTCAGGCAGCGGCCTTGAGAATTTGACGTCTTCGCCCGGGTTAGTTTCTTGCTCCCGCCAGATTGAAGGACGCCCAGTAATAAGGATCGGGAAACTGTTTGAGTGTTTCGATCTGGGCTTGCTGCAAAGCCTTATTTTTAGACATCTTCGACAGATAGCCATAAAATTTGGTCATGAGAAAACCAGTGGCCTCATCATCAATGCTCCATAAGGAAGAAAGAATGGAGCGTGCGCCGGCGAACATAAGAGCCCGCTGAAGACCGATCAATTCATCTCCTCTTTTCTGCCGGCTCAAGCCGGTTTCACAGGCGGAAAGGGTGACAAGAGAAGCCTGCCAGTTGGTGGTAAATAACTCCGCTGCTGTCATAACGCTTTTTTGGTCTCCTCGTGAAGCAAAGAGAAGTCCCGAATTCAGAGGCTTGTTTTCGTCATATTCTCCATGACCGGCAAAATGCAGGTATTCAAAACGGCCGCCCTGCTGTTTCATAAATTCTCTGGTGGCTTCCTTTCCCGTCAGCAGAGTGGCGTCCGGCCATATCGAGGCAATCTTCCGTGCCTCCTCTTCGGCAAATTTCAAATCTCGCGTCGGGTTGCCCATGACCAGAATTTTTTTATTGCGGATGGCTTTTTTCTGTTCGGCAATTTTGAGCGCTGTGGCACTGGGTGTGTAGGAGAGCGTATATTTTTCGATAAGATAGGTACTGCCGTCCGTCAGCGCCTGAAAAGGGAGGTAATGAAGAATATCGTGGGGAATGATGACGACCTGTTCCTTTGTCATCCTGTCTGCAACAGGGGCGATCAGCAAATCATAAAAGTATTTTGCCGGATCGCGGCTGCTTTGACGTTCTGTAATTCTTTTGCGCCAGGCTTCAGCATTTTTTACAAGCTCTTCCTGCCGGACAGGCACGGAAACAGAAAGAATACGATCGGCGCGAATCACAAAAATGATCATACGATCCCGGGCGACATAGTATTCAAGCAATACGGAATCCGGTCCGGTCAATCGCTGCATTTCAGCAGCGGTGAGAGGATCAATGCTGGAAAGAGATTGTAACTCAAGATCGGTTGATTCCTTTGCCGAATCGGGCGCCTTGGATTGGATGGCGATACCCCGCTTGATCTTTTTCGCAAGCTCACTCACCTGGTCAACACTTATGCCTTTATTGCTCAAAATGGCATCCACTTCGGCTTCCGTGGTGATCTTTTTATCATAAAGGTCTGTCTGGGCTTTCGTTTTCAGCCTGATTCGGCTGCTTCCCAAAACATCAATAAAAGCGCGGGATTTGGACCTTTCGACATATTCCAGGGCTTGCTCTGCGCGATTCATTTGGATCAGGACGGAAATCAGGCGTTCATAAAGCTCCTGCTGTTTGCCGAAGAAGGAAATTCGCTGATTTTCTGTCAGGATGGTCTTTCGCTGGCGCTCAATGATTTTTACCGCTTCTTCGTACTGGGTAACCGATTTTTCAAGATTTCCGGCTGCTTCGTACCCTTTTCCCAGTGTTATGAAATAGTCAATCATTTCATACTTATCCAGATAACGGTTTACTTTCAGGGAATAGGGGGAAATATACCTTGCCAGTTCGGTGCGCATTTGGGCGGATGCCTCCGTATTCGCGATCTGGGCCTGACCGGCTGCATAGACCTGGCCTGCCGTTTGGGCGAGCTGCTGTGCCAACTGCTGGCTGGTGACGGATGGGGATCCCGATAAATTGGCGCTAACGGACGTATAGGCGCCCGCCGCGAAAAGCACAATGGCAAAAGCGGTCTGCCACATAGCGGCCTTGCGCGCCGCCTCGATTTGCTCGACATTTACGTTTTTGATCAATTCTTTTTGCTTTTCATATTGCTGGTTTTGAAAATCTTCGTAGCGGTCGATGCCTGACAGAAAAGCTTCCAGATGTTCGATGCCTTTTGGGGTATTTCCTTTTTTCAAACAGGCAATGCCTGTCCAGTAATGCGCCAGGTTAATGCTGTTTTGAGTTTCCAGCGAAAGCCTCGTTTTTGCCGCAAGGAATTTTTCACCGTTTTGGATCACTTCGTCCAGCCACGATGGATCTTCCGAGAAGCGATAGAAACCAAATGCGGCTGCACTCAAAAGGAAATCTATCTGCCGACGATCATGATCCTGATTTTTATTCAGGAAATCGGCTATTTGACGAAAAAGACGCGGATCGGGAATCTGCCGGGTGTAGGCATCAGAGGACGAAGAAACAACGGCTTCTTCCAATTTGGCCTTCAGAAATTCTTCTCTTTGCCTGATTCTGCCTTCCACCTGCTCCAGATCCATTTTGCGGATAGAACGGAGGTAAGACGGGGGAAAAGGTGTAATGAGATCGATTCTTCCGGGAAACAGCGTGTAACCCTCCGGCAATTGATCAATCGGGCGATAGAAAAAAGTTGTGTACAGAGAGCGGCGGCTGTTGAAGTAATCCGATACGGATATATTATCGATTCCCTTTTCCTGAATGCGGGTCAAGACGGTTTTGGCCTGATCGTTATATTCCCGGGCCTTTTTGAAATCAACCAGGAGATAGGTATGGAGCTGGGCAAGATCGTCCAGCAGGTATAACTTTCCTTCAGAATCATATTCTCCGGTTCGCGGATCAATTTGGCGCATCCGGAAGAAATCCTCCAGGGGGGTTTCGGAATGGTATGGCGCAAACACGTCGCGGATCGTCGCTTTTTCCGCTTCCGTTAAGGAAACTCCGCCACGGACGTTGGTTTCCATGAGTTGAATCGCGCTGTATTGACTGCGCAGCAAATTGTTCAACTGATCATATTTTTTGTTCTTTTCGAGATCGTTTGTGTGGGTGCGGGCGTCGGTGATGGAAAGCCGGGTCGGAGTGATGTTGGGCAACTGGGAAACGTTGGGCGCTGCGCAGGCCATGATGAAGCAAGAGATGAAAAGGATAAGCCTTGGCGTAAGGCGAAAGCAGGTAAACATCATTGGCCTCCCTGGTCCATCCACAGGAGAATGTCAAGAATCGTCAAATATGTCGAAAGGTTGAGAGCCGTCCGTTGCGGATGATAGTCAATGGCGTGATTGCCAATCATGTGGATGGGGTAGTTGATGATCAAGGGAAGATCATTGATCTTGATGGAACGCGAAAAGCTTTTATTCCCGATGGCTTCAAAGGTTTTTCCCTTCAACAGCCGGACATCAAAAGAAACCGCCGCCATGCTTCCGGCTTCATACTCATGAACCATTCCCAATACAATATAATCGGCATCTCTGGGTACGCTCCCGATCTGATCCAAAACAAGGATGGGCAGCTGATGATGGAAGGCAATCGAACGAAAACCGTCGCGAATCATTTCCAGATAATTGGCGGGCGAAAACCATCCGGAAAAAACCGCATCGGTGGGTTTGGAAGAATAAAATTCATTGGTAAAGACCCGTTCGTGGCGAGGCGCGAGATGATCAGGGCTCATGGGGAAAAAGGGCAGAACGGCAATTTTTGAGCTTTTGATTTGCGGGGAAAAAGTTACTTGACACCATTCCGGACGGTTACAGTTCTCCGCACTTTGACCCTGATGGGCCAAAGCAATCAAGGCCAGGACAATCAATAACATGAGCAGTCCAAAACTTTTTTTTCGGCGCAGCGTCATAGATGATTTCCTCATTCTTATTCTGCATAATTAAGCAAGCCGGGTTTTCCTTGTCAAGCAAGTTGAAAAAGGTTTTTATGATGATAGAAAATACTTGAATGCGCCCTTGGCAATGATGTATAGGTCAGACAGAATAGCCGTAGGTAGTGGTTCCGGTGTGTGTATGAGGAATTCTTTATTGCTTTTTCAATTGGTATGAACGTGATTTCCGGCGCCAGTACGTTGCCTCCCACTGTTTTTAAAAAAAATCATTATAAAAGGAAAACTTATGATGAAAAAGACTCTTGATGGAAGTGTGTTGTTGTTCAATGTCTTGATTTTGGTCCTTGTTTTATTTCTTGTTCCCGTTTGTGCCCAGACGGATAGCCCTCCTTCAGGCCCAGAAGCCATGCCTGAAGCGGCCGTGCCGGTTTTTGCCATCCAGGATTATCGTGTGGAAGGCAATACCCTCATCCCCCCGGACAAAGTCCGGACCATCTTGTCGCCGTTTACCGGAAGCGGCAAGGATTTCGGCACGGTTCAGCAAGCCGTGGAGGCGCTGGAAAAAGTCTATCGAGATCAAGGCTATGCGATGGTGATGGTGACACTTCCGGAGCAGGAACTGGAAAAGGGCGTGGTCCTCTTGAAGGTTCGTGAAAACCGTCTGGGAAAAATTCACGTCGAAGGCAATCGGCATTTTGACGAGGCCAATATCCGCAGAAGTCTTCCGGACCTTCATCAGGGAGAAACTCCCAACCTCAATGTCATTTCCCGCAGCCTCAAGCTGGCCAATGAAAACCCGTCGAAGAAAATCAACATGCAATTGATGAACACCGTAAAAGAAGATGAAATTGACGCCAATATCACGGTTGTGGATGAAAAAGCCTGGAAAGTCGGATTATCGGCGGACAATACCGGAGACAAGCGCACCGGACGATCGCGCATGGGCGCCATTTTACAGCACGCCAACCTGTTCAACCGGGACCAGCTTTTAACCCTGCAATACATTACCTCGCCGGAAAATCTCAAAGACGTCAACATCTACAGTCTTGGTTACCGCATTCCTCTGTATTCGCTGGGAGCATCGATTGATTTGATCGGCGCGTATTCCGACGTCGATTCCGGCTCCATCAGCGCCGCCTCTTACAACATGAATGTCAGCGGCAAAGGGTCCATCCTGGGGCTGCGCTACAATCAAAACCTTACCCGTATCGGAAACTACGAGCATAAAATTATTCTGGGGCTGGACTACCGTGCATATGAAAGCGACGTCAATTTCCTGGGCATGCCCATTGGCAACAACGTAACCGTCCACCCGGTCACGTTAACCTACAATGGAACCTGGAACTGGGAAAACCGGCTCAACGCCGGATTTTATCTGACCGGCCTGCAAAACCTGCCCGGTAGTTGGGATGGCCGTGACGATCCGGAGAATTTTGCAGCAGCCCGCGCGTCCGCGCCACGGGCTTACAACATCTTTCGCTACGGAGGCAATCTGATCATGAACATGGGATGGGACTGGCAGGGCCGTCTTCTGGTGAACGGCCAGTACACGAACGACCAGCTTGTGCCGGGCGAACAGTATGGCATCGGCGGCGCAACCTCTGTCCGCGGTTTTTTAGAAAGAGAATTTTCAAACGACAAGGGCTATGCCGGAAGCCTTGAAATCTACACACCCGACCTGACCAAACTGGCCGGATTCAGTCAAGTTCAGACTCGTCTCCTTGTGTTTTACGACCGAGGCTATGTTTCCCGTAAAGACCCGTTGCCGGGAGAATCCGGCAGCACAGGCATCGCCAGTTTCGGACCCGGTTTGCGCATTACGGACGGCAAAAGACTTTCTCTTTCGGCGGATTGCGGTTTTGCCATCGATCCACTGGACGGAACCACGGACAGATGGAGCAGTGTCTGGCATTTGTCAGCGAGTCTATTATTTTAAAATTACAAGGATAAAGAAAAAAAGGAAATTGGCCATGAAGACAAAACGAGACAGAAAGATAAGGCTATTTCGCGTGGCCAATACCCTGGTTTCAGTCGTTACACTGTTTTTTTTCAGTACGGCGACAGTATTTGCCCTGCCCTATGGACAGCAGGTGGTGAACGGTCAGGTGAGCTTCAATCCACAGGGAAACCAGTTGACCATTACCAACAGCCCGAATGCCATTATCAACTGGCAGGGATTTTCTATCGGGTCAAGCGAAGCCGTCCGGTTTCTTCAGCAAAACA
>Ga0116149_1004870_pt1 | contig 12900 bp, 11 predicted proteins | sample AD_UKC057_MetaG_FD_89787 | JGI IMG/M metagenome (GOLD analysis project Ga0116149, IMG submission 89787) | Active sludge microbial communities of municipal wastewater-treating anaerobic digesters from USA - AD_UKC057_MetaG | ecosystem: Engineered > Bioreactor > Anaerobic > Digestate | place: USA...
TACAACAAATCACTGCTGCACGAAACGTAGTGGAGTGATTGCCCGACTAAATAAACATGTAAACAAACTGCGAACCTTGAAGATTGATAACGGATGTAATCAATTTCAGAATGAAATCATGTTAACAAAACGCCTTCTTTTTGTCAATATTGATTCGGCGGTTTATCTACGGAGTTTTTTGGGGATGTATTGCTTTCAATGTATATTTTCACAAGTATTGTCTTGACTGTTATTTCCATCTGATTTAGTATAGAAGGAAGGAATTTTTTAAGCTTATATGAAAAAAATTATTATTTTACTGCTTTGTCTTTTTGTTATTACTTCTCTTCCTGCAGAAGATGTTATTCTTACAGCTGGAGCTTTTTTTCAATCTGTTTCTGAATTTTATGGAACAATAACTGATTACGAAGCAAAAATGGGAATAACAACAGGATCTTCTTCTATGGAAGCTTCTGTTTCTTTTAAACGCCCGAATTTGCTCCGTATAGATTTTTCTAATCCGGCTACGCAGGTAATTCTTTTTAACGGCAGTCAGTTAACTATTTATTTACCCGGTTCTTCGGCTGTATTGACTCAAACTGTATCCAGTGAAGCTAATGCTTCAACCGGTGCAAATCTTGCAACACCGCAGGGACTTACGCTCATGAACAGGTACTATTCTATAACATATTTGTCAGAAAAAAAAATTATGCAGCTGGATGATCCTAAAACAGTAGAGAATCCTTCTGATGAAATGGTTGTAAAGCTTAAGCTTGAAAGGAAAAACTCAACTGAAGGCTTTCGACAAATTATATTATCTATTAATCCTGATACTAAGCTTATCAGGCGGGTAGAAGCTGTTACTACAGCAAATGAAAATTTTGTGTTTAATTTTACCGAATATGCTTTAAATCAGCGTATTCCCGATACCCGATTTATTTATGACTCTCCGAGTTCAGCAAATACCTACAGTAATTTTTTATTTAGTGAATGAGGATTATAGATTATGGAAAGTTTTGGCGATACACTTCGACAAACCCGTGAAAGGCAGGGTTTTGATATTGATAAAGTTGCCCGTGATACAAGTATTTCACGGGAATATATAGAAGCCCTTGAGTTTGAGAATACTGAGGCCTTCCCGGGCGAGCCGTATCTTGTTGGTTTTTTGCGAAATTATTCAGATTATTTAGGCATCGACGCAGAGCATATGATTCAGCTGTATCGGGCAAAGAAAATTCAGGAAGCTCCTATTCCTGCCGGTTTACTCCGGGATGATAAACCCAAATACCTTGTTCCTGTTATCGCAGGTTCTGTTCTGCTCTTACTGATTACCGGCGGAATCTTGTTGTATTATTTTTTAGTATTTTCGAAGGCTGATGAAGGGAAAACCATTGTTGGAACAGAGAAAATTGTTCAAACATACACATTGACAAATGTACCTATTCAAAAACGCTTATATGAAGGCGACATTGTTTCTGTAAAGCTTCCAAACGGTGAAGTTCAAATTATTGTGTCGGGTACAAAGTCTTCTCTTCTCCTGGATACTCCTAACGGGAACCAGTATGTTCAGTTAGGCGAAGAAGTTAAACTCGATGTTGACGGACTTCCCGGTTCAGATATTGTTATTTTTCTCTCTGATGTGTCAAAAAATGACAGCGCAAGGGGGGCAGAGGTGCGCATGTTTACTTTAGAGGAAACAGAAACCGCACAGAATGCAGAAGTTGATATTACCAGTGTTCCTCTGGCTTCTCAATTGAGCAGCGAAGCTTCTGCTAAACAAACTGTATTATTTGAAGGCAACAGGGCCTATCCTTTTACTATTAATGCAACATTCCGCGGAGCCTGTCTTTTCCGTTCTATGGCAGATAAAAATGAACCGACCGAAGATTATTTTTCTTCCGGCGATATTCAGACAATAAATGCAAACAACGGTGTGCGGGTCTGGATGTCAAATGCAAATGCCTTAAAAATGCAGGTTATAGGCGACGGAAAAACTGTTGATATTGAAGTCGGCCGTCCGGGGCAGATTCTTGTTCAGGATATCAAATGGATAAAAGATTATGACGGCAAGTTTAAGTTAGTGGTATTAGAAGTTGACTAAAAATCAAAAAATATATGAGCGTAAATTTTATCTTGATCAGCACGGTTGTGCGAAAAATCAGGTTGACGGAGAGCTGATCATAAGTCATCTTGAAGATGAGGGTTGGCTCTTATGCGATGACCCCTCATCCGCAGACCTTATTGTAATAAATTCATGCGGTTTCATTGAAAGCGCAAAAAAGGAATCACTTGAATCTCTTTTGAGCGCTCGGGAATCATATCCTGATGCAAAGATTATTCTTGCAGGGTGTTTAGCCGAGCGGTATGCCGAAGACTTTGCTCTTGATTTGAAAGAAGCAGACGGAATTTTCGGCAACGGCGACCTTGTGCAGATTAAAAATATTGTAGAAAGGCTTTTCCCGCGAGAAACTCAAAACGAAGCAGAATCCGGCGCTGTTGTTATCCGTCCTTCACAGGAAGGGGTCTGTACCGGTTCCCGCACCAGGTTTCTTAACTTTCCCGGTTCTGCCTATGTAAAAATAACAGAGGGGTGTAATAACTGCTGCACATTTTGTGCTATTCCTCTTATCCGCGGTCAGCTGAGGAGCCGTCCGATTGAAGATATATACAACGAGATTTCAGATCTTTTAAATAACGGCGTTTTTGAAATAAACCTCATCGGACAGGATTTAGCCTCGTATGGAAGGGGCGTCCCCGATGAACTCTTGTTTTCAAACAGCGAAAATGAAGGTTCAACCAATAGTGCTCTTTTTCACCTGCTTTCAAAACTTTCTGGTCTTAAGGGAAATTTTTGGATTCGCCTCTTGTATATTCACCCCGATAACTTTCCGCTTGATATTTTGAGTATTATTAAAAAGGACAGCCGTATTCTGCCGTATTTCGATATTCCTTTTCAAAGCGGCGATGAAAAAATTATAGAAGCAATGAATCGTCATAATTCTCCATCATTTTACAAGTCCTTAGTTCAAACTATAAGAGATGAATCCAGGAAAACTTCCTATGCAGACTGTGCAATACGCACTACTTTTTTATGCGGTTTTCCCGGCGAGACGGATGAAGCTGCCCGAAACACAGAAGAATTTTTATCGTCTATAAGGCCCGACTGGTCGGGATGCTTTGTATACAGCAAAGAGGAAGATACTAAGGCGTATCTTTTGAAAAATCAGGTTCCGAAAAAAACTGCAAGCAAAAGAATGGAATCTCTTGTTAAATTGCAGCAGGGTATTACGAAAAATGCACTTATTCGCCATGTTGGAAAAGTCTTTCAAGTTCTTGTGGAAGAAGTTATTGAAGATTCTGCAGGCGCCGAAGGTCTGGCAATAGGACGCGCGTGGTTTCAGGCTCCAGAAGTAGATGGAGCCTGTGTTATCCGTTATGAACTCGATGATGATAATGCGGTTAGCGCCGTTCAAAGCGGTAAGGTTATCAATGTTAAGGTTATAGGTTCTTCCGATGTTGATATTGACAGCGTCTTCATAAGCGCCGCAGCCGGGACATACACAACTTAGGGGAGGGTACGTATGCTGGACAGCGTTCATCTATTAAATCCGGAACAGCTCGAAGCAGTACAGCATGAAGGCTCCCCCTTATTAATCCTTGCAGGGGCTGGAAGCGGCAAAACCCGTGTTATAACAACAAAAATCGCCTATTTAATTTCTCAAAAAGGTTTTCTTCCTTCTTCAATACTTGCCGTAACGTTTACCAAAAAGGCTGCAAAAGAAATGACCGAACGGGCTCAAAAACTCGAACCCTTGTCCGTTCATTCTCAAATACGGACCTTTCACTCCTTTGGATCCTGGTTTTTACGGCTTCATCATCAGGAAGCAGGTGTTGATCCAAACTTTACCGTCTATGATGATGATGATGTTACCACGCTTATTAGAAAGGCAATTCCGGCTCTCTCAAAACAGGAAGCATCACAGCTTGCACATAAAATATCGCTTGCAAAAGATTATTGTCTTGAAAGCGGCAGCGAAGACCTGGTGCATATAGATAATAGTCCTGAGTTTCCTGAATATTATGCAGCCTACGATAAACGGCTTAGGGAGACTGGAAATGTCGATTTCGGCGACTTAATTATGCTCCCGGTCCTTGTCATGCGGATGAAGGAAAATATCCGTTCTTATATGCACAGCCGTTTCAAAGTCATCATGGTGGATGAGTATCAGGATTCAAATGTCGCTCAATTTGCTCTGCTTCAGCAGTTAACAGGTCCTTCTACCTACGTATGTGTAGTAGGCGATGACGATCAGTCAATTTATAAATTCCGCGGAGCAGAGGTAAAGAATATTCTTACCTTTGCAGATCACTTTCCCGGAACAAAGGTTATTAAGCTTCAAAAAAATTACCGCTCTGTTTCTCCTATTCTATCTGTTGCAGACGCTGTTGTAAAAAATAATAAGGAGCGTTTGGGTAAGACCCTCGAGGCGGTTAGGGAAGGCGGAAAAAAACCTGTCATTGTATTTTTGCCGAATCAGGATGATGAAACAGCATTTTGTGCAGAAATGATTCTAAAAACTCATAAACAGGGTGTACCATACTCACACTGGGCAATTTTGTACCGCACTAATGCACAGTCCTTGGGTTTTGAAACGGAATTCCTTCATCGAAAAATTCCTTATGCTGTTGTCGGTTCTTTGAAATTCTACGAGCGGGAAGAAATTAAAGACGTTCTTTCCTTTTTAGCCTTCATTGCAAACCGCAAAGATGAGGTTTCCTTTAGACGGATTATTAATAAGCCCGCACGCGGGATTGGCCTTGTAACTCAGGATAAAATAGTCGATCTTTCCCGGGCAGAATCGTCAGTTTCTCTTATGAACGATTACACAATTTTTGATGCCTGCTGTACATCTGTATCATCCGCATCAAAAAAGGCACGGGAGGGCCTTCAATCATTTATTGATATAGTTTCTGAGCTCATTGTTGATCTGGGCGGGAAGGATACACGGCATCTGTCTTCTCAGGCAGCCTTGTTCGCTGCGGCCGCTAATCCAAGTCTTGAAAACACGGTCAGTAAACCGGCCGATGATGATCAGAAATTATCAGCTTTTATAGAAAGACTCATTCGTCTCACAGGCTTTGCCGAATATTATCAGGCTCAGGATGAAATCACCGGTACGCAAAGGGTGAGCAATCTCCAGGAATTAGTGAACAGCGCTATGGTGTATCCAAAAAACAGGGAAGGCCTCTTAGAGTTTTTAGATCATATAGAACTTGACCGCACCTTGGAGCTTGAAAATGAGGAAGAGGGCGACAAGGATGCCGTAACCCTTATTACAATTCACAATACAAAGGGACTGGAATTTCCGAGGGTTATACTGACCGGAATGGAACACGGCATTTTTCCACGGAGAGATAAAACAGAGGAAGAGCTGGAAGAGGAGCGCCGTCTTTTTTATGTAGGTATTACAAGAGCCAAAGATGAGCTTTATTTAACATCCTGCGCAATGAGACGTATTTACGGCAGCTCTAATTACATGGAAATAAGCCCCTTTCTACTCGAAGCAAAGGGAGCCTCTGTTGATGTAATAGGTACCCAGCCTGCAGCCTTTAAGAAGTCCTCCGCGGCTTCTGTTTCATCAGGGAATCCTCTGCATGACCGCTGGCATAAAGGCGTGCGGTTGTTTCATGACGACTGCGGCTACGGATGTATTATAGATACCGATGATTCAGATGATGACTATGTTATTAGCGTGCAGTTCGAAACCGGCGAGGTTAAAAGATTTTTACCAAAGTATCAGGCATCAAAACTGCTCATTGTAAACGACTGACAATTCTTCAATTTTTCCTCAGCCTTAGTCTGTTCTTTTTCATTGTATAAATGCTCAGTATTTGATACTATAATACACGAATGGAAAAATCAGTTTTTTTTGAACACATACGAAATAGATACGGTTTTATAAAGAGATGCCGCGGTCCGTATCTTTACACCTCAAAGGAAGTCCGCCTTATAGATATGTATCAGGAAGGAGGCAGAGCTCTTTTGGGATGGCGTGAAGGAAAATCAATGCAGGTATTGAAAAATACCCTGGAAAGAGGGTTGTGGGGCAATTATCCCGGGCTTGGAGAGCGGCGTTTGGAAAAAGCATTAGGCGCCTTGTTTACCCATTGCGGCGCGCCAGAATTTACTAAGTTTTCATTTTTATTCACTTCTTCAGAATCCTCTTCATATGAGGGTTATCCTCTTCTTTACCCCTGGAACGGTTTTTCACCCGGAGAAGGCATAGAAAAATCCGATGTTGTGTATCTCGTTCCTCCGTTTCCAATTCCTTCTCTGGTTATTGCAGCTTCCTCTTCTGCTTCATTTCTACCGCCCTCTCAGCCGCTTTCACTTTTTATAATGGAAGCTCTGTCCCGTGCTGTTTATGATCTTATTGATTCATTTTCGGTAAGGAAAAATGATTTGTGGGCTCAATATGACGATCTCTTATCTCCTTTTTTTACGCGGAAGGGTTCAGCCTTGTACCCGGCGGTTTTGGAAAAGGATTATGATGCTTTTGTCCTGCATTGTCTTGATTGCGGTCTTGTTATTAATCCTTCTCCGGCGTATCCGTCTTTTGTTCCCTATGGCATTACTACAAGCGCATTAAAAATGCTTTCTAAAAAAGAGTTTAAACCGGGAGAATAATCATGAGTACGGGCACCTTGATATTATCAGTTATAAAACTTGTTGCCGGCGGACTTGCCGCATTTTTTGCTATTTTACTCTGGTCAAAAACACGAGATACTGCATGGATGTCTCTGGTTGCAGGCACGGTTACCAGTTACGCCGGCGTTGTATATGAAATGCTCAGCGGTTTCGGTCTTTTTCCTTCAGGAATGATCGAATTATTCGGCATACCCATAGCTTCTTTGTTTTTTACCATAGTACCGCCTCTATTCTATATTGCAGCTTTTATTATTATGCTTTCGAGAACCCGTAAATAGTTGCAGTAAGATACATTTCCGTTTACAATGATTTTATGAAAAAAATCTCAGTGATTGTTGTATTATTTTTTTGTACCTGTCTTTATGCGCAAAACCTCGAAGCTAAGATTGTCTCTGTCGATACCGCCCTTGTCTACCGTTCCGACGGAACAGCCGATGTGACGGTCAAAACTTCATGGAATGTTTCTTCGGGCTTTATGCATGCTTTTTACTTTGACGGTGAAAAGGCTGCTTTGACTTTTAATAATCAGCTCTGCTGGGCGGAAGGCCTGTCAAAATCCGGCCGGAATGAACGGCTTCCGTTAGAGATTACCAAATTATCTTCTTCAAAATATGATGTTGTCATTGCCGAGGGCAACGGTATTACGGGTACAGTATATTTTGTACTAACATATAGAGCCGAACTTGCCTCCAGCGGTATGGTAGGTCTCACTCAATTTGTAAATAAAGAAGGGGTTAATCAAAATCTATTGTATTTTAACTGGGCCCCTGTTGATTGGGACGATGCACTGGTTTCCCGTACTACTCACATTGTTTTACCTCTCAGAGTCCCGTCCGGTACAAGTACTCTTTCTCAGGGGGCTGTATCAGGCGGAAGCGAGATGAGTTTTATTAAAGATATAGGGCTCATGACCGAGGTAAACACAACAAGGTCAAATAAACTTATTGACTGGTACGGTGCGCCGGGAAATGACGGTAATCAGTATTTTGCGATCAGGTTTTATCAGGAAAATGTTAAGCCTGCTTCTTCTCAGCCTATTCAGTTTTATATTAATGCTGATAATGCCTCTGTTACTTCTCAAGTTTTATCTGAATCTGCTGTTTTATCCGATGTTTCCGATACATTTAAAAAAGGCCAGTGGGATGAAAGCTTCGGTTATGACGGATCTTCTTCTCTCTCTCTTTCTATTCCCGCGTTTTCAATTCTTGCCTCCATTATTGTATTCTCAGGCGGTCTGTTTTTTCTCATTTTGTATAAAAAAAAGAGAGAAGGGTTTTCGAGCGCCACAGCACTGTTGGAAGACATCAGCTGGGCAGGAGACGACTGGGAACCTCCGTCCATTTCTTCAGGATCGTATCAGGTAAAGGGAAAGATTGCGTCTACTCTGCACCCTGTTGATGCAGCAATTCTATTAAAAATGAGTTTGAAAGATATTGTATCAATGATTCTTGAAGGTTTGTATGTAAGTTCAAAAATTTCATATGCTTCCTCTGATCCTTTAGTTATAACTATTCATAAAACATCCGCTGACAGTGTAAACAGCGGAGGCATAGGATTAACAGAAGAAGAAAAAGAATTACTGAAGGAAAATGAAGATCTTGAAAAAGATTTTATGTCCTGTATTCTTGATGATGGAACGCTCGATTCATCAAAGCTTACTTCTTTTTTTGAGCTGAGAATCGCGCATATTCAGGAAAAGACCTGGGACTGCGACATGGAAGAAACCTTGCGTTATTGGAAAAAAAAGGCTAGCTTGTCGGAAGAAGAATACACAAAGGATTCTTCTAAGAATGCTTCTGCAAATCATTGGGGCTATCCCTACGGTGTGTACTGGTGGGGGTATCATGCAGTAAACCGCTCCGTTCCTATCGCACACTACTCAAGCTCCATAATGGCTTCGGATTATACATCATTCATGCAGTCATCTCTGTGTTTTTCCGGCTGCTTTTCTCCGGAAAACGGCACGGTACAAGCCTGTTATTCAGCATGTCATAATGCCTGTCATTCTGCCTGCCATAATGCGTGCCACTCGGCTTGTCACTCTGCCTGTCATTCAGCATGCCACTCTGCCTGTGTATCCGGGGGCGCCCGCTGATGGATGAAATAGAAAAAATTGCTTCTTTTTGGAAAGAGGAAGGCCGCTACATTTTTTTGCGCGGGGAAGACAATGTTCTTATTCTCCCTCCTAATCGTGTGTATAAAATTAATAAAACAGCGTATAAGCTCATATCGTACTTACAGCAGGGTTTGACGGTACAGTCTTTGTTCAGCTCTTTTACAAATGATGAACACTATAAACAGAGCCTTCTGTTTTTTAATACGCTGTACGGTCTGTGTACGGGCAGTGAAGAGGCTCAGGAATTATTGGAACGCATTCCCTTTACCTTTGATTACACCTCGTTGCCTGTCTTAGGTGAAATTGCAGTAACTTACCGGTGTAATAACAGATGCATTTTCTGTTATGCCGGCTGCAACAGCGATGAGAAGCTGCTTAAAAAAAAGACCGGAAAAAAAGAGATGAGTACTAAGGATCTTTTCCGCATTATCGATATGTTTAAAAATGATGCAAAAATTCCTTTTTTCAGTTTTACGGGGGGAGAACCCCTGCTGCGGGAAGATCTTGAATCTTGTATTTCCTATGCTGTTTCCAAAGGTTTGTCGGTAAATCTTGTTTCAAACGGTACCCTCGCGACAAGGGAGCGTGCTGTTTCCTTATATGATGCCGGACTCCGTACTGCTCAAATAAGTGTGGAATCGTGGGATGAGGATATGCATAATTATTTAACAGGATCTCCTCATGCTTACAAGACAACTCTTGAGGGCATCCAAAATCTAATGGATGCGGGCGTTACAGTACAGACAAACACTACTATAACCAACTATAGTGCAGGTCATATGAATAAAATGCCGTCCTTTTTAAAATCTCTTGGAATAAAGCGCTTTGCTATGAATATGTTTATTCCGTCGGGATCAGGACTCTATCATAAAGAACTCTTTATTCCGTATGATGAAATTGGATCTATTGTTGATGATGTTCGAAAAGAAGCGTTCAATGAAGGCTTAACCTTTTACTGGTATAGCCCGACACCCTTTTGTTTTTACAATCCTGTTGCTAAAGGACTGGGAAACAAGTGCTGTGCTGCAGCAGACGGATTAATTTCAATTTCACCCGGGGGAGAAATTCTTCCCTGTTCTTCATGGGATATGCCGCTTGGCAATGTTCTAAAGAAAGGATTTCAAAAAACCTGGTTTTCTAAAGAGGCTCTAAAGTGTAAAAATAAGCACTATGCACCCGAAATATGCAAAACCTGCCCGTCTTTTACCGCATGTCAGGGGGCTTGTCCTTTATATTGGCAATATTGCGGAACTGATTTACTTACGAATCAAAGGAGTAAAGTATGATTACCCGTTATGTAAATACAAAGATGCCTGATAAAAAGAGGTACAGTATAGCCGTCGTGTTATATGCTCTTACTGCGCTCAGCATTCTCCTTTTTCAAAGTTTTTATGTTTCTGTTATAATCGCCCTCCTTCTGTTAGGATATGCGTCGTATCTGCTCATTTCTTCTAACTTTACAAATAAGCCGAAAGATATAGGACGCGAAGACTGGCAGATGGTTACCATGACCGAAATTGCCCGGGTTCAATTTCAAATAAAGAAGATGAAAAACGCACCGGTTCCTTTTGCCTACACAATAGGATTTGCTGTTTTTCTTACAGTCTTTTTCATTGCAGCCGCTGTTTTGTTTTTCTTTCTTTTAAAAAGTACTCAGCTGGTTGTCTCAATTATCAGTCTGTATGTTATCTTTTTTCCCTTTCTGTGGTCTGCCAGGGTTGACCGCTGGTACCCCTCCTCATTAGCCTCAAAGCTGGCCGAGTTTGATCAAATTCTTCAATTTCCTTATCCGAAAACCATTACAATAGTTCCTTATTTGCGCTTTGATCAGACTGAAGATGGCGATAAATTGCCCGAGGATTGTAAGTTCACGCTTTCATTTACCCCTGAAAATGGAAATCCTGTTCCTGATCTGATCGGCATACAGGTTCAATTGTCTCATAATACCGGTCCAAACGGTACCGTTCCTTATTTTTACACAGTGGTTATAACAAAGGGTAAAGACAGATCCTGGAGAATTTTGTCGAAATTTAATGCCGAAGGTTTTGTCTGCGAAAGCGGCGGGGATGAAGAATACGGAACCCTTGTCATAAGACAGGATACAAAGATCAGAAGCGATGCCTATCATACAAAGCCCGGGGATGTTGGCCGCCTGCTCGAAACATCAATATCGGCTGTAAAAACTCTTTTATAACACAGCTATATCCTCAAGAGGGAGTGTTGTGCATCGTGCAATGAGTTCAATACGCAGTCCCTCTTTTTTCATATTACGCGCAGCCTCTCTTTTCCCTTCTTCTTTTGCATATTTGGCTATAATATTCATATCTTTTCTTGTTCTTTCTTTAAATCGCCACATTATTGCATCCTGGTTTTCAACAACCGGAGGGTACGATTTTCTCATTTTGTGCAGAATTTCATCAAAGGTAAAAAGAATTTCCTGTTCATTCTCTTTCATTTTTCCTCTTTCAATCGTTCTTTTTTTCATATGCATACTCCTTGTTTTTCGCTGCAAAATTGACAGCAGCTTTACACTCTTATAGGTTCATACCCAAGGGTTTTTGTGCTTTTAAATAACAAAAAAGTATGATATATTTAAAAAATGAAAGAAAATGATAAGCGTCTTAATGCATATAAAAAAATTGCAGAATTTAAGCCTCAAAAAATAACAAGAGAAGAAATTTCAGCAGATAAAAAATCTTCCAGTTCCGGGGTAATACAGGCAGAATCTTCATCAGCACAATCTTTCAAACCTTTTAATCTTGCCGATTATGCAGTGCAAAAGCAGTTTCCCTCTTCTGAGAAAAAAAATGGTAAAAAAGAAATTCCAGTTCAGGAAAAACTCACGGCAGCAGTCAAAAAAACTGCAGCCGTTGAGCACACAATACCTGGTAATAAAACAGAAATACAAACAATTGATCAAAACTCAATAAATGATTACATGGACAGACGGGGATTAATAAAGGTTGCTGTCTCTGAAAGCGGGGGAGGAAAGGATTCTTTATACCGCCGTGTCGCTAAATTTCTTCTTCTCATTGGAGTGGATGAGGCTGCAAAAATTCTTCCTCATCTAACCCCTGAGCAGACAGAAAAAATTATTCCAGAAATTGCATCAATACGCAGGGTTGATCCCGATGAAGCATCCGTCATTCTTGCAGAGTTTGAAAACCTCGTTCAGCGGGCAAGGGAATCGGGCGGTGTTACAACTGCACGTTCAATTTTAGAAAAAGCATTCGGCTCAGAACGTGCAGGGCAGATGATTAAAAAAACAGTTGCATTTCCCGACGGAAAGCCCTTTGACTACCTGCAGGAAAGCGACGGGGAACGACTGTATCAGCTTTTAAAGGGTGAAAGCCCGGCTGTAAGCGCTCTGGTTCTTTCGCATGTAAAAAGCGCCTCCGCAGCACAGGCTATCAATATTATGGATCCAGAAGAGAAAAAAAACGTTATTTACCGTCTTGCTAAACTTCAGAAAATTGACCCGGATGTCGTGAGCAGGGTTGACAGCGCTATGAAGGAAAAAAATCAGGCGCTCAGCATGACAAAGGCCGACACCATTGACGGCCGGGGTGCCCTTGCAGACATATTAAAACGCATGCCGGGAAATGCAGAGCGGGATATTCTTTCGACTCTGGAAAATACCGATCCGGAACTTGGAAGAGATTTGAGAGAAAGATTATTTACCGTTGACGATATTTTACGTTCAGATGACCGTTTTTTACAAAAGAAACTTCAGACCATGGAAGATGCCGATATTGCATATCTTATTGCCGGAAAAAAGGATTTGTTCAGGCAGAAAATACTTTCAAATGTATCGAAGGGCAGGGGAGACATGATTTTGGAGGAGGAAAGTGTCAGAAAACCTATGAAAAAGAAGGATGTTGATGATATTACCGATGCATTTTTCAGTTATCTGCGCCGTTCATGGGAAAAAGGAGACTTGATCCTTCATGGAGATGAAGATACTCTTGTCTATTAGTTCCGGTCTTGACTTATTTTGTTAAAAAATTGTATAATTTGATACACTTGTAAAGTCGGTCTTGGTAATCCCCGTTAAATACCGGGACAGTCAGATACAGTTCATTTTTAAATGAGCAAA
>Ga0116149_1004872_pt1 | contig 12899 bp, 11 predicted proteins | sample AD_UKC057_MetaG_FD_89787 | JGI IMG/M metagenome (GOLD analysis project Ga0116149, IMG submission 89787) | Active sludge microbial communities of municipal wastewater-treating anaerobic digesters from USA - AD_UKC057_MetaG | ecosystem: Engineered > Bioreactor > Anaerobic > Digestate | place: USA...
ATCCGAGAAGAGAACCAAGAAGGGGAAGACCTTCTTCAGTTGCACGAACTACCCCACCTGCAAGTTCGCTCTCTGGAACCGTCCAGTGCCCGAGCCGTGCCCATCCTGCGGGGCCCCGTTCCTCGTCGAAAAGGCCACGCGCAACGGCGGCTCCTACCGCGCGTGCTTCCGGAAGGAATGCAAGTACAAGAGCACGGCCCCCCGAAATGAATGAACCCCGGCCCATGATCGTGATCGGCGGCGGCCTGGCGGGATGCGAAGCCGCCTGGCAACTGTCCCGATCCGGCCTTCCGGTTCAATTGTTCGAAATGAAGCCGGCGCGTTTTTCGGCGGCCCACCGCTCCCCTTTTCTGGCGGAGCTTGTCTGCAGCAATTCCCTGAGGTCCGACCGCCCCGATTCCGCACCCGGCGTCCTGAAGAGAGAAATGCGCTTCCTCGGTTCTCTCCTTCTCGAAGCCGCGGAGGCGGCGGCGGTTCCGGCCGACAGGGCGCTGGCCGTGGACAGGATCGAATTTTCCCGCCACATCGAAGAGCGCCTGTCCGGCACCGGGAAAATTGAAATCCGCCGGGAGGAGGTGACGAAGATCCCCGACGGCGAACCGGTCCTTGTCGCCACGGGACCCTTGACGTCGGACGCCCTCGCCGCGGAAATCGCCTCGCTGACGGGGAAAAACCACCTCTTCTTCTATGATGCCATTTCTCCGATCGTGGATGCGGGCAGCCTTCACTATGAACGGATGTTCCGCGCCTCGCGGTACGTCCAAGGCGGAGGCGACTACTGGAATTGCCCCCTGACGAAAGAGCAGTACGAGGCAATCCGGGACGAGATCCTGACGGGGAGGACGGTCGAGCCGCGTCCGTTCGAAGAGGCGGCCTATTTCGAGGGCTGCCTGCCGATCGAGGTGCTGGCAAACCGGGGAGTCGATACGCTCCGCTTCGGTCCGATGAAACCGGTGGGGCTCACCGATCCGCGCACGGGATCTTCGCCTTACGCCGTTGTGCAACTGCGCGCTGAAAACCGCCAAGGCACGCTGTTCAATCTCGTAGGATTTCAGACGAAGCTGGCATGGCCGGAACAGCAGCGGATCTTCCGCGCCATTCCGGGCCTGGAGAATGCCGAATTCGCCCGCTACGGAAGCATCCACCGTAACACCTTCCTGGAAGCGCCGTCCCTGCTGAGGAGCGATCTGTCGCTTCTCTCGCGGCCGGGTCTTTTCTTTGGGGGACAGATCACCGGAGTCGAGGGGTACGTGGAATCGGCCGCGACGGGATTGCTGGCCGGCATCAGCATGGCCTGCCGGGTGCAGGGAAGACGCTTTCAGCCGCCTCCCGCAACCACCGCCCTGGGCGCCCTTCTGCGCCACCTCGGCACGCCCCTCCCGCCGAAACGCTCCTTCCAGCCGATGAACATCGCCTTCGGTCTCTTCGAGCCGCTGTTCCGGCGGCTTCCCCGCAAGCTCCGCGGACAGGCCTATGCCGAACGCTCCGAGCGCGATCTTCGCGCCTGGACGGAATCCATGGGCCTCGCAGCGGAACCGCGGATGTGGCCCCGACAACCCCTCAAGCCTTGAGTTCCCGGTAATGGTGGGAAACGCGCTCTACGTAGGCGACCGTTTCGGCCGGCATCTTCCCCGGATGGCGGTCTACATTTCCCATGCCCCAGTTGTAGGCGGTCAGAGCCGTCCGCACGTCTCCGCCGTAGCGATCGATCAGTTGACGGAGATAGCGAGTCGCCCCCAGAATATTCTGCCTGGGATCGTAGGGGTCCTCGATGCCCAATTCCCGCGCCGTCTCCGGCATGAGCTGCATGAGTCCCATGGCTCCCTTCGGGGAGAGACTGTCGGGCCGGAACCCGCTCTCGACCTCGATGACGCTGCGGATGAGATCGGCATCGACGCCATAGGCCCTCGACGCCTCTTCAATGACCGGCGCCAGCGCCTCCCGGCCGGAATCGCCATTTTTCTGTAAATTGTGCCGGATTTTTGACACGCCGGACTCTTCGACCAGAGGACGAGCCGAAAGGAATCGGCCGATCCGGCCCGCGAGGCCCTCTTCAACGCCTCCATCGCCTTCCAGCATCCGCAGCCAGGACTCCGTCATCTGCATCTGAACGAGTTGGGGAAGAATCTCCGCAGGCACGGCGGCCCCCGGTCCCGGCGGCTCCTGCCCCGGGGAGGCCTTTCCCAGCGCGCGGTGAAAGGAGGATCCTTCCGCGGCCGGCGGATTGTCCGGGGCGGACGATTTGGCCGTCGCCTTGAGGCCCGCAGCGGCCGGAGCCTGGATGGAATACGGTCGGATGGACATTCTTTTTCCTCGCTCGGACAAGCGAATCAATATCCATGCCAGATGACGGTCCGGCGGCCGCGTGGTTTTTTGAGGGCGTCTGCGGATTTCAAGCGGCGGGGAAAAGAGAAAGCATGGCCTTCACGATCTGCTGATCAAACTGCAGCCCGCTGTTCCTGCGAAGCTCTTCAAGGGCCGTGCAGAGGGGCAGCGCCTTCCGATAGGGCCGATTGTTCGTCATGGCGTCGAAGGCGTCCGCGACGGCGAGGATCCGCGAAAGGAACGGGATTGTCGTGCCGGCGAGACCATAGGGATATCCTCCGCCGTCCCATCGTTCGTGGTGATGGCGGATGATGGTGCGGACCCGGTCGAACAGCAGAACCGTACGCAGGATATCTTCTCCGGCCTGGGGGTGTTTCTTGATGACGGTGTATTCATCATCGTCGAGACGCCCCGGCTTGAGCAATACGCTGTCGGGCACGGAGATTTTTCCGATATCGTGGAGGATCGCCGCGATCCTCAGAGACTCGACGTCTTCCTCCGGACATTTCATCGCCTGGGCGATCCGCACGGCCATCTCGGTCACCCGTTTCGAGTGCTCTTCGGTGTAGGAGTCGCGGATCTGAATGGATGCGACGAGCGACTTGAACGTGTCCATGACGTTGGCATAGATGCTCTCGTAGAGGACCTTGTTCTCCAGGTTCAGCGAGGACCGTTTCGTCAGTGTGAGGATGTACTGAAGATCCTTCGCATTGAAGATGCCTCGGTTCTGCCGTTTCCGGACGCTGAGGACCCCCAGCACATTTGCCCGTATCTTCAGCGGCGCACAAATGAGAGAGGGGCCGATCACCGGATCCTCATCGGCGTGAATCACGACCGCTTCTTTCTGTTCGACGACCCGTTCGCAGATCTCGCGCAGCACGGGCGGAATCGACTCGGATACGCTTCTGCCCTCGCAATTCCGGATGATCTTCGGATGGAAGATCTTCTCCTCGTTGTCATACAGGTACAGCCCGCAGAAGCCGCCGTCCACGATTCGAACCGCCAGATCGACCATCCGCTGGAAGATCTGTTCGTTGTCGCCGCCGATGGTTTCGACGGAATCATAGATGAAACTCTGCAAGGAAAGGTTTTTCCCCGCCTCGATCAGACGGGCGCGGTCCGTTTCTACCGCGAAGGCCCCCTTCTTGTTGAGAATTTCCTTTTCGCGGAGATACAGGCCCACCTTGTAGATCAAGTCGTTGATGTCGAAAGGTTTGATGAGGAAATCGACGGCGCCCTTCTTCATCGCCGTGACGGAAAGATCGATGGCGGGAAAGGCGGTGATCATGATGACGCAGACGGACGGATCGATTTCATGGATATGGTGAAGCAGGTCCATGCCGCTCATACCGGGCATCATAATGTCGCTGATGACAAGATCCTGGGGCTTGCCTTCCAGGACCTTCAGGGCCTCGATGCCGTTTCCCGCTTCACTGATGTCGTAATTTTCCGAGGAGTTCAGGGCGTCAATGATTATTTGCCGGGAGGGGGTGTAATCATCGACAACGAGGACCCTGTTTCGTCGAGATCCATACTTTCCCGCGCATGCCGCCTCAATCATGAAATGCACCCACCCGGATGGGCAAAGATATCCTTCGCTGTGTGCTGCGGAAGGGGCGAATTCAGATCACTCTTCCAGTACGTTCTGGGACTCTGGGCGGAGGTTTCGGCTCGCCGGCTTTCTACCTTCCCTGTTCCCTCAGGATCACGTCGAGGACGCTGTAAGAAATCTTGTTATAGGCGTCCGCCAGCCGCTCATCCTTTCCGGACAGGGAAACCGTGTCCGCATAGCGGTCCGAACGCGCGGTCTCCTGGGTTAAGGGCTGATGGATCCTGACCTTATTCTGCTTATTGTAGGCTTTGATGACGCTGTCCACCTGATAAGCGGAAATCGTCATGATGCTGCTCCTCATCACCAAGGCGCGGAACTTGCAGTCTTGCATCCATAGTATCGGCCGGAGCGGGAAGAAACTTTAGAAAAAAGAATTCAGCCATCGCCTGCAAACAACTGATCTGTCCATTTTTATTGACGTTTCTTCGTTATTTGCGAGGGGGGGGGGGAGATGTCGGACGTCATCAACAGAGACATACCTGCGGCCATTCTGAAGAAGTTGAATGAATGCCAGACCCACTTGCAGAAGGGAAACGTCTATGCCTGCATTCTCCGTCTCAAGGACCTTCTGGAGAAACTTCTTTCCACGCCCATGATCCCGACGGACAAACGGGACGTGACGGACGCCGTCAACGCATTTCAGAAAAGGATGAGTGAATCCAAGGCGTTTCTGGATATCTACGGGCCTGTGACCTTCCGCGACGGAGAGATCGACACCCTGTACGATTTCGTCAAACAGCTCATCACCATCAAGGAGGAAGAGATCCTCGCGGTCGTGAAGGAAGAGAGTCAAAAGAATGACGCTTTGGCCGCGAGCGCCGAAGAGCGCGAACGCCTCATGAAGGAGATCCGCTGTCTGCTGGACGAGGGAAAGAACGACGAGGCCAAATCCCTCATCGGAGACAGGGACGACCTCATATCTCAACTCGTGAACGAATACAATGCCGCCGGGATATCCTGTCGCCGGAAAAAGGAATATGACGCCGCCGTCCGCGCCTTCAAGAAGGCCATCGCCGTCTACGATAAAGACGAGGGGCTCCACTACAACCTCGCACGCGCCTATGTGGAACAGGACGACTGGTCTGCCGCCAGGGAGGCGATCGCCGAGGCATTGAAACTCAATCCCGACTTTCAGGAAGGCCGGAAGCTCTTCGGCTTCATCAAGGAGCGAAAGACGTGACGACTTTCCTTTCCGTACATACCGCCTCTTCTTGGGCTCTCCGACCCACAGACCCGGCCCGGGGAATTCGGCAGGCGGATTTCGGAGCCCGGCGATGCGCATCCTGATCGTCGGGGCTCTTCAGGGGGGCACGGTGGCGATCGGCGAAGCCCTCGCGGCCGCCATGCCTGCCGCCGGCGCTCAAGCGCTGCATCTGGACTACAGAGGCTTCGCCGGGGAGTTTGCGCGGGTGCGCGCCTCCGCGGATCCGAACCAGGCCGTCCGATTTCTTCTTCATCTGAAGACGCGCCTGCTGGAGGCCGTCCTCGCCTTCCGTCCCGAAGCAATCCTGGGGATTGCGCAATCGCCTCTTCACGATCCCCAGATCCTGACGCAGCTCCGTGAGGCCGGCATCGTCCTCGCGTATTGGTTCACCGAAGACTACCGGCTGTTCCCCTACTGGAGGAGGCTTGCGCCGCACTTTGACCTCTTCTTCGCGATCCAGGGCGAGCCCTTCCGGCGCGAGCTCGAAGCCGCGGGGTGCCGCAATTTTCATTATCTCCCGGCCGCCTTCGACAAACGTGTGCCGCCCCGGTCGCCCGGGGATCCTGCGCCGCTTCCGCTCTCCTTCGTGGGGGCCCCCTATCCGAACCGCGTCCACTACTTCTCCCTTCTGGACGGAGACGCCATCCGAATCTATGGGGAAGAATGGGACCGCTACGGCCATCCCGGCACGGTCGTCGGGAACCGGCGGGTGGCCGATCGGGAAGCGCAGGCGGTCTACCGGGAATCCGCCATCAACCTGAACCTGCACTCCTCCATAACCGCAAAAGATTTCGGCGGCGGCGATTTCGTGAACCCGCGCACATTCGAACTCGCGGGCATGGGCTGTTTCCAGATCACCGACATGCGGTCGCTTCTGTCCCTGCACTTTCATCCCGCCGACGAGGTGGTCGCCGTACGAAGCTGGCAGGATATGATGGAGGCCGTCGCCTACTACCGGTCCGCGGCCGCCGAAAGAGAAGCCATCGCCGCCAAGGCCCGCCTGCGGGTCCTTGCCGGGCACACCTACGAGCACCGGGCCGTCGAGATCCTCCACGCCATCGCGGCTTTGCGCGCCGGCGCATCCGCCGGGGAGGGAGGGGGATGAAGTCTCCGCCGGATCCGCACCTGGATGAAATCAGGAGAGACCTTCTTGGGGCCTGCCGTACATACCGGGAGCGCTGCCGGCGTGCGCAAACCCTGTGCCGCCAGATTCTCGGCGAGTTCCGGTCGGGCAGACCGAAACGGCATCGATCGAAAGGAGGATCGCATCCTTGAGAACCGTCGAAGACGCATTCCGTCTCGCCGGGGGGCACCTCGGAGTTCTTCAGGACATTCACGAACTCGCCATGGCGGAGATTCCCCCTTCCACCTTTCCGGATCTGGCTCGTGAATTACTCACGGTCTATGCAGACCTTGCCGCGATCGTCGACCGTCTCGAATCCGCATTGAAGGAGCACAGTCCGCCGGCTGTCGGGGAAGCTGCATCCCCGGCTTCGCAGCAGCGGCCGGTCCCTGACGGCGGCCGGGATCTTCGGACAGGCTAGAACGGATGGAAAGACCGCAGCCGACCGGAAAATTTTTCCCAGCCGTAGCAGCGGTTCTGATCTCTTTCTTCTAACATCGCGCACTTGCTGAATAAAGAGACGGCCGTCCCGCTGGCACACCGTTTGCATTTTTGAAGTTCACCTGAAAGTTGAATTCAAGTTTCCGGCGCGGCAGACCGAAAGAGCAAGCAAGGATGCAGGAGCGGTTCCGACGATCTGGAGCAAGGCCGAATTCGGAGAGAAACCATCATCGCAAGGAGCGGCACATGGAGACCAGCGCAGAGTCGAAGATCCAGGAAGTCAGCCAGAATCTGGGAGTACCTCCCTCCACCATTCGTTTCTGGGAGGGTGAGTTTCCCGAATTCGTCAGGCCGCGGCGGACGGCAGGAGGTCAGCGGCGCTATTCGGAACGGGACGTCATGAATCTCTCGCAGATCAAGGAATTGCTGCATATCAACAACCGAACCATCGATCAGGCCAGGAGGATCCTCAAGAAGGGAAACGCGGACATGGACACGATCAATTGGGAGAAGCAGTCGGTCTTGATCACCGGCGGCACGGGCTCCTTCGGGAAGCATTTCTGCAAGGTCATGATGGAGCGTTACCACCCGCAGGTTCTCCGCGTTTACAGCCGCGACGAGCTGAAACAGCACGAAATGCGCCAGGCTTACGGGGAAGAACTGGTCCGCTACTTTATCGGAGACGTCCGCGACGCCGACCGGCTGAGGCGGGCCATGGAAGGCTGCGACCTGGTGGTCCATGCCGCCGCCCTCAAGCAGGTCCCCTCCTGTGAATACAATCCCTTCGAGGCGGTCAAGACGAACATTCACGGCGCCGAGAACATCATCGATGCCGCCATCGACGTCGGTGTGAAGAAGGTGGTCGCCCTCAGCACGGACAAGGCCGTCAATCCCGTGAATCTATACGGGGCCACGAAACTCTGTGCGGACAAGCTCTTCATTCAGGGCAATTCCTACTCCGGCGCCCGCGGCACCCGCTTCAGTTGCGTCCGTTACGGGAACGTGATCGGCAGCCGCGGCAGCGTCATCCCGCTCTTCAAGGAGCAGAAGAAGACCGGCAAAGTCACGATCACCGACGAGCGGATGACCCGCTTCTGGATCACGCTCGATCAGGCCGTCGATCTCGTCGTCCGCGCCTTCTGCCACATGCAGGGAGGCGAGATCTTCGTCCCGCGGATCCCCAGCATGAAGATCACGGATCTGGCGGAGGCGGTCGCCCCCGGCTGCGAGATCGCGAAGACCGGCATTCGTCCCGGAGAAAAACTCCACGAAGTCCTGATTACGGAGGAAGAGGGACGCCACGCCGTATCGTATGAGGGGATGTTCGTCATTCTGCCCAATTATCCCTGGTGGGAGCGCCAGAACTACCGGAGCGGGGATCCGCTGCCGGAGGGCTTCTCCTATGTAAGCCACAGCAACGATCGGTGGCTGTCCGTAAGCGACCTGCGCAGGATGATCAGCGATTCGTCCGCGGAAAACAATCCGACGGCGCAGTTCCTTTCCACCCTGCACAGGCTCAACGAAAAGATCGTCCTGAACATGGTCCATGACGAGGAAGGCTTGACAGAGCTTCCCCTGGCGGAAGGAGCCGTAGCGAGATGATGACGATACCTCTGAAAATCCCCAGAAGGGCAAGGTGGAACAACTTCGGCGGCGACAGCTCCTTCATTCCGTACGGACGGCAAAGCATCGACGAGAACGATATCGATGCCGTCGTGCAGGTCCTGAAATCAGACTGGCTGACCACGGGACCTTCCGTCGAAGAGTTCGAAAATGCCTTTGCATCCTTTGTCGGCGCCCGCTGCGCCGTGGCCGTCTCAAGCGGGACAGCCGCCCTGCACACCGCCATGAGCGCGGTCGGGATCGGTCCGGGAGACCAGGTGGTCGTCCCCCCGTTGACGTTCGCCGCCACGGCCAATGCCGTGGTCTATCAGGGCGGACATCCAATTTTCGCGGACATCGACTCGAAGACCCTGCTGCTCAATCCCGAAGCGGCGGAGGAGTGCGTCTCGGATCGCACCCGCGCGCTCGTCGCCGTCGATTACGCGGGGCAGCCCTGCGACTACGATGCCCTCCGCGACATAGCCGACCGGCACGGCCTCGTCCTCATCGCCGACGCCTGCCACTCCCTGGGCGCGGAATACCGGGGGAAAAAGACGGGGACCTTGGCGGATGTCAGCGTCTTCAGCTTTCATCCTGTCAAGCACATCACGACCGGCGAGGGCGGCATGATTACGACGGACGACGCCGCGCTTGCAGCTCGAATGCGCCGTTTCCGCAATCACGGCATCGACGCCGACCACCGGCAGAGGGCCGAGAGCGGAACCTGGCACTACGAGATGACGGACCTCGGCTACAACTATCGCCTGAACGACATCTCGTGCGCGCTGGGGACAAGCCAGCTCCGCAGACTTCCGGAAACGCTCGCACGCCGCCGCGAGATCGCCTCGGCATACGATCGGGCGTTCTCCGGATTGGCATCTCTCTGCATCCCCGAAAATTCGCCCTTCGTGCGGCACGCCTATCACCTCTACCCGGTGCGTTACCAGGCGGCCCGCACCGGCGGCGACCGCGGCAATTTCTTCCGCCTTCTGCGGGAACAGGGCATCGGGGCCAATGTCCACTACCTCCCCGTCCACCTCCACCCCTACTACCAGAAACGCTACGGTTATCGCCGCGGGGACTATCCTGTTGCAGAGGCCGCTTACGACGAGCTGATCAGCCTCCCCCTCTTCCCGGCCATGACCGACGGGGAACGGGACAGGGTGATCGAGGGCGTCCGGCGGGCGCTCGTCCTCGACTCGCAAAGGAACCGAACATGAACCCCCGACGATCCGAACAGCGCAAGAGGCCGCAAAAACCCCGCATCCTCGTGATCGGCTGCGGTTCGATCGGGAAGCGCCACATCTCAAACCTGATCTCTCTTCGCGCCGGAGAAATCCGCGCCTGCGACGGCGTGCGCGAACGGGCACAGGAGACGGGCACCCGTTTCGGGATCGAGACCGGCACCAGTCTGGCGGCCGCCTGGAAATGGATGCCGGATGTCGTCCTCATCGCAACGCCTCCATCGTCCCATGTGGAACTCGCCATCGAGGCCGCTCGGAGGGGCTGCGATCTCTTCATCGAAAAACCACTCTCCGATCGAACCCGGGGGATCCGGGAACTGTCGGGTCTCGTTCGAAAGAAAGACCTGGTGAGCATGGTGGGCTGCAACCTGAGATTCCACCCGGGGCTCGTGCGCGTGAAACAGCTCCTCGAGAACCGGCGGATCGGGCGCGTGGTGTCGGCCGCCGTCGAATTCGGCCAGTACCTGCCGGACTGGCATCCGGCCGAAGACTACCGGAGCGGCTACAGTGCCCGCGTCGACCTGGGCGGCGGCGTGATTCTCGACGCCATTCACGAAATCGACTACATCCGCTGGCTGATCGGCGAGGTCAAGGCCGTCGCCTGCATGGCGGGAATCTTCAGCAGTCTCGAATTGCGGACGGAGGACACGGCGGCGATGCTGCTGTACTTCACCCGCGGCGCCGTGGGTGAGGTCCACCTCGATTACGTCCAGCGCGTCTACAGCCGCCGCTGCAAGCTTGTCGGCGAAGAGGGCACGATCGCCTGGGATTTCACGGCGGGGACCGTCCGCTGGTTCGCAGCCGATGACGGCTGCTGGCGCACGTTCCGCACCCCGCGGACCTGGGACGTCAATCGCATGTATATCGACGAGATGCGCCACTTCCTGGCTTCCCGGGCCAGCCGGGTGCGGACCTGCCTGGATGTCGACGAGGCCGCACGCGTTTTGGAGATCGCCTTCGCCGCGAAACGTTCGGCGAAATCCAGCGCATTCGTCCGCATGGAAGGTCGTTGAACATGGAGAGGAGAAAAGCCTTGCGCAGGAAACCTTGGGTTGTCGCCGTCGTCCAGGCCCGGATGGGTTCGAGCCGCCTGCCGAACAAAGTCCTGGAGCCGATTCTGGACAGGCCCATGCTGCAGCACGTTGTCGAGCGCGTACGGCAGGCTCAGACCGTAGAGCAGGTCGTCGTCGCCACGACGGACCGGCCGGCCGACGATGCCATCGAGACGTTTTGCCGCACCCGTTGCATCGACGTCTTCCGCGGCAGCGAAGAGGATGTCCTGGATCGCTTCTATCGGGCCTCGTCCGCGTTTCACGCCGATGTCGTCGTGCGGATCACCGCGGACTGTCCGTTGATCGACCCGGCCGTTCTGGACAAGGTCGTCCGGCGCATGCTCGATGAAAACGTCGACTATGTGACGAACCGACTGCGCTACACCTATCCGGACGGCCTCGATGTCGAGACCTTCTCCTTTGCCGCCCTCGAAAAGGCATGGAAAGAGGCGCATCTTCCGGCGGACCGCGAACACGTGACGAGCTACATTCGCAACCCCGAACGCTTCCGGATCGCGGGCGTGGAAAACGCAACCGACCTCTCGCCGCGCAACCTGCGCTGGACCGTCGACGAGCCGTCGGACCTGCAATTCGTGCGCGCCGTCTATGAACGCCTGGGAGGCAACGGAAACCGCTTCGGCCTCCCGGAAGTCCTCGCCCTGCTGGACAGCGAACCCGAACTCGCGCGGATCAATGCGGGTGGAATCCGCAATGAAGGGTTCTACTCCTCCCTGGCCCGCGAAGAGGCGGTGCCGCCGCGTTCGCGAAGCCTCGTCACGTCCATGGCCCTTCTGGCGCGCGCCCGGCGGGTGATCCCCTCCTGCACGCAGACGATGAGCAAGGGCCCGACCCAGTTCGTCCACGGGGTCGCGCCCGTCTTTCTCTCCCACGCAAAGGGATGCCGCGTCTGGGCCGTCGACGGAAACGAATATATCGACTACCCGCTCGCACTCGGACCCGTCATCCTCGGCCACGGCGATCCCGCCGTGACGGGGGCGGTTACCCGGCAGATGGCGGACGGCGTCTCCTTCTCGCTTCCCCATCCCCTGGAGGTGGAGGTGGCGGAGATGCTGACCGGGATCATCCCGTGCGCGGAGATGGTCCGTTTCGGCAAAAACGGCTCCGATGCAACCGCCGGTGCGGTCCGCGCCGCGCGCGCCTTCACGGGCCGGGAAGTTCTCGCCTGCTGCGGCTACCACGGCTGGCAGGACTGGTACATCGGGTCGACGACGAGAAACCGAGGCGTACCGGAGAGCTGCCGCGCACTTACCCTCCCCTTCTCCTACAACGACATCTCCTCCGCTGAGCGGATCTTCCGGGAGCACCCGGGCCGCGTGGCCGCGGTCATTCTGGAGCCCACCGGCATCGTCGCACCCCGCGACGGCTTCCTCGAAAAGCTGCGGGAACTGACGTTCCGCGAGGGGAGCGTCCTCATCTTCGACGAAATGATCACCGGCTTCCGCCTCGCCCTCGGCGGCGCCCAGCAGTATTTCGGCGTGACGCCGGACCTGGCCTGTTTCGGCAAGGCCATCGCCAACGGATACCCGCTTTCCGCGGTGGTCGGAAGACGGGAGATCATGTCGCTCTTCGACGAAGTCTTCTTCTCCTTCACCTTCGGCGGCGAAGCGCTCTCCCTGGCCGCCGCCAGGGAGACGATCCTCGAAATGCAGCGCCGCAACGTGATCGGCCATCTGTGGGAGCAGGGGCGGAAACTTCAGGACGGTTTCAACGTGCTGGCGCGGATCTTCGGGGTTGCGTCCCGCACGGATTGCCGCGGATATGCGCCGCGGACTCTGATCGGCTTCCGCGACGAGACCGGCGCCGAATCGCTTCTCCTGAAGAGCCTTTTTCAGCAGGAGTGTCTCAAGCGCGGCGTCCTCTTTGCAGGCGCCCAGAATCTCTGCCTCGCGCATGGCGAAGCCGACATCGACGAGACGCTGCGCGTCTACCGCGCGGCCCTCGCGATCCTCGCCGACGCAATCCGGTGCGGCGACGCCGCTTCGCGATTGGAGGGCGAACCCGTACAGCCCGTTTTCCGGAAGGCGTGAAGATGAACGGAGATCTTCTCATCCGCGCTGACGGCAACGAACGGATCGGCGCCGGCCACGTGATGCGCTGCCTCGCGCTGGCCGAAGCTTGGCGGGACAGGGGCGGAACGGTCGTTTTTGCGCTCGCTTCGGCGTCGGGGGCACTGGAGAAAAGACTGAAGGGCGAAGGGATGGAAACGGCGGTTCTCAACGTCGCGGCGGGAGGAAGCGGAGATGCGCGAAAGACGGCGGCGCTTGCCCGGAAGAGG
>Ga0116149_1004880_pt1 | contig 12880 bp, 9 predicted proteins | sample AD_UKC057_MetaG_FD_89787 | JGI IMG/M metagenome (GOLD analysis project Ga0116149, IMG submission 89787) | Active sludge microbial communities of municipal wastewater-treating anaerobic digesters from USA - AD_UKC057_MetaG | ecosystem: Engineered > Bioreactor > Anaerobic > Digestate | place: USA...
ATCTGCATGATGGTGAAGAAGGAATTTATCCCCTCAACCATGGATTGGGGTGTGTAGGCCTGCAGCCCCATGTTGATGATTTGCTCGCTGACAGCGACGACTTCTTTGGGGCTCTCCGCTTTTACGAGAATTGTGTTGTAGCCGTCTTTTTCGCGGTTTATTTTCCTGCCCATACCCCATTCATTCCAGCGGGTGAGCTCGTCCAGAGTCATGTACATGTTGTAATCAGATTCGCCCTTGGTTTCCTTGAGTACTCCTACCACTTCCATGTTGTAAGAGCGGCGGGTTTCTGTTCCGTCCTGATTCCACTTGATTAAGGTTACTTTGAGAATCTGGCCCATCAGGTCCGGCGGCTCCATGGGTTCCGCGTTTGGCCTCGGGTTGGGGTCGTAAAAGTTGCGGTTAATGTAAGCGCCGATTACCAGCTTGCCCCTGCCGAGTTCTGTGACCCCCTGTGAGGCCTCCAGATTCATATCAGCCAAATCCGCCACATCCACACCCTGGAAATTGCCCCAGGATGACAGCTTGCCGAAACTAATCTCGGACCCCACAGCAATATAATCCTGAATGATGACGCGTTTGACGCCCGGGATGGCTTTGATTTGTTCGATTACCGAGGGGGTAATCAGAACAAGGTCCTGCTGGCCGATTATGACGCCCCCTCCTCCGCCCCCGCCTTTCATTTCCAACTCTGACGGATAACCCGGGTAGACGTTGATATTGGTTAAATCACTGATGCCCCACAGCGATTCCGTGGCATTCTTTTGCAGCCCAACGCCAAGCGAGACCAGCGTCACGACCGCGGCGGTGCCAATCACCACGCCGATTGCCGTCAGGAAAACGCGGCCTTTTCGGCGGGAGAGATTGGCAACAATCAGGTCGATTAAATCGCTAAATCGCATGCGGTTCCTCAATCAATACTTTGGCGGAAAAGGCACGCTGTTCGTGTCCTCTTCCATAGGGATTTCGGCTGGCTGGTCCGCGCCGCTGCCTGTGCCGATGCCCAAGAAACCTTTAATCGCCGCCCAGATTTTTGCCCAGAAACTGACAGGCTGTTCTGGTTGGGTCGGAAATTCGCCTTCACCCGGAATTGGTTCCTGCGGAACAATCTCTGCCGGCTGCACCTCAATCTCCAGCGCGGACTCGTACACACGCAGCTGATTGAAATCATCGGTGTAATTGATAGCCACCTTTATTATGGCTGGGCCTTCACTAAAGGGGGTGTACATGACATCCCAGGTAAAGTAGCCGCCGGGGTCCAATGTCCCCACCAACCCAGTGTTGTTCTGCAGGTCTCCGGATTCTGAGCTGACGGTCATATTGCCGAGCACGGTGGTTTTGCGGGAAAGGTTGGTGATTTGGATAGGAAGCGAGGTCGTCGAGCCATTAAAGAACATGCCCGGGTCGCGGTAAAAGCTGATTTCCAGCTGCGGGAGGGAATAAACCAACAGCGTGATGAGCTGGTCGTCCACCGCGCGCGTCCCGCCCGGAGCGTTGTAGACCAACGAGACTTTGAGCGGGTAGGCGCCGGGCACGGTGCTGACGTTAACAACAAACTGCTGCTCTGTTTCCACAGACGCGCCAACCGGCAGCTCACCCAGCAGGACCACATTGGAACTGCCCACCGGCGCGAAATTGGTCAGGTCGCCGGTGGAACCTGAGATTCCCGGCTGGGGTGTGCCCTGTTCGTTCGGCGCGAGAGAAACTCCGCCTCCGTACACCAAAGAAACGTTGCTGGCATCTGCCACACCGGCATTGGTTATCTTCAACTTCAACTTAAAAGCTGACCCGGGCTGCAGGGGGTCCACATCCGTGTTGTAACCCGAAATAACCAGCTGTGGCTTTGTGGCAGGACCGGGGGTGGGGGTTTTGGTCGGGCTGGCTACAGCGGATTGGGCGATGGCCACATAAAACACAAACGAGGTGGAATAGCTGGTGCCGGCATCATCTGTGTAGCTGGCAGTGGCGTTAATAACGCCGGAATATTTCCAGGTGCTGTAATCACTTACGCGGAAACGCAGGGTTGTTCCCGGGCGGTCTTCAGGACCGATGCTGTTCAGGGTATACACGCCGCCGTTCAGCGGGATGAAGTCCTCGCTGGTAAAGGTCATGACCAGATTTCTCGCAACAGCTTCGCTCTTATTCGCGAGCACAAAGGTGAAATCAAAGGGTGCCCACGGCGAAACAGCGGTGTTTGGCCCCGGAGAGTACGAATAAATATACAGCAGCGGCTGGGAGGCCTGAGCGGCTGCGCGCTGCAGCGGCAGATTTGCCAAAAGAAATGCCAGCAGAAGCACGGCTGCCGCGATTTTGTTAGGTAGTTTTTTCATCATCATTCTCCATTTTCCCAGGTCATTTTTTCTATCGTTTCACGATATTGTTCCTCGCTCACGCGTTTCCCATCCAGGAGGAAAATGATATCTGAAGCGACAGTGAGCATACGCGGGTCATGCGTAGCGACCAGAATTGTCTTTCCTGTTCTTTGTAAGCCCACCAGTGTGTGCATAATGGCGGTGCCGCTGCTGGTATCCAGGTTGCCGGTGGGCTCGTCCGCGAGAATCAGCACAGGGTTATTAATGAGCGCCCGCGCGATGGCAACGCGCTGCTGCTGGCCGCCTGAAAGCTCGGTGGGTTTGTGATTGACGCGGTCGGCCAGACCAACCTCCTCCAGTTTTGCGCGGGCGCGTTCTTTGCGCAGGGAGGCTTTAATTCCGGAAAACCGCAGCGGAAAACCAACATTCTCTTCCGCTGTCATACTTGAAATAAGATTAAAAGACTGGAATACAAAACCAAGTTTGTTGCGGCGGTAAGCTGCCAGGGCGTTCTCATCCAGAGCGGCAATCTCCTCGCCGTCCACCTGTATCGAACCGGAGGTGGGCCAATCTAGACCGCCAATCAAATGAAGCAGGGTGCTCTTTCCGGAACCGGACGGCCCCATAATTACCGTGAAGGACCCCCGCGCAATTTGCAGGGTAATCCCGTCCAGGGCGCGCACCACCGTTTCGCCCATGCGGTAATACTTCTTTAAATCAGCGGTACTGATGAAACTTTCGGACATGCCGGCTGCCTTTAGAAGAAGTAGAAGCTGCTGGTCGTGGAAATTCCGCTCAGGAGAGCCCGAATAAACCCGGGAATTCCCAAAAGAAGCAGCATGACCAGTAACGCGGCCAGCGCGGCTGAAACAGCTTTACCTTTTGCCAAACCGGAGAGCGGGCGAATGCCAATCAGAACCAGGATAACATGCCATATATAGTACAGGTCAATTGACGAAAGTATGCTGCGCAGGTAGGCGCTTAACCCGGCCGCGTCGGACGGCAGGAGCGCTGAGAGCCCCGGGTTCTCTACCAGCCGGCGCGCGAAAAGGATCACGAAAATCTCCACCAGCACGCGCACAATGAACGGGGTCATAGACCAGGCAACCAGGTTGCTGGCCGCGCCGCGGCTGGAACGGCTGCCGCGCAGCGTGATGGCAAGGTGCAGCAGGCTGCTTGTCAGCATCCAAATCAGCCAGTACCCGGCGGCACGGCGCAGGAAGGGGAAAATATACAGGAACAGCGGCGAGGTCTGCGAGGCCTGTGCCTGTAAAAAAGCATTTTGCTCATCACTGGTCCAGTACTGGAAGTTTTCCGGGATGTTAGAGCCTGATTGGATGATCTGGCGCTGAATGGGCGCTGCAGCCAAGACAGCCAGGATAATCAGGATGGTGAGAACCAGCAGCGGGGTCAGCCAGACGGGCTTCTCTTCGGCAAGGACTGCCTGAATGGTTTTCCGCGGTCTGACCAGAATGCCTGGCAGCCACCCCCAGTCCATTTCAGGTCTGGGCGTTTTTTTCTTTTCAATTGTGGATTCGGTCATAGCAACCTGACTTTCACGTGATGTTATGTTCAGGACGAAAAAAGAATCTTTTTGTTCCCAAAGCGCGCAGTCACTTCCGAATTAGAAGTATAAACAAAAAAGCTGACTTAAGGAACTATGACGCTCATACCAGCCGGATCAGGCGCAAAGTTACTTAATTGCAGATTTTTGGGGCCGACAGTCTTGATTAATTCTTGCTAAGCAAGTATACTATTCCTGCTAAACAGGAATGCTATGCCTGATTAGCAAGAGTATAGAATGTACATTAAACGCCAGATTGAAGAAACTATCCTCAAAAGTTCAGCTACATTTCCAGTGATTCTTTTGACGGGACCAAGACAGACAGGGAAAAGCACCGTGCTGCGTCACCTGGAGCAGCCAGGAAGAACTTACGTCACTCTGGATAATCCCGCAATAAGAGAATCTGCCCGATCCACGCCGGATTTGTTCTTTCAGCGTTTTCCACCCCCTCTGATTCTTGATGAAATTCAATATGCACCTCAGCTGTTTCCTTACATCAAGATGCTTGTAGATAAGTGTCAGGAGAACGGTCTGTTCTGGCTGACAGGCTCACAGGCCTTCGAGATGATGCAAAATGTGCAGGAATCCCTTGCGGGGCGGGTTAGCCTGCTGAAAATGTACGGTTTTTCACAGGCTGAAAAGGAAGGACGGACAGCGGCGGCTTTTCCTCCCGATCAGGATGCGCTAATTGCGCTTGCATCAAGTCAGAGTCCAAAATCCGCGGAACAGGTGTTCCAGTCTATCTGGCAGGGTTCGATGCCCAGGGTGGTAACGCAGCCAGAAATGGATGTCGAGAATTACTATGCCTCATATGTCCAGACCTACCTCGAACGGGATGTTCGCTTGATTACAACCATCTCAGATGAGGGCCAGTTTGTGCGATTTATCAAGCTTATTGCAGCCAGAACCGCACAGGAACTCAATCTGGCGGCTCTAGCCCGTGAGATTGGAGTGGATGCGAAGACATGCCGGCGGTGGCTGGATATCCTGGTAATGACCGGCCTTGTCATTGAGCTGCCTGCCTATTCAGGAAACTTGAGCGACCGGCTGATTAAGCGTCCGAAGCTCTACTTTATGGATACCGGTCTGGCTGCCTATCTTACAGGCTGGCAGTCTGCCGAAGCAATGATGAATGGAAGCTACAGCGGCGCGGTGTTTGAGACCTGGGTAGTTTCTGAGATTATGAAAAGTTGGTGGTTCAACGGAAAACGGCCGGTCATTTATTATTACCGGGACAGAATGCAGAAAGAAGTAGATTTGTTGATCTCACGAAATCAGCAACTTTTACCGTTTGAGATTAAGAAAAGCTCCAATCCCAATGATGCTCTAAAAAATTTCCCCGTGTTGGAGAAGCTGGCGGTAGAAATTGGATTTGGCGGCGTGCTGAGCCTTTCACCGGAATTGCTGCCCATCACCGAAAAGTACTGGCAGATCCCCGTCTCGCTGCTTTAATGAGGTTTCTGGTTTACCCACCGGGTTCTTGTGGACAGCTTTGCGAGAAACGCGGCTGCCTCAGCAGGTGCCGTGCGCCAGCAGCACAACCTTTTTGCCAAGGCGGAAGAGGCGGTTGTATTCCCGGCAGGCCTCTGGGGTGCGCATAGCCACTAAAAGCGCGCCGGCGGTTTGCACGGCCTCGCGCGCTTTTTTCCCAATCTCCAGCGCGCCTTCCACTCCCGTGCCAATTATCAATATTTCAGGCTTCAGTTTCAGCGCGCGTTTGAGCATGCCAGGCTTTAGTTTATGGCCTTCGCGTTCGTGCCAGGCAGATAATCCTTCAGGGGAGAGGAAAATATCCTTTCCAACGCCATGCTCCGGGCTGTGGGTTTGTCCATTAATAACAAACTTAGCCCAGTCGAACTGGTTGATGGGTCCTTGCGCGTCTTTAAACATAAGCAGAGCCTTTGTTTACTGTGAAAAAACAATGGATTTAATACCATTGTAGCAAAAATCCACGGCCGTTTGTAAGAGCGAATAATGGCCGTTCCCATCGCTTAGCGTGTACCTGTACCCCCGCCTGATTCCCCTCGCAGAGCGTTGCGTTTCCCTGGTAAGTTGGCAGGATGGTTCACATATGGTATAGTGTTGGTGTTTAGTTGAATTAAATACTTTTCAACGAACCAGGTTGACCCTGGTTTTGTTATGCCAATTGACCGCTCCCGAAGAATTAATGGAACACTGCAATGCAGGGCGGGGGAGCGGGCGCGATATCCAATTACCGCGCAAAACGCCAGCCATTAATTAAAGGACCATTGTGAATTTTGACAGTTTTGCTTTCCACCCGCTCATCAAAGCGGGTATCTCCGCGGCAGCTTACGAGCTCCCGACCCCCATTCAGCAACAGACCATTCCCGTCATTCTTCAGGGCAAGGATGTGCTGGGCCTTGCCCAGACCGGCACCGGAAAGACGGCTGCTTTTGTCCTCCCAATCCTTCAGCGCCTGATGCAGGGACCCCGCGGTAAACTGCGCGCCTTGATTATCGCGCCTACGCGCGAACTGGCTGAACAGACCCAGACCTTTATCAAACTGCTGGGCCGCCAGACTGGCTTACGCAGCATCTCAATTTACGGCGGCGTCGGGCTGAAACCTCAGATTGAGGCTCTCAAAGAAGGCGTGGACATCGCGGTTGCCTGTCCGGGCAGGCTGCTGGACCTGAAAGACCAGCATGCCCTCGACTTGAGCCGGGTTGAGATTTTGGTCTTGGATGAAGCTGACCAGATGTTCGACATGGGATTTTTGCCTTCCATTCGACGGATTTTGGCCGCCCTTCCCGCCAGAAGGCAAACCCTCCTTTTCTCAGCCACCATGCCCGAAGCCGTCCGCGGACTGGCCGACCAGGTTTTGCGGGACCCTGTCAGCATTGAAATCAGCATTGAAAAGCCTGTCCAGACCATCACGCACGCTGTGTATCTGGCGGAACCTGCCAGCAAGCAGGAAATGCTGCTGCATCTGCTCAGGCAAGCCGGCAGCGGCAGCGTGCTGGTTTTTACGCGGACCAAACACCGCGCCAAGAAAACAGCATTCCAGCTGCAGCAGGCTGGCATCTCTGCCGCGTCACTGCAGGGAAACCTCTCGCAGTCCCAACGCGACAGCGCGATGCGCGCTTTTCGCGATGGGAAGGTGCGGGTTTTGGTCGCCACGGATATTGCCGCGCGCGGGATTGACGTCTCAAGGGTTTCGCATGTCATCAACTTTGACATGCCGGACACTCCCGAAGCTTATACTCACCGCACAGGCAGGACGGGGCGCATGGAGCGCCTTGGAACAGCACTTTCTCTGGTCTCGCAAGAAGAATTGGCCATGCTGCGCACGGTCGAACGGCTGATGAAGCAAAAGTTGGAGCTGCGCACACTCAGCGGGTTTGAGGCGGGTTTTAATATCAACAGCCCGGCCCTTAAGGTTTCAAAACCGAAGAGGCGCCGTCCGGGAACTCCAAAAACTTCGCAGGCGAACGAGCGCGTCCCCGCCGCGCGCCTGGCAGCCGATGCCGCGGGTAAGAAGGCGGCCGCCCTTCCGCAGGAAAATACGCGCAGAGTCTACAACAAGAACCGTTATCGCTCTTATTAAGGGAAATATTATCGCCAGACACATCTCCATCCGCCCGGATGGAGTTTTTTTGGCAGCCAGGCGGGAATCAAGAAGGCCCTATCGGAGCCTGAGGCCTGTTTTGGCCTCTGCCGCAAACTTTACTGATATTTGCTGCTTAAACAGCAGGCCGGCAGTCATCTCCGTTATAATCAAAAACCACGCCTCTCAAACACAGGCAAAGGAGCATGACATTGAAACAGGACCTCAAAAAACACATTGATAATTTGATGGCACGGGGAGCCACTTACGTGGATGCCCGCTGGTATCCCTATGAGGAAACCAACAGCCTGCTGATGTGGAACGGGAATCTCAAAGACCTTTCCGCTTCCTCGCAAAGCGGGGTGGGCGTGCGCGTTCTGTATCGCGGCGCCTGGGGTTTTTCCGCCGCGTCCAGCCTGGAAGACCCCGCCGCCATTTTTGATAAAGCCCTGGATAACGCCCGCACTGCCGCGGAGCGGGTAGACTTTCCGGTGAGGCTGGCTGAAAAGGACGTTTACCAGGCTTCCTTTACCAGCCCGAACCTGATTGACCCTTTCACCGTCCCGCTGACGGAAAAACTGGAATTTCTGCGGATGATGGATGCCAAGTTGAACCAACCCGGCGTTGCCCAGCGCGTCGCCGCGCTGGATTTTGTCAAGAAGCAGATTATTTTCCTGGACTCGGAAGGCAGTGAAATTGAAAAAACCATCATAGACGTCTTCCCCTCATTTCAGGTGATGGGGATTGACAAAGACGGCGAAATGCAGGCCCGCAAGTACAAATCCGCGCGGCACGGCAGCACCCGCGGCTGGGAATCCCTGGACCCCGCTTATTTTTCCAGCACAGCCGAGCGCCTGGTGCGCGAGCTGAACCAGCTGTTGGTCGCGGAAAACTGCCCGAAGGACGTTCGCTCGGTCATCCTTTTACCCGGCATTATGTTCCTGCAAACCCACGAGACCATCGGTCATCCGCTGGAGCTGGACCGCATTCTTGGCTACGAGCTGGCCTTTGCCGGCGGCTCTTTTGTGCGCCTGGAAGATTTTGGCAGGCTGCGCTACGGCTCCGAAAAGCTGACTGTGCGCGCCGATGCCACGCTGGAAAACTCCCCGGGCAGTTTTGGCTTTGACGACGACGGCGTGCCTGCGCAGAACAACCTGCTGATTGACAAAGGCATTCTGGTGGGCGCGATTACCGGCCGGCAGATGGTGGAAGAAGCCAACGCCAGAGCCCGCCGCCAGATATTCAGCGGCAGCAGCGGCGCCAACCGCGCCACCGCTTTTTACCGCGTCCCTATTGAGCGCATGACCAACATCAACGTGGACCCCGGAACGGACGGCAGCCTGGAAGATATCGTACGCGGCACGGAACGCGGCGTCATCCTGGACGGCGATAAAAGCTGGTCGATTGGCTCGAACCGCGAACAATTTCACTTTGCCACCGACATCGGCTGGCTGGTGGAAGACGGAGAGGTGAAGGGAGTTCTCAAGAACACCACCTATAAAGGCGACACGCTCAAATTCTACAACTCCCTTTCCGCGGTAGGAGATGAGCGCACCTGGGAAGTGATGTACGTGGATAACTGCGGCAAAGGCCAGCCCAACCAGATTATGCAGCTGGGGCACGGCGTGCCGGCCTGCCGCTTTGATAATGTGACGGTAGGAGAATAAGCATGCAGCACAACGTCATCGCTCTACTCAAGGAACTGCGCGCCTATGCCCTGCAGAAAGGCCTTCAGGCAGCCATTTATTACCACGAGGAAGAAAGCTACCTGATGCGTTTCGCAAATTCAGCTATCTCGTTGAACACCAATGAGCACCTGGTCCGCTTTCAAATCAGCGTGTTTGAAGGTAATAAACGCGCGGATTACCTGACCATTGCCGACCCCGCGCAGATTGAGCCCATCAAGCGCGGAATAGATACAGCCGCGGAAATGGCCGGCCTGGCGGAACCCCTGTCCTACACGCCCACGATTCCCCTCTATGAAGAGGATGTTATTGACATGCGCGCTTTTGACCCTTTTTTGGCCAGCACGACAAACGCCGAGCGCCTGGAATTCTTTAACGCGCTGGCGCGCGGGTTGGAGAGTGAGGACCTGAAGCTTTCGGGCGTTTTTTCAAACGGCATCACCACGACCGCGCAAATCAGCACGCGGAGCGAACATACCCAGTATTTCGCCTGTACTGATGCCGCGATTACCGCTGTCCTTTCACACCAGACCCTCAAGTGGGAAGTGAACGCGCTGCAGTCTGCCCAGGCCAAAACTGACCTGGACCCGGAGCGTTTGCGTTCCGAACTGGCCTTTTTGGTGCGGCAGTACAGCGAGCAGCCCGCGGTTCAGCTGCCGCTGGGAAAATATACGGTAGTGTTCGGCGCGGCAGCGGTCGGGGATATCGTGGATATGTTCAACTGGTACGGACCCAACGGCGGGATGATGAAGCGCGGCTATTCCTTCCTGAGCGAGGAACAATTAGGTCAGCAGGTTTTTTCGCCGCAGTTTACCCTGGTGGATGACCCGCGCCGCCTGGAAACCTACCCGGTAACGCGCGACCTGATGGGCAAACGCCGCGAGCCTTTCCCGCTCTTTGAAAAGGGCGTGTTCAAGGCCTGCTTCTGGGAGCAGGATGATGCCGATGAGTTCGGCGCCGAACCAACCGGGCATACTGTCTACCACAACAATTTTGTGCTGGCGGGCGGGGATGAACCAGCGGCCAATCTGGAAGAACTGGCCGCACTGCCGCGCGACGAGGACATCCTCTACATTCCTTACCTGCACTATATGAACGTCGTCAACCCGACTGCCGGCATGTTCACGGGAAGTTCGCGCTTTGGCGCGCTGCTGCTGCGCAAGGACGGCACAATCAGCGTCCCCTACAACGTGCGCGTCACGCAGACCTTTGAGGAGCTGTTCGGAGAACGGCTGGCCTGGCTCTCGCGCGAGCAGGTGGCGCACAATACTTCCCACAGCTACGGTTTGCGCAACCCGCGCGCTGTCGTGGTTCCGCGCTTCACCTGCGTGAAGGATGTGGAGATTTCCCACTCCAACAGCTCTTATTAAGGAAAACACGGCTGTTCCGGCCCGCCAGAGCTGGAACAGCTTTTTTTGCTGGTCAGGCCTTGATTTTTCATGCAAGTGATATACTTGCTAAAAGCACAATCAGTACTCTGTGCTGTCTTTTGCGTTTTTCGTCGCGTTTCGCTGTATCGTTTTAAATTTACGGAAGGAGGATGAAGTATTTGCCGTAACAAAAACCTTTTCCAAGTTCTCAACGGACAGGCTGGGAGTTCCCCGCGCCTGGTTCTGGATGAGAAATTCCCGTCTCTGTCAGAAATTCAACTTTAACCGAATGGAGTGAACATGAGATCGAAAACTATCCGAATTCTTGCATTAATCATAGTTCTGGCGATGATCGCCTCACCGGTCAGCGGCCTGCGGCTGAACACCGTCAAAGCCCAGGGCGGCCTGCCCCCCCCGCGATGACCTGGTGCCAACCGGCCATACCCCGGTCGAGAAATATTCAGCCGTGGACGCGAGCGATATTGTCGACAAAACCGAGGTCTCGCGCTACATCGTCCTGTTCGAAGGCGCTTCGCTTGCCAGAGCCAAAGGCAGCGCGGACGTCAACAGCCTGGAAGGCCGGTCCTACCTCGACAGCCTGGCTCTCAACCGCCAGACGATGCTCACCAAGGCTGAAAGCCTGCTGGGGCGTTCCATCGAAGTCCGTTACATCTACGATGTGGTTTTGAACGGCGTTTCCGTGGAACTCTCCGCGCAGGAAGCTGAAGAACTGCAAAGCCTGCCCGGCATCCGGAAAGTCCTCAAAGACCAGACCTACACCTACACCACCGACGCGGGTCCCGCATTCATTGGCGCCGGCGCCATCTGGGAAGGCGAAAGCGTCCCGAGCGGCCTTGGCACCAAGGGTGAAGGCGTTTTGGTCGGTATCATCGACGGCGGCATCAACTTTGACCACCCCTCCTTCAGCGACACCCCCGCTGACGGCTATGTCTACTCCTGGACCGGAGATTACCTGGGCGTGTGCGCCCCGGCTGGGGACCCGGATTATGCCACTGCCTGTAACGACAAAGTCGTCGGCGCCTGGAGCTACACCTACGACGCTCCCTCCGACTTTGTGACCCCGGAAGATTCCGAAGGCCACGGCTCCCATACTGCCAGCACCGTCGCCGGTAATTTTGTGGATGTGGATTATTTTGGCACCGAGGTTACCATCTCCGGCGTCGCGCCGCATGCGCAGATTGTTGCCTACGACGTCTGCTACCCGACCCCCTCGGGCGGCCAGTGCGCTGGTGAAGACTCCGTCGCGGCTGTCCAGCAGGCTATTCTGGACGGTGTGGACGTGATTAACTACTCCATCTCCGGCGGCGAAAATCCGTACGCCGATGCCGTGGAACTGGCATTTCTGGAGGCCACTGCCGCGGGTGTGACCGTCTCCACTTCCGCTGGCAACAACGGCCCGGATGCCGCGACCGTGGCGCACCGCTCGCCCTGGCTGCTGAGCACCGCTGCCACTTCCCACGACCGCAAATTCACCAGCGATGTCGACTTCTCCAACCCGCTGTACCAGAACATAACCACGCTGGCAGGAGAAATCCCCTTCACGGTGGATGTCACGAACAGCGCGGTGAAATTTGCCGGCGAAGACGGCAACCCCCTGGGCTGTCTGACACCTGGTTATGCGACGCCGAACTTCTATGACGGGGCCATCGCACTCATCAAACGCGGCACCTGTTCCTTCTCTGAGAAGATTAACGCGGCCGCGGCCGCAGGGGCCTCTGGCGTTCTCATTTTCACCGATACCCGCGCGCCCGGCGCCATGAGCGTCTCCGGCACAACCATTCCCGGCGTGATGCTGGATATTCCCGGCACGGTCGGCGATGCCATTGCTGCCTGGGTGGCCGGCGCATCGGATGACACCGTCAGCGTTTCCGCGTACGGCGCTCTGCGCTCTAATGCCTACGCGGATATTATGGCGAGCTTCAGCTCGCGCGGCCCCAATACGACCTTTGACGTGCTGAAGCCTGATATCGCCGCCCCCGGCCTGGAGATTCTGGCTGCGGTCGCCGATGGTGAGATCCTTCCGGATGGCGAAGTGGAATTGAACCTCTATCAGGGTACCTCCATGGCCAGCCCGCACGACGCGGGCTCTGCCGCGCTGCTGAAAGCGCTGCACCCGGATTGGACTCCCTCCGAAATCAAGTCCGCGCTGATGTTGACAGCGTATGACAGCCTGCTGAAAGAAGACAAGACCACCGCTGCCGACCCCTTTGACATCGGCGCGGGCCGCATTCAGCTTCAGTTGGCCGGCCTGACTGGTTTGGTGATGAATGAGACCATTGCCAAATATGAAGCTGCCGACCCGGCCCTGGGTGGAGACGTCAAGACGCTCAACATCGCCAGCCTGTACAACAGCAGCTGCGTGG
>Ga0116149_1004888_pt1 | contig 12866 bp, 14 predicted proteins | sample AD_UKC057_MetaG_FD_89787 | JGI IMG/M metagenome (GOLD analysis project Ga0116149, IMG submission 89787) | Active sludge microbial communities of municipal wastewater-treating anaerobic digesters from USA - AD_UKC057_MetaG | ecosystem: Engineered > Bioreactor > Anaerobic > Digestate | place: USA...
CCCCAAAGATCAACAGGCACGAGAGGCCTGATAGCCTCAGGGATATCCGTCTTGGGCGCTTCCGGGCGGGGTGCGTAGCCTCGCAGCACCAACGCCACCGGCCTGATCAAGCTGGCTTTGGTCATGGTCCTGGGCCGGGCCTATCTGGATGCAGATGACGGCCAACTCCCAAATGCACTGGCATCCTCCTCCACTGGGGGAGGCCAGAAGAGCGGCCCCGCAGCCGGTTTATATCCTTCGACTTCGCCAGGCCGATGGGATCGGTACAGCAATGCCGCCAAGAGAGCCCTGAAGCGACAGAGGCGCATATTCCTGAGGATTGCCGGCCTCTACTTTATCATGACCTTTCTGGTACTCTATCTCAGCCGGGAGGGGATCCTGCAGTCTTTGGACGTCACCGCCCTGGCTGGATTCTTTTCCGTGCCCCCGGAGACCATCATCCCCCTCACAGTCTATGTGGCCAGCCCCAAGGCAGGAATAACCCTGCTGGGACCCCTGATCCAGAACGGGGGCATATCCGAGACCAAGGCCATCATGGTGCTGATGCTGGGAAGCCTCTTCATGCTGCCATTTTATTCTCTGCGCTCGCTCCTGCCCAATTACACCGGAGTATTCGGCATGAGGCTGGGGCTTACTCTGGTGATATTCTCCACCAGCATCAGCATGCTGGTGAGGATGTCGGTGCTGGTCGCTTTGTTGATTGCGACCTGATCGCAGGTTATCTCTCCCTATTGCCCGATTCCCCCCTAACCGGCAGGTTATTGATAGGGAGGCTTAATTGAGACATGGAGGCCTCGCCAGGAGTTCAAACCAAAATAGCGAAAGGAGGAAAGACTATCAAGCACTTGTGTCTTCTATCAGCATTTGCGCTGATACTGTCATCCCTGCTCATGATCCAGGCTCTCCCGGCGGCAGAAATCTGCGGCCAGTACGATATCCTCCCGGTCATGGACGGCCGCTACATCATCCAGAACAACATCTGGGGAGCTTACACCGGCCAGTGTGTGGCCGTTCCCGACGCCAATGCTACGGATTTCATCATTGCCTCCTCCCGCCACAACCAGAGCTCTGTGGCCTCCTATCCCTCCATCTTCCAGGGCTGCCACTGGGGCAGGTGCTCCTCCGGCAGCATTATGCCCCTCCGGCTGGACCAGATAAAGAGCGCCCCATTTTCCTGGAGCGTTAGCAATCGATCCTCCGGAATATGGAATGCAGCCGCGGAAGCATGGTTCAGCCCCATCCCGGACTCGTCCCACGGCTACTATGGCGGAGCCGAGCTGATGATCTGGCTCGACCGGCAGATACTGCATCCCGCAGGGGAGAAGGTCGGCCGGGTTTTCATTGGTGGCGCCTGGTGGGATGTATGGCAAGCAAAAATGGGCTGGAATTATATTGCCTATGAAAGGGAGGTGCCAACCGACTCCATCCAACTCGACCTTATGGATTTCATCAACGACTCCCTCTCCCGGGGCTATATCAACCGCTCCTGGTACCTGCATAACCTGCAGGCCGGCTTTGAGATCCAGGCCGGTGGAGAGGGCCTGACCTCTAACTCCTTCTCCGTCCTGATCAATGGCGGAGAAGAGAACGGCACAGAGGCCTTCACATCTCCTCCCCCCTTTTAAATGCATGAAAAGATTCAGGGCAATTATATAAACAGGCCCGCATAGGCCAGCATATTTGAAAAGAGAGAAAAGGATTGTCTCACTGCTGGACTATGGCATATCTATTTATTTTCCCGGCACCCATTCTCTTCATCCATTTCCCAAAAGAAATGGCTTTCAGCAGAAGTCAGAGGTGAGAGGACAATGGGATACTTCATAGTAAAGAAGGAGTTCACCAACCAGGATGACGATAAGAAAACCAAATACCAGCCCTCCGATGTGAAGATAAACGACTCCGGCATTCCCGATCGCCGGCTGGAGAACTGGGAGAAGCGGGGCTGGATAGAGTGGCATAAGTGAGAAAGATCTTTTAGCCGGTGAGGATCAGGGCCCGTGCTTCGGTCTGCCGGCAAATCTGGCTGCTTTATCCTTTTTTATTTCCTCATTTCTTCATCATTCCATTGATTGACGCCCCGGCAAAGGCCGCCCCCACCACGATATTGGAGAAGTAGGTGGCCAGGCGCCAGAGTATCACCAGAGGCCCAAGGAGCAGGGGGGGCACGAACTTGGAGTAAAGAAAGCTCATGGAAAGCTCCGCCACGCCGCTGCCACCCGGAGTCAGGGGCAGAATGGCGATTATGGCCAGAATGATCTGGGAGGTGATGGAGAGGAGGTAGCTGGGGTCCGAGCCCATGCCTATGAGCAGAGCAGAGGGAACCAGAAAGTCGCACATCCAGATCATGGCGGTTACAACAGCCATGGCCGGAGTATGGCGAACTGTCTCCCTGGCCAGCTGAATTCCTGCGTCCCGAAAAGCCCAAATCTCCTTTTCCAGGCTGTAAACAATAGGCCTGTTCCCGGTCTTCTTTTTAATCCAGGCCACAAATGCGGATATCCTCTCCGGGCGGCTGACCAGCTGCCAGAGAAAGGCGAGAAGCAGGATGAGCAAAAGCAAAAAGAAGCCCCCCACCTTGATCCCGAAGCCGGTCAGAAAGTTGGTGAATATGAGGAATACGGCCAGCGCCCCCACGAAGAAGATGCTGTCCAGAAGCCTCTCGCCCACGGCTACAGCCGTGGCGCTGCCGTAGCTCATGCCGTCATCGGCAAGGATCTTTATCCGCAGCGGCTCTCCCCCGGCGGAGGAGGGAGTGAGAGCTCCCAGAAAGTTAGAGGCCAATGTGGAGATGAGAGAGAGGCGAAAGGTGATATCATGCCCGGCCAAAGATGCCAGCAGCCTGAGCCTGAGGGCATAAAAGATCCAGGAGAACATATGAAGGGCCAGGCCCAATAAAAGAAACTCCGGCCGGACCAGGGAAGCCATTTTCCAGCTCAGGGTGGTGTCTGTGAATTCCAATATGATTATAATTGAGGTCAGGCTCATGAATATCGCCAGAAGCCCGGCTCTGACCTTCTCGTCTCTTATTTTATTTTTTATTTTATTGATCAAATTTCCGTCTCCCAGACCATTTCCAGCCCTGTAACCTCTTTAGTCCCGGCCTCTCCCTGGGCCCTCGCCTGGATTCATGCCACCTCTTTATAGACCGACTCCATGAGGTCGATAGCCCTCTTCCAGGAGTAATTCTCTTCCGCGGCTCTCCTTCCCTTCCGGCCCAATTCCGCTCTCTTTGCCGGGCTATTATGAAGCCTTATGATCAGTTCAGAGAGCTCCTCCCAATTTGAGTAAATATAGCCTCCCTTACCAGCAACCTCATTGACCCCCGGAGTGTCATAGGCCAGTACGGGCGTCTCGCAGGCCATGGCCTCCAGGAGCACTATGCCGAAGGCCTCCAGGCGGCACTGGGCCGGATTGACCAGCATCTCTGCTCGGGAGATTGTGTCTATAAACACCCTTCGCTCCAGCCTGCCTGTGAACCTGGCCCGGACGGACAGCCTCTCTGCCATCTTCTCCAGACGAAGGCGGTCTTCTCCCTCTCCCACCAGCACCAGATCCAGGTTTTCCGTCTTCTGCACCTCTTTCATGGCCCGAATGAGCACATCCGCACCCTTGTAGCCCACCATTCTGCCGGCATAAAGGACATAGCCTTCCTTCTCGGTTTTGCGGGGATAGAGAGATGGAGTTACTGCGTTTGGCACCACCCTTATCTTATCCAGGTAGTCCTGCAGCAGGGGAGAGCTTCGAGCATAGCTCATGGTTGTAGCTACTATCATCTCCGCCTCATCCAGGATGCTCCGGACCAGCCAATCACTGCTTTTCTCTACGGATGAAGAAAACCAGCGGGGCAGAGCATGGCCTCTATAGCTATCCGGAAGCAGCACATCATTGTGATATGTAACCACATGAGGTGCTTTATGCCGAAACCTATAGGCAAAGAGAGGACTGGGAATGTGGCTGTGATAGATATCTGCCTGAATCCTGGGCAATTTAATAGGAATCGGAGAATAAAATAAATTTATGCTGGGCACAGCGAGCAGCTCTCCGGACCATCTCCCTGCAGAGGAGACCACAGTCACCTCATGCCCTCTTCCTGCCAGGCCTTCCGCCAGCTCTTTGACATGATACTCCACGCCTCCCACATGGGGTGGGAAATAGGGGGATATCTGAGCAATCTTCATTCTCTTCTCGATCAGGCCTGACTTCTGGCCCTGGACAGCATGATCCATTTTTTAATGCTCTTAAGCGGTCAGAATCTTGCTCCACTCCAGATCAGCGGCAGCAACGGGCTTTTTAACCTCATCTGGATAGCCGAAGGAGATAATGCACTCCACCAGGAATTCATCGGGCAGGGCCAGAGTCTGCTTGACATAATCCTCGGCGCTCATACTGCTGCTGTGCCTCCTATTTCGAATCTGGATCCAGCAGGAGCCGAGATCCAGGCTGCATCCGGCAAGCTGTAGGATTATGGCGGCAATGGAGCAGTCCTCCACCCAGACATCCGACTCCCCTTGCTTCGCAGCCACAACCACTCCCAGGGCCGCATCATTCAGAAAGCTGCTGCCGCTTTCTTTGGCAGAGGAGAGCTTTTCCAGCATCGGTTTGTCGGTGACGAAGACAAAACGCCAGGGATTGATGCCCCTGGAAGAAGGGGCGCGCAGAGCTGCTTCTTTGAGCTGCCCTATCTTCTCCGCCTCTATCTGCCGATCCTTGTATCTTCTGATGCTCCGCCTGCTTCTCAAAATATCCAGCATAGTGATCAATCCCTTCCTCTGCTAATCTTGGATAAAAGAGCTTTTAATGCTCCTGGCAGCCAGCATTCCTGTGGAGAATGCAGCCTGCAGATTATAGCCTCCTGTATCTCCATCTATATCCAGAACCTCGCCTACCAGATACAGTCCTGAAACCAGCCGGGACTGCATGGTCTTGGGATTGACCTCCCCGGTCAAAACTCCCCCTCTGGTGCACATGGCGGCATTAAAGCCGCAAACATCAAAGACTACTAAAGAGAGGCCTGTCAGATTATCAATCAATCGATTTCGCATCTCTCGGGTCAATTGAGACAATTGCAGATCCGAGGCAATCCCCGAGATCTGCAGCATTCTTTTTGTCAGCCGGATGGAAAGCTGAAGTCCAGAAAGCAAAGACAGAGGCATAACGTTCAGGGCGGAGGTTAATTTCTTTCCCCCATCATCCCGGCTCTTTTCCACCAGCCACTTCTCCAGTTCCTCTCGCTTCTCCTCCGGGATAAAAGAGATTTTAATCAGGTCCCCGGCCCGGATATATCTGGACAGATCCAGAATTCCCGGGCCGGAGAGCCCATCGTGGGTGAAAAGAATATCTCCCCGATGCTCTTTGATCTTTATCCGGCGATAGAGGGAGATCTTCAAATCCGAAAAAGACAGTCCGGCCAGATGGGAAAAGGGATAATCCTTAATCATAATGGGAGACAAAGCCGGGCCGATATCAGATATGCTGTGGCCCAGGATGCGGGCAAAACCGTAGCCGTCTCCGCTCGATCCCGTAGCGGGATAGGAGCATCCTCCCGTGGCTATTACCAGCAGCCGGCAGCGATATCTTCCTCCGGGGCAGATGACAAGAAAGCCATCCTCTATCCTGCTTATGGATTTTGCCGCCTGTCCACATTTGATCTCTACGCCCAGTTCCCGGCATTGGTCGGTCAGTACATTCAGCACATCTCTGGACCGCATGCTCTCTGGGAAGATCTTGCCTCCTTTTTCCTGGACCATCCCCAGCCCCCGTCTGGCAAAGAAGGAGATTAGATCGCAGTTGGTGAAGCCCAGCAAGGCCGGGCGCAGAAATCTGCCGTGATCTCCATAGTGGTCCAGAAAGTCGGAAATCTCTCCAGCGTGAGATATATTGCATTGGCCGGATCCTGAGATCAAAAGCTTCCTCCCGGGAGATCTCTTCTTTTCCAGAATCAATATCCTTTTGCCTTTCTGAAAGGAATTTATGGCACAAAAAAGCCCGGAAGGCCCGGCTCCCACTACGATCAGATCATAATCCCGGATCGGATCATGATCTCTTCCGGCCAGGATCTCCTTTCTTTCGCCGCTTTTGTATATACCGTCCGGCTCAGACGGGATATCTTTAAGAAATAAGGCCAAAGCAACCTCTTTTAATCCATTATCGCCATCAGGATTATAAAAAGAGCTTTAGGAATCGCTTAAATAGATTTGCCTGATCTATATCAGTTCTGAACCGAGGTGCGATATGCTCAAGATTACTCCCTATTTTGGCATCATAGTGCTGATTGTATCCATAGGCGGCATCTTCTATCCCAAGCTCGGCTTTCTACTCCTCCTGGTCTTTGCCAGCCTGATGGTCATCGCTCCCTTCCGGGGGCGATGGTTCTGCGGAAACCTTTGCCCCCGGGGAAGCTTCGTCGACTTCTGGCTGGCTCCCTTGAGCCGGAAGCTTAAGATTCCGGCTTCATTTCGCAGCATGTGGCTGAGAATGCCCATATTCCTACTGCTCATGGGATTTATGGTCTATAGAATAGTAAACACGGCAGGGATAGTGGACAAGATGGGCATGGTCTTTGTGACCCTCTGCATTCTCACCACGTCGGTAGCCATCCTCTTCGGGGTGATCATAGCCCCCAGGGCCTGGTGCTCATTCTGCCCCATGGGAACTCTGCAGAGAGCGATAGGAGGCAGCAGGTATCAGCTCAAGGTAGATGCGGACAAATGCATCGATTGCGGCCGGTGCCAGAAGGTCTGCCCTATGCAACTGCCCGTAAACGAGATCATGGAGAAGCCGGATTGCATCAAATGCGGAAGATGTGTGGAGGCCTGTCCCAGAGAGGCGCTGAGCTTTTGATCCGGAAAGCGGCTTTGCCATTTTCCGCCGTTTTTAAATATGCAGATGTGCATTAGATTAAGCGGAGGTGAAGGCAAGATGTGTACAGTTGGGGGCGGGCCTGACATCGGGAATATCGAGTCACTGGCGGCCAAGGATTATGAATGTCTGGACTGCAAAAATCAGTTCAAGGGCATGGGAAGGCGGCCTATGTGTCCATCCTGCAAGTCCAGGAATGTCAAGGCCGTTTAAGAAAGGCCATGCGCTTAACCCTAAAAGAGGATGAGATAGCTTATCTGGAGGGGAGAAAAGGCACCATAGCCATAGCCAAGAGCAAGGGGCTATTCTTCTATCTGGAAACAGAGGCCGAGGAGCGAATTCTTTTCACCGAGCCGGAGGACCTTATGGTGGCCTCCTCCTGGGGCGTGGGCAATAAGGTCAAAAGGGCCCTGGCCTGCACCATCTTTCAGCTCAGGGAGATGCAGGCTCCTCTGATAGTGCTGCCCAAAGGCCATCCTGCTTCTCCCCGGCTGAAGGTGGTGGTATCCATAGGAGAGCGCACCCGCTGCAGCTGCCAGATCCAGCCGGGAACCCATCCCGAGCAGGATGTGCTCTGCTCCTGTGATGAGTTCCACCATATGGAGATCATAGGCCGCCCGGGGGGAGCAGAGATCCTGGGTCTGGCGGAAGAAGAGAGCAATATAGCAATACAGAAGCTTTAACTTGCTGCGACAGATCATTAGCTAGAGGATTTGATATATCATGGCAGAGATTGTGGAGGACAGCCTGGTCCGTTATAAGGGAACAGGCACCACGGGAAAGGTCAAGGTGCTGAAAGAGGAAGAAGATGGCCAGAAATGGGCATACCTGGACAGCACCGGACTGTACTATCGCCTGGATACATTGGAGCTGATCGATAAGCCCCCGGAGAGAAAGGAGCTGGAGGGCATGACACTCGAGCAGATCCAGGAGAGGTTCAGGCAGACCCAGGAGATGATGGACGCGGCCAAGATGCAGGACGACAACCTGGAGACGGGCGGTTAGGCATATTCTGCAGAACAGGAATTGCAGAATAGGCGTGGTGCTGCACGGTCCGGAGATAATTGATAGCGGCTGTGCCCTGAAGCTGATCAGATATATTCAGAGGCGGGGAAGGGTCACCGCCGTCCTGGGCGGCACCATGGGAAGGGTGGCTCTTATGGATGCCGGGCTGAAGGATACGGTCCAGATCAGTCCCAGGAGGCGGCCCAGCCAGTCCATACAGGATCTGGAAGAGAGCAGCGATATCATTTTTTTGCTCAATCTGGCCAAGAGCAGGGAGAGCGGCCTCTTCTTTGGAGCCATGGTGGGGCAGGCGGCGGGAGAGGGCAGGCCTCTGATGCAGATAGACTGCGGCGGCAGATTCATATCACTGCTGCGGGGTGATGAAGAGGCAGCCATTCTGGCCGGCAGGCTGGCCTTTGAGCTGGGACTTGATCTAATCCGTCCTCGCCCTATGGGCGAGACCGGCAAAGAAGATGAAAGAGGAATCATCAGCCGCACTCTAAATGCCGTCTGTCCCGGAGAGCTTATCTCTATAAATGGAACGGTCATCGGCAGGGCTATAGAGAGCACTGTGGAGATCGAGGCCGAGAGGGGCAGGATTGTCCATGTCAAAGGGGCGGCGGTCAAGCAGCATGGCCTGGAGAAGCTTGATTATGTAGACCTCAAGAGGGCCGTCATCCGCAGCGGCAGCATCAGAAGGACGGCACCGCCCTTCAAGAGAGATGCCACTGGGAAAATTGTTGATCTGGCGGAGGCGGCCTATATCGACCACTCTGCCGAGGATGCCTTCGAGACAGCCTCTGGGGCAGGGGTGGCAGTCACAGTGGGAGATGATACCACGGCCATAGCGGGGGATATTCTCTCCCGACTGGGAACTAAGGTGATGGGGATTGTGGATGGTGACCTGGACCGTCTGGCAGAGGGCACAGGCATGATACAGGGCAGCATCATCTTTCGGGTCGAGCCCGGCCATGACGATTTAGTTGGTAGAGAGGTCAGAGACCGGGTCTTTCAGGGCAAAGAGAGGATCAGAGTCTCTCCCGCTGAGCTGGCAGAAAGGATAAAGGCAATAGCAGGAAGCCATCTCCTGCAAATAGAGCAAGTTTAGGCCATCAAACCGGACCGGCGTTTTTTCTGATGGCTTCAAGCTCGCAATAGAAGATAGATGCAGTTGCTGTGTCCCCCAGGCCGACGGTTATGATGGGCCGGCTTACCTGGCGGGCCGGGACCAAGGATACAATCCTGCCGCCAGATTGGAGGATGGCACCCTTGCCGCAACCTACCGCTCCCAAACGGCGGAGTTCCCTCACTGCGGCAAGGCCATTTTCATTATACTCTTCCGGAGGAGCCGCTCTCATGGATCCGCCGGCGGCCAGCGATGCCGCAGCATCAACTCCGCTTTGTAGAGCCGATGTCTCATCCTGGGCCGGGAGGAGGCCGTCTCTTATTACGCTGAGAATATAATCTCTGGTGTGAACCGAGACTCTGCCAATGCCGGACTTGTCCTGCATGAGCTCGGCAGCCAGAATGCTCTTCTGCCAGGAGGCGGGAGTATTGGCTTTTATGGACAGCCTCAACAATCCTGCCGCCGCATCCAGCTCTTCCTGGTTCATTCCCAGGCTGTCTATGGATACCTCTGAGATCAGATCCAGAAGGTGGGACATTATCTGGGGGCTCTGAAATGAGCCCAGCTCCAGGTGGATGAAGAGATTTGGACTCATCTCCTTCCAGGATCTCAATTGATTTATCTTCTCCTGCAAGATCTTTCGGTAATTTTTCAGGGTCAGCAAATGAAAGCCGGAGACCATGGCCCCGCTAAAAGCGGAAATATGCTCCAGACAATAGCCGTCGAAATCCCGGCTGGATAAAAGAGCGGTGTTAACTGGATCGTAGCTGGCAATGAAGCGGTTGTCCTGGGGAACAATGAACCTGTCTCGCCCGTACTGGATCTTCTCTCCTCTCTTAAACTGGAAAACAAAATGAACCGGCTCCGGACGGTCATTCTTCTTCGAAGACGCCACCCGTCCCGGTCCGACCAGGGAGCCGGAGAGAGGCACCCTCACCCCAGAGCGGAGCAAGGCCGCCAGCCTGGGGCCTAAATCCGGCGCATTGAGGACCGGCTCTGCCCCCAGATCAGCCAGGACATTGGCCATTATTCCCGCATTGCCCCCCAGGCGCATCTGCCAGGTGAAGGCCGCCTCGATGCGGCTGGCCAGGGCAGGGCTATCTATGAGGATCTCCGCCCCAGATCCCTCTCTCATGCAATAGAGCAATGAGGAGAAAAGATCCTCCATCTTGGATATGGAGCCCTTTAGCTCGATCTTTTCGGATGAGATCTCTGGAGGCAGGAGTGGCTGGAGCTGGCTGGATTTTACATCACATACTTCATCCAGGTTGACGGCATAGGCGCAGATGACCTTCATGGCTGACTCTTTGAGTGGGCAGATTATTCTATGATTGCGCTATCAACTGGGGCTCTGTATGCCATTGGCAGAGATAACTGTATTGATCGAAGGGGATAAGAGCCCTCCGAAAAGAATCGCAAAAAGCAGCCTATAATCCAAGACCGCCCCTCGCTGAGGCCGCTCCCCGCCTCTTAAGCATTGCTGCAAAAAGAGTTATGTTCAGGCATATTCAAGCTGAGAAAAAGCAGGCGGGAAGAGAGCCGGCTTGCAGCAGCCCTATTCCCGCGGCGTTCCTTTTCTATGTCTTCTTCTCCCGGATGAACATGCCCGTCTTGGTCTCATCCAGCACCTTCTCCGAGGGCTTCTTGGTGACCAGGCTGACCACGATCATCGCCGCCACCGAGAGGAGGAAGCCGTACATGCTGGGGTGCATGGGCAGAGCCGCTATGACCGTGGTGTACTGGGCATAGCTGACGATGGAGATCCCCACCAGTCCCACGATCATGGAGGCCAGAGCCCCCTCGCGGGTAGCCCGACGCCAGTACAGCCCGGCAAATAGAGGAGTCACAAAGCAGGCCAGCATCACTCCTATTCCCATCCAAATCAGCCAGGCTAAAAGCTCGGGCGGATTGGACCAGGCCAGGTACAGGGTTATGACCGTGGAGAGGGCGATGGCCACTCTGCTCAGAAGGGTGATGGACTTCTCCGAGGCGTCCCGATTGATGAACTGCTTGTAGACATCCCAGCTGACATAGCTTCCTATGGTCAGCATCAGCCGGTCGGTGGTGGACATCACCGCCGATAAAACTATCACCGCTACAATGGGAGCGAAGATGCCGGGGAAGACATGTTCTGCCGCCACTATGAAGCTGTAGTCCGGCGGATTGGCGACATTGGTGGGCAGGGTGATCATGCCCTCCTCTACCATGGAGCGGGCGGCAAAGCCGGTGATCTTGCACAGGTACATGATCACGGCATAGATGACAAAGGCCGCTAGCGGGGACCATTTGAAGTACCGATTGTCCTTGGCCGCCAGAACGTTGTTGACCACATGGGGGGCAGCCGCCAGGCCGAAGGCCAGCAAAAAGAAGAAGGAGAAAAGGTACTGGGGGGTCAAGAATGCATACTTGGCATAGGGGGGATGCACCTGGGGATACCAGAGATGGGTCATGTTTACATCAATCTCTGCCAGCACCAGGTTGATATGCTCCAGGCCTCCCGCGGCAGCTATGACCGCCGGGCCGACCAGCAGTACGCCGGCCAGGATCATTATCCCCTGCACCAGGGAAGCCATGCCGATGGCATACAGTCCGCCCAGGATGGTGTAGGCCATGACTATCACTGCGCCGATGACCAGAGCCCATTGGTAGGGGATGTCGAAGAGCCAGGACAGTACCATGCTGATGGAGATATACTGGCCCACCAGGTAGATTATGGATATGAGGATGCCGATTATGGCTGAGGTGCCGCGAATGCCCCTGGGGCTATAGAAGCGATGGGCGAAGTAGTCCTGCACTGTGACATAGCCGGTCTTGGCCGCCACGGCATGCATCTTGGTTCCGAAGAACAGTATGCACACGGCTGCACATAGGGGAACGAAGATCTGCTCCCAGATGCTGGGCCAGCCGGTGGCATAGCCCAGTCCGGCCACACCCAATAAGGTCATGCCGCTGCAGATGCTGGCCACCACCAGAAGGGTGAAGGTCCAGAAGCCCAGGTTTCTTCCCGCCATCAGGAAGTCCTCCGAGTTCTTGATCTTCTTTGAGGCCAGAGCCCCTATGCCCACCAGGCCCACGAAATAGAGTATCACAATGATAGTTCCGAAGAGGTCCAAGTCAATCACCACCTCAAGGCCCAGATGAGGAGCAACAGGGATAATCCCACAGGCACGACTATAACTCCAATAAAGGTATCAGTAGGCAGTCCGACGATCAATACAATCCCTCCTTACTGTGACGCACAGGCTTAACTGTCACGTTATAGCATGATACAACTTGGCATTTTAAAGCTTTTCATTCCTATGTGAGAAACTTTAATAGTCAGGCAGCTTATTGTTCAAATGATGAGGGAAGGACTTTCACCGGATGGGGCCAAGCTGAAGAGTCTGTGCCAGAAGGCGGCCGAGGCTGCAGCCTCTTCCATCCGGGAGATGGCGGGCAGCCGTGCTGCAGCGGAGATGGTACGGATGGGGGCGGATGGCACTCCCACCAAGAGCATCGATAGGGCGGCAGAGGATGCAGTTCTGGACACGCTTCGCGCCTCCGGCCTGGGCTTCCGGGTGCTCAGCGAGGAGGCGGGCGAGGCCCTGATCGGAGATGGGGAGGACTATTTCCTGCACCTCGATCCCCTGGACGGCACATTCAATGCCATAGCCGGGATTCCATTCTACTCCGTATCCATCTATGCCAGCCAGGGCGACTTTCATTTCGGCTATATCTGCGATCTCTTCCGGGGCACTGCCTATTATGCCGAGAGCGGACGGGGAGCCTACGGGGAGCCCGGCGGGCGGCTGCATGTCTCCACCAACGCCGATCTGCCCCATTTCAGCATATCCGCTTATACCCTGCGGCCCCATACCGGGAGGATCGCCTGCATCGG